>Ga0233425_10005916_pt1 | contig 18709 bp, 11 predicted proteins | sample Watercolumn_Towu_2_FD_181712 | JGI IMG/M metagenome (GOLD analysis project Ga0233425, IMG submission 181712) | Freshwater microbial communities from Lake Towuti, South Sulawesi, Indonesia - Watercolumn_Towuti2014_140_MG | ecosystem: Environmental > Aquatic > Freshwater > Lake | place... | reverse complement strand
CCACCCTTGAACTTTCCAGTGGTAAAATCAAAGGGTTTTATGGGGAACCCGAAATCGTCTTCCTGCTCTGCAGCGCTTGGGCCGTCTCCGCGTCCTTCAACGCCGTGGCATTTCCAGCATTCTAATTTTTCTTCGTAAATTTTCTTCCCTTCGATAAGGGTTTTTTCCGACGGCCTGATTTCCAATCCGACGCTGACGGGCGCTTCGGGTTTTCTCACTTCAAATGCCTCGGAAAAACTCTTGAGGACAGGAATTACCGATGCGCGTTGTTCTTCCGTCAGAATGTCCCACGGGATCATTGTGGAATTTGGCACCCCGTAAGAAATCGTTCTGAAAATATCTTCATCTGTGGGAAGCGAACCGCTCGGTGTCGTTCTGAACTTGTAAGCGCCCCTGGTAAAATCACGTGGTTTTGGAAGCATCGACCTTGCAAGAGGGCCGTCTCCCTTTCCTTCCTCGCCGTGACAGGGACTGCAATATTTTTTATATGTATTTTTACCCTCTTCTGTAACCGCTGTTGGTATAGTAAGCGCCTGGACAGTCGTAGACGCAACACCTATCATCAGCGCTGCGCTCGCCGTTGCCGTAGCACACCATAAACCAATCTTACCCAATAAAGCTTTAGGTTTCATAATCTACCTATCCTCCTTTCCAATTGCTGTTTACAATGGTTACCAATGTTTCCCTAATACAAAGTTCTCTGCTGTGTTTCAGTTTTGAGAATAAATGAATTCCATATTTGTAATTTCTCCTGGATTTATTTTTACCTCCTTTTCTAGAGTTCCCAACTCTTCGTGCCACACCTGAAATGTATATGTCCCCGGTGGGATGTCACACATTTCAAAATACCCGTTTTTATCGGTTGTATCAAAATATGGATTATCCAGAACGACAATCCATGCATACGCACTTTTATGAATATCGCACGTCAGTTTAATGGTTTCGGGATAATAGAACGTTTCCAAGATTCGTTGTTTATAAGTTGTGCCAAGATTGAATGGCTGGTTTTTTTTCGATCGGGTGTGAATCGTGTGCAGTTCTTCATCTCCATTGAGGATGTCTACGGTCGTACCCGCAACGATTGCCAGCACATGGGGAATGAAGGTATTTCTCTGTTGATCTATGACCGGGTGAATGGTCGGGAGTATCCTTTTTTTCCCCGTAGAAATATTTTTTATGGAAACGACAGCGAATTTGAGGCCATTGTTAATTTTACTTACGATAAGTTTTTCGGGTATTGACTTTGAGGCATCGGATATATCCCATCCACCATGCAACTGTAATGTTAACGTGGTTAAATCGCCCATATACTTTACGCTGCCGACAGCGCTGCCGCCATTGGTGACTTCTGTTTCGGTATAATCTTTTCCTGCAAATACTGTTGGTGAAGAGATAGAACCCCAAAGCAAAAACAGAAAGGAAATGTAAGCAAGATAATTTTTTTTCATTAAATTTTCATAATAATCCAACGAAATCAAAAATATATCAGACAACACACAAGCGACAAAAATCATTCCTACGGGACAGGCAAAACCAAAAAACATAAAATATCTTATAAGTTGCTAGATGTTCTATGGTTAGGTTTTTGGCTGCATATATTTAAAAAGGGGATATGTCATAGAACCCACAGGTATAATTGCACGAATGAAATGATATTTTCACATGTATAATTCTATTGCCATTCTTAATTGTTCAGATACCGTTGCAACGGGCTGTTCGTTACTTCAAAAACAGCTTTATCAATATTTTTCCCATTATGAAAGACCAGGTAACTATACTTGCCATAATGAGGAATTTTATATCCGGCGCTCTTGATTGCATCGGCACTGATTCCGAAGAGCAGGGCAATCCCCTTTTTTCTGTTTTTGGAATTTTTCATGGAAACAAAGAGCATAGTTCCTTTTTCGGTATAGGTAACGTTGTTTGCCGTGAATGAAAGTTTTTCAAGAGAGAAATTCTGGGGTAGGTTTTCGATAATCTCTTTTGTTAATTTGTTTTCCAGCAGTCCGCCAAGGATAAAAAGACTTTTTTGTTCCATTTCCGTCTCTGTCACTTCGGTATCCGCTTTTACAACTCCTTTGTTATCGTTCAAAAGCTCTGCAAGCTTTTTGTAAGCTTCCTGGGAAGAGCTTTCACCGCCGGTCGGATACGCGATGACCTTGTCTTTGTCTCCCAATACGAGATCCACCGTAGGGGGTATCTCTTCTGCAGAGAGTCGCCGGAATACGTCACAATGAGGATCAACTGCAATGTGGATTGGTTGGGATTTCGTCTGAACGGAAATCCGGCTGGTATTTTCTTTTACTTCCGCAATCTCTGTATACTCGCCATCGGCAAGCTTCAGATGTATTGGCACATAAAGGCGGCACTGCCTGTCTCTTTGAATGACCTCCATTGTGGTCAGCCAGCCGGAACCGGTCTTTTCTGCCGTTGTTTTGCCCAATTCAAGAAATGGAGCGCCTTTTTGCTGTATCCACTGTTCAAAGAACCATGACAAGTCCTTTTTGCAGGTGTCCTCAAATACGGATTCTATCTCTTTCCAGCTTGCCCGTTGCCAGATATTCCTTTTATAAAATTCCCGGAGAGATTTATAAAACAGCTCGTCTCCTGCGATTTGCCGCAGCATGTGGAAAACCATTGCCGTCTTTCCATATCCGATGGCCTGCGTCGTCTGATTGCTCCTGCTTATAAAGTATTTTAAGGAGAAATCATTCTGCTCGTTTACAAAATTTGTGTACTTCCTGCAAATATTTTTTCGATAATCACGGGACTCGCTGCTGCCGGCAAGTTCTTTGTAATAGTAGTCAGCCATGTAGGTGGTTAAGCCCTCGCACCAGTTTCCCTGCGATTCGTCAACGAATACGGAGTTGCCCCACCAATTATGCAGGATTTCGTGGCCAAGCGAAGTTTCCACGATGAAGGGTAATTTTACAACGGCGTTTCCCAGCAAAGTAAATGAGGGCATTCCATACCCGGTCTGGAAAAAATTTTCAACGATTGCAAACTTTCCGTAAGGATAATTCCCCAAAATTTTTTGGTACATATCCAGATAGCGGGTTGTGGCTTTTATATATGTTTCTGCCAACGCCTCTTCCTCCGGGAAAAAATAGGCATAGATGTCTATTCCGTTATGCTTGACGCTGGTTCCCTTATATTTCCCGGCCACCAGATAGCATCCTTCGGATACGTTTTTTTCTTCCCACGTTGTATAATTCTTGCCGGTGTTTGATTTTTTGTCCACAAGAGCGCCCTGCGCCACGGCCTCATATCCAGCGGGCGTAGTAATAGTTATCTTGAAAGTTGCCAGAGAATTCGGTATATCCGGATACCAGGCGCATGCAGGACTCAGGTAAACCCCTTCTTCGCCAATAGTACCGCTAGTTTCTCCCAAATCCTCCTTTTCCGGTGAACCCGGCTCTTCAAAAAGGGTTCCTTCATAAGCAATATCCAGAGTCAGGCTATCGGATTGTCTCAACTCCGGTGGTATTGCAATCTCTAAACGCTGTCTGTCTCCATTCGATGTAGCCTTGTAATCTAACTTCCCGTTGGAAGAACTAATGGACAGGACATGAAATGATTTATGAATAAAACACGAAACCTTTTCAAAATTTTCGCAAGGCACAAGCAGATGGTCAACCGCCTTTAGCCTGTGTTCTTTCAAAAAAAGCTCAATCTCTATATTATGGCTCAGATTCTTACTTTCATGAATCTCGTTGGCATACAGGCCAGAAATCATAGTAATTAAAAAAAAATACGCAAAAGACGACACACACCTGATTAACTTTGTAGTTGGCATATAACAACTCCTTCTTAACTGACTTTAAAAAATCTCTTTAAACATTCAAAATCATAAGGAACTTGAAAGTGTGAAGGGGACGCTGAAAAAGTGCATGAGAGATTTGATTGTAAACTCATGCAGATAGGCATTGAACAGGGGATCAGGTTTATGGGTAGGGTGGATTAAGGCGTTGGTTTTTACGCCGAATCCACCAATACTATTTCCAGGAAAGGTGGATCCGCTTTCGCTTAATCCACTCTACCGCAAACTGCTCTTCTTTCATACACAAATTCCTTCACGATAAACATTTTTAATAAAGGAAGATTTGCGGATTGGGCTATTTTTTAAGGTATCTATGCTTATTGTAATAGGCATGCTAATTATGTTCTCAGAAAATCCCGACTCCCATGCACAATCACTTATATACTTTTCTAGCGAATGATCGAGATAATCCACAACAACAAGCACATCTAAGTCTGACTCCTCAGTTGCATCGCCTCTCGCCCTTGAGCCAAAAACCCGGACTTCGTGGACTTTTACTCTCATGGATACAAGGGCTTTAAATTTTTCTATGATTTTAATTTCTCTTTCAAGCATTTAATTTATCACCTTTTCGTTTCTCGTAAAACATCTTCTTTTATTCCCAATCTCTTAAGAGCACAAATAATGGCTGGATTATCGTACAATGCTTTTCACATTTCAAGGATTTTATTTACGTGTATTGGGGAGAATCAAATAAACACGGCCTTCCCCAGCCGGAGGAATATGAGTTTAAATTCGGGGTTTTCTATAGTAAGGCAGCGTTTGGCGGCCTCTGTATAAATTTCTTTCTGCTGTTGGTATTTCTTCGCTCTTGCCGGAAGGTCTGATGGTTTCACATAATCTGTTTTATAATCGGCGATGATAAAGCGGTTGTCTGTTTTATAAAGAATATCGATTGTACCCCGCATGATCTGCCCATCCCACTTGAGCAGGATGGGTATTTCCCGTCCGAGTATGTGTGCATTTTGTAATTCCTTATATGCTTCAGAGCCAATGAAGTCAGACAATATCTTTATTACTTCTGCTTTTATTAATTCTGTGTCCGGGGATAGTATCGTATCAGGGAAATTGTGAAGCCGATTTCCCCTTTGATCCATAGAATCGTCAATTTGTCGCTGCATAATAACCTTGCTCTTACCATTTTCTGCGGTAATTATCCATTGTATGGCAGATTCTACAGATTTTTCCAAAGACTCTTTCGTTCCATGGAAATCCCATCCTTCCAATACATTGTGACAGACAGAGCCAATTATTGGCATGTAGTTCGGATAGGCTTCTGAAATTTTGTCAGCTTCCTTTGCAGCAGAGGGCGCACCCTCTGACAGTTCCCTGTTTTCCGATAGGGTAGTAGGGGAGGTGAAAAGCGATGCCTGTGCTGCCGCCTTCATTGCTTCTTGTCGTTTCTTCCATGTTTCCGCAAATGATGTCAAGTCGACGTCTAATTTCTCCTCTTTCGATGGTTTTGGGAAGCGGTGCGTTCCGTCGAACCTGAATCGTTCGACAAAGACCTCTGAATCTCCGAGGGAAAATCTTGTTCCATTTTTAGCTGAGATATATTGTTCGCCACCTTCCTCTTCATTTGCCAAAGGGGGAATTTTTGCTCTATTTTTTAGTGAGGATACGTCATTTGCATTTTTCTGTAAACTGCCATCCGTAACTGTTTCATCACCAAGCTCAATGCCGGCGGTGTCCCTCATGGCTTTTGTAATTAATCCCATATAGGATTTATCGTCATCCTTCCATGCACCGGTAAGGATCAGTCGTTCCTTTGCCCTGGTCATGGCGACGTACAGAACACGTTTTTCTTCCTCCCAGGAGCGTTCGTTTAGCTTCTTTTCAATTACGATACTCTGAAGATTCCTCACCTGTTGAGTTCCCTTGCCTATTACAATGCCCGTTGTAGTGGTAGTCCAATCAAATACGGCAGTGTCCAGCGTCTCATTGTCTTTTCTCACTTCACCGTGCAGGTTGCCCAGTATTACCACGGGAAATTCCAAGCCCTTTGATTTATGTATGGAGAGGACCTTTACTACGTCAAGCGTTTCATCCGAAAGGGGGCTCTCCCCCTCTTCCCTTGCCTCCTGTATCCGTGTCTTGATGCGATCTATGAATGTTTTCAGAGAAATGCATTCTGACTGTTCCATATCACATGCCATCTGGTGAAGTTTCCAGAGGTTTGCCAGCCTTTGCTCGCCATGCCAGGCAGCGGCAGTAATCTCTGCAACATGGGTTTCCTTGTTGTTGACAATTTCAGCGATAAGCCGGGAAACGGGAATTGTGCCTGCCCTTGCATGGATTCTTCGCAAGAAATCATAAAATGGTTCTACAATTTTTTGGGTGTCAGGGAGAATATCTTCCACTCTTCTTTTGTAAGCGGGGGGATCGGGAGGTGTAGGCGTTTCTAACTCCGGCGCTATTTCCCCTTGCGAATGGGGGCGTGTGTTTTTCTGCGTGGGTTTGTGGCTTACGAGGGTTTCCCATGAATCATGCCTGAGGTAGTCCAGCAGATGATTTTCTTTTAATTCGTATATTTCCCGATCGGTTAAACCAACTGTGGGTGAGCGCAGTACACCTATCAGGGCAATCGTGTCGTGTGGATTTTCTATAATACGCAGGAGGTTTATAAAGTCGAGGATTTCCTGGGTGGTATAAAAATATTTTTCACCTTCTACAATATACGGGATACTATAATGCTTGAAAGCTTCTATGTAAGGTTTCACCTGGGTAAAAGCGCGAAGAACCAGGGCTATATCTTTATAGGCAAGTGTACGGGCTCTGTTTTCGGAAAACGGGTCTTCTATGACTTCCGTTTGGACGTGCTCCGTAATCCATCGCGCAATCCACTCCGCCTCTGCCTTCCTTGCTTCGTCTGCTTTGATCTCTTCCCCTTTCGCGCCGGAGACCAAAACCATATCTACTTTTTGAGAAGGAAGGGTTTGCGGCCTGTTGGCATGGATCGGTATGTAGCCGGGCTGTAAGCCGGTGTGTTCCACCATAATCTTTCCGTCAAATAATTGGTTTACAACGCCGATGATGCCCGAATGGCTTCTGAAATTTTCCTGTAGTTTTAAGGTATCATCCTCTCCGCAGACCTGTTTTACAACGTGTTCGTAAGCTTCGATATCTGCCCTGCGAAAGGCATAAATAGACTGTTTGGGATCGCCCACGATAAAAAGTTTCCCCGGTTCGAGAATTACCTTACGGGCGTCTTGGCTATAATGTTCCAACGACTCGGAGAGGAAAAGAACGATTTCGTATTGTACCGGATCCGTATCCTGAAACTCATCTACCAGGACGGTTCTGAATTCGCTTTTGAATGTGTCTCTCATATAGCGGTATGTGCTGTTTTGCAGTAAATCTCTTGTAAGTGTGAGAAGGCTGTCGAAAGAAACATATCCCCGCGAAAGATATGTTTGGCGAAAAGATTTTGCGAAGGGGAGAACAAGGGATATCGTGTCCGCAACGAACTCGCTGTCAACTGCTTTTAGTTTTTTCAAGAGCGCATGGCATTCTTTTATAAGCTCCTGTGCAGTTTCATAGTGCTCCGGTATCCAGCCGGATTTTGCCGTTGACGGATTTTTCTCCAGGTCGTACAGGAGGTTCTTCAAATAACCGACACCCTCTTTTTTTACGCCATCAAGGATATTTGATATTTCATGTAGTTGTGTGAGAAGGTTATTGCTGGCTTTTTCGCAGCAGGGAATAATCTTCCGTATCTTTTCGGAGAGGGGGTTTATCAGGGACAGGACGCTTCCTGCGTCTTCGGATTTTTGTGTAAGTGAATCCGGCGGGACAGTAAATCCTGACAGTCGCTTTGTCAATTCCATGAGAGAATGTATATCCACTCGCTTGAGTATCTTTTTCCATAGAGTTGCATTCGGCGAATCAAGAACAAGCTCCCTGTCAAGCCATTCAACCCACTCCTTAGTAAACAACTCATCGAAGGCATCTCCTTCGTCTACGATAAATCCCGGCGTTACACCTGATTCTATAGGGTAGAGGCGGAGGACGTAGGCGCAAAAGGCATGGATTGTTCCGATAAGCGCCTTATCCATGTCTTCCAGAGATTTTCTGGCGCGCCGTTCTATTTCGTGATACGTTGTTTGGTAGGTGTCGCGGATATGTGTCAGAAATTTTTCTACCTTTTTTTCTGTTTCGGAGGGAGCGTTTCCATTGATAACGGATACAATTTTTTCGAGTTCCCCCATCAGCCTGATCTTCATATCGCTGGCGGCCTTTTCCGTAAAAGTCATGGCTACGATCTTCAGGATGGGGCTTTCTTCTTTTTGAAATTTTCTGTGACCCAGGAGCAAATGCAGTATCCGATTGACCAGAAGGGTGGTTTTCCCTGTCCCGGCGCCGGCCGTTATGACAAGGTTCCTGTTTTGTTCTGATACGGCTAATTTTCTGGCATCGTCGTCAATGGGTGTTGGCATTTCAGTCTCTTTACCGGCAATTTAAATATACATTTTTCCCATGAGTCATATTAATGCGGATATGATTTGTGGTCAAGAAAAACTCAGGGAATCTGCTGTGACATGGGACAAGTATATCTTTTAACAGAGAGGGGAGAAATCACAATTCGGGATGCCGAAAAGCCAGGTAGGGGAGGGTTTCAAACCCGCCCCTATCAATAAATATCATGTTGTGCAGGGCTTTTCAAAAAACTCAATTGATACTTATTTCCAATAGTGATTAAATTAACGCAATGTGTAGAATTGGTCGGGGGGAATCGTAGCCATAGAAATCAGCCGTTGCCGTTGAATCCTGTGTAACTGATTTGTGGGGAGCAGTTCAGGTTATGCTGACAGGACAAGAAGCTACCTTCGCCTTCTTTTTTTAAAAGAACCACGATACGGCATTTTGCGATTTGTTTCATCAGCGTATGCCACGGTAATTGTTTTCCCCCGAATCTTTGTATTTTTCATGCTATCCAGAATGTCTTGCGCATAGTTTTTCGGCACTTCCACAAAGGTGTGATTGTTTAAAACCGTGATGTCCCCAATTAATTCTCCCGAAAGTCCGGTTTCTCCGGTAATTGCGCCCAGTATGTCGCCTTTGCGTATGCCCTGGCTGCTTCCGGCGTTGATAAACATCTGTACCGTGTCTCCGGCATTGTATGAGTCCCCCACCTCTGTATCGCGGGCGTGAGCTTCCTGCCCTTTTTCCCCCTGAAGGATTTTTAATAATGAAGCGGCTATGTCTATCGAGGCATAATCTTCGCCTATGAGAGTTTCAACCAGATGGGTATATTTTCCTAAATGGCCTTCATTAATCGTTCCTTTAATTTTTTCCAGAAGCAGGTTTGTTTTTATTTCTTCAACGTCGCTGGGTGACGGCACCTTTTGCGGTATGATCCTTGTTTTTGCATAGCGTTGAATATCTTTTATTTTATAAATATCTCTGCCTACAACGAAGGTGAATGCCTTTCCTGATTTCCCAGCCCTGCCTGTTCTCCCGATTCTGTGTACATAGTATTCCTCATCGTGGGGCACATCGTAATTAAATACGGCCTCGATATCTTCAACATCAATGCCTCTGGCCGCAACATCGGTTGCCACTAAAGTCTCAATGGTTCCTTTCCTAAACCTGGACATGACGTTATCCCTCTGTGACTGGCTCATATCTCCATGCAGGCCGTCTGCCTGGTAACCTCTTGCCTGGAGGTGTTCCACCAATTCGTCTACCCGTTTTTTTGTATTGCAAAATACCAGAGACAATTTCAGATTGTACGTATCGATAAGGCGGGATAAAACCTCCGGTTTGGCATATTCTTTGGTTTCAAAATAAAACTGCTCAATGCGGGGAACCGTCAATTCCTTGTGCACTACCTGCACAAAGCAAGGGTCTTTCTGGTAATTTTTCGTCAGTTCGAGAATGACGTGGGGCATTGTTGCGGAGAAGAGGATGGTTTGCCGTTCTTCGGGGATTCTTTCCAGGATAAACTCAATGTCTTCCCGAAAGCCCATGTCAAGCATTTCGTCCGCTTCGTCCAGCACGATTGTTTTTATAGTGTTTAATTTTAATGTGCCGCGATTGATGTGGTCCATAATGCGTCCGGGTGTGCCGATAATGACCTGTACGCCTTTTTTCAGTGCGGCAAACTGGCGCTCTATCGGCTGCCCGCCGTAAATGGGCAATATTTCAATCCCTTTCCTGTACTTTGAGAGCTTTTTCAACTCTTCCGCCACCTGGATTGCAAGTTCTCTGGTGGGGCACAAAACGATTGCCTGCGGTTTTCTGCTTTTATAGTCGATCTTTTCCAGAATAGGGATTCCGAATGCGGCTGTTTTTCCCGTGCCGGTTTGCGCTTGTCCGGTCACATCTTTTCCCTCCAAAATATGAGGAATGGATTGAGATTGAATCGGTGTTGTTTCTTCAAATCCCATATCCGCAATTGCCTTTTGCATTTCTTTTGATAAGTGCAACTCTTCAAATCTGAGTATTTCCATAGGCTCTTTCTTCCCTGAGTTAATAAAATTTTATCTGTCTTTTGTTTTTTGCAGGATGATTTTTTATTTTGTATATAGCTTATACATTACATCTTTGAAAAAGTCAAAAAGTGATTTTTATTTGCGAACTATTGGGAATGCAAACGACTGTGGGGTTAAAATGTCCGGTTTCGGTTACGGTAGGGTAATGGATACTTTGAAAATATGATACAAAGAAAAAGAGGGAGTCCAGGAATGTAGTAATTGTGATCAGGATTGTTTTGCGGAGGGACAAATGTTGTATTGCAGGGAACGGCGAGTCCGATTCGAATCGGGTCCGCAGTGTCCATATCAGCGGAGGAATTTGTTTCCCACAGTTTGCTGTACCTTCTGGTCAAAAAAATCGTTGAATAAATCTATCTGAATAACGTGTGCAGTTTCATACCACTCGTTTACCGTTAAATGTTCATTGAGTCCCCGTATCGTGCACTGAAAACTTATGATTTGCCTGTTGTTTTTTGCAGTTGCCGTATTGACTGAGACCAGGGCAAATCCGCCAACTTTATCTATCGGTATGGTACATTTACTAAAAATATTATTGGGGGAGTATATTCTGTTGCCCGTTTTTATTACGGGCATTTTAATTTTCAAAATCCTGTCGACCTCCGAAAGATCGCAGATGTAGTTCTGCCAGAAGATCCTGTCCTGATAGGTTAGTTCGTAAAATTTAACCGCTAATTCGGTTTTTGAGATATCATGTATGAGTGTTTTTAACAGAGAAAATTTCTTGTATATTTCTGTATAACCGGGATAACTCCCGACATCCTCATCATTCCTCCTTACCCAGCTATGGAAAAATTTATTAAATTGTATTTGAACTAACCAGTGCAGATCATTTGTATTCAACTGATATAAAATATGACCCGTCTGATCGTGATTAAGGCTGGTTTCCAGCACAAAATCCTTCAGTTCCCCGTCTGCCAGCGGATTAGCGTATCGAATGACAGGATAATCCGGTTTTAATGTGTTAACCAGTTCGAAAATATATCCCGCTTTTCCTAAAACGGGTTCTTTCAGAGTAACACCACAGATTACCTCTGATATGTGAGTCTTCGGTTTTGTTTCAAGAATCATGGTATGCATAGGGTAAAAAGGAAAAGTAAGTGCTTTGGTTTTTTTATGAATGCAACTCAAAAAGCATACCACTAACGGGAAAAAACGGTTCAACTGTTATTTGATGGTAAAATGCGTGCTGATTTGGATGGAAGCAGGCTGTATGGAAATAATAAAAGTGCGTCAAGTTACGGAAGTGTAGCTAGCCAAAGATGTGGCAAGTTACATTTGAAGCGTCCGTTCGGTTTTTTGAAAATTTTCATAAACTGAAAACAAGGGGAATTTTTTATCTTATTTACCATTAACCTGCCGGACTGCGGGACTGATACTATACTCAAGAGGGTCACAATAAAGTTTAGCATGGACAAACAGAGTTTGTCCATGCCACCCTTTCATCTTAAAATTCACATTTTATGAGCTTTTTGAATATATCCAGCTTGCTTGTTCTGGAAGAAATGGAATATATTTTCAAGATGTTCCGTGCCCGGTTTTTAAACAAGAAACAACTCTCTGGAGATGCCGGTACAAAAAGGAGAATATCGGACTAAGAGACCGGTTCGCAGGAGTTCGTTACAGTTTTTGGATAACAAGGGAATGCCAGCCGGTAGTATATGTTTCGTAGCCGGGAGCTAAGGCGTGAGCAATACATGATTCATTGTTCCGGTACGTATCGATGACAAAACCTTTCTTCTGTTTGAATAATTCGCCTTTTTTGGGGAAATCAATGGTGTCCTCCAAATTTTTACGTTCAGAATCTGCAAGAACAAGTCCGCTGTCGTCAACAATACAAACGCGGCTTGTGTCTTTTTCTTCCTTGCTCAACGGCATGCTTTCAACAATGGTTTGCGCCAATGCTTCGTATCGAAACAGAGTGCCTAGTGCGCCAAGTATATTGCCGCGCATGTTTCCGTTTTCCCGCACGGCTGTTGTATAAATTAAGGCTAATTCGTTATTGATTAGCGGTGATCTATGGACAGTTTCCCATCCATAATCCGTCGCAGCAGCGCAATCCATTGCAACGCGAAACCATTTGGAACCGGATACGTTTTGGCCAATAGTGTTGTATTGGTTTTTCCGCCCATTGGCAACAATAAGGCCATGTATGTCGCATAAAACTATGTCAAAATATACGGTATAAGAATCCAGGATAACGCCAAGCCTCTGTGACGCGAAATCATACCCTGCTTGTGTTTTTTCTGTTAAGGCGTTGATGACGCTGCTGTCAGTAGCCCACCAGCGCACGTCACAGGAGCGTTCATATAAATTGCGGTCAATTAAGTCTATTGCATTTAATGCCAGGTCCGACAAACGCGTTCCCCGGAAGTTGGTCGTGATATTATCGTTTATTTTCGCGATTTCCTTGAAATCACTTGAGGTGTCTTTTTCAAGTTTCTCCACTAATGTCTCTATTCCATGAGATAATTTCCCCATTTCTGAGGCCACTACGGAAAAGGCCGACCCTGCTTTGCCGGCGCGGGCAGCTTCGACTTTGGCGTTAAGGGTTAGAATTCTTGATTGAAAGGTAATTGTTCCGATTTCTTTGATAGCGTTATCCATTTTGGCCGCTAACTGCACCGTTAAATCGGTGATGCGCTCCGGGCTGAAACTTCCGTTTCCGGTAAAATGGTTATTCGGGAGTGCGCTTTTCGTGATTGTCATAACGAACCTCTCTTCTAAAAAAAGGTATGAGAAAAGCAACCATATCTTAAAGCTATTAGGAACTCTCAGGAATCCTGATTCACATGAAAAACGGTCTATGGTTTATGATTGATGTTCACCATAACCCGAGACCATATGGGTTTTATAGATTAACCAATGCAGGTTTTTCCTATGAGTAAGGTGTTATGACACTATTGCCCTGGCGCGGCCTTTGGCCGCAACCAAATTCGAAATACGAATATCGAAACACGAAACAATTTCACATGACAAAAAACTCAATGCTCAAAACTTTGCGTAAGCCTCATCTAATCAATGCATTACGGTTATGCAATTTGAAAAACGAGCATAATAAACAAGAAGTTGATGGATAGTAGTACAAAAATCTTACGTCATTTAACAGCCGCCAAAATATTAATATTTATAATATATTTATATACGCTGAATATCAATATTTGTGCCGTATATAAAAAGTATTAAAAATAATACAGTAATATGTTGTTAAGTGGTTTATGTATAATATGATATGTATTTGCCTACGATATGTAATATATTCTGTATTTGTATGGTGTTACTATAGCCAGATGGCGAAAAAAAGCCACTTCAGTAACAAAACAGCAAGATTATTGCGGATGGCAGGTGGTGCAGGCTATACCCATTGGTTTAGGATGCGGCGGTTCGCCGGCCCTGCCTATCGGGTGACAGCCGGATTGAGTGCAATTACCAACGAATGGCGGGTGTGGTGAATCGATAGCTGACGAATGAGTTGGGTTCTGGTGACATGCCGTACATGAAACCATCGATAGAGGGAAATGGCAGTTGGTGCAGTGGCGGTTTCTCGTATTTGCGCCTCCCCAGGATGCCGTATGGCTTAAGGGTTTTGTGTTGGTGTGGCATCGGTCACAAAAGTCTTCCTGATGGCACACGCTGCATTTCTTTCGCTCCCATGATGCGGCAAATCCGTGTGTTTTTCTCCGCCAGGAGTTATTGTGATTTTTCGGCTTTTGGTCCTGATGGCAATTTGTGCACCAGTTGAGGTCGTTGTGGCATCGTTTGCAGTAGTCCTGGTTGTAATAAAATTCGCTGCCATGTTTTTGAATCCAGCGCGGGTCTTCATGTTTTATCCAGCGGTCTTCATGGTAGAGCGGCAAGCGATTCTTTTTAATGTGTTTGTGGCAGACATTGCAGGCTATTCTCTCTTCTCCCCTTTGTTTGTGGCATGGAATGCATGTGCCGAACATATCCGGAATCAGGTCCAGCGTGATTGCGTCGCTTTTTGCGATGCTTGCATGGCATTGATTACACTGGATATTATTTTCCAGATGCGTCTTGTGGGTAAATTTCAGGTCTTTATATTTTTTGGGAATATTATGTTTAACCTTTATTTTCATTCCCGGTCTTGTATGGCACAACAGGCATGATTTTGGGTCACTCGGATTAAAGTTTTTCATGTGACAGGTAAGGCACTTGGGCATGGTAGGCCATTTCGGTTCCATATCGTCTTTATAAAGGTGGCAGGCATTACAGTCGTTTAATCCCCTTTCTATATGTTTGGAGTGGCTGTAATGAATCTGTGATTCTTTGCAGCCGCCAAGCAGCATGACAAAGGAAAGAATTGTACCAGAAATTAGATAATGGAACTTGTTCATCAGTCTCCAAATCCATTTAAAACGTAAGGATGGGTGAAGCGAAGCGAACCCATCACAAAGTCGTTTAAACGGCTTAAACTGTTTAAACCGTTTTTGGGTGTGCTCCGTTTCACCCAACCCACAAAAAATATCATATTAAAAATTCGTACTATAAGAAAGCAGCAGTTGATGAAAGGTCTCCGGGTCTGTGTCGCTTACTTCGGATGACCAGCGCAGACTGACATCAGACTGTTTTGTTAATAAATATTTTACCCTCATATAATAGGTTCGGACATTGATCTTTTGTTCTATATCCCGTGTGTATTCGTTATCGAGGAGCGCTTCCAGTTCATTACTGCCGACATAATTATATTTGTACACGGAGTAGTTTGTTCCGATGCCAACATCGAATTTCCCAAATTTTTTATCAAGGTCAACGCCGAGGTCGGCGCTGTGGTCGATGCCCTTGACGTTCCAGTATTCAACTGTGAATGTAGCCTTTGAATCCTGAAGAAGGAGGTTGTTTATCATGAATGAAAAGAAGGTTCTGTTATAGTCGCGATTGAAGGTGTTTTCGTCTTCTTGGTCAAGCACATTCCTGTGATCGGCTCCGCCGGATATCCCGAAATGATTTCCTAAACCTTTATAACCCGTCAGGCTGGTGATGTCAAATGGCTCAAATGTGCCGAGTATTCTGTAAAAAGGGGTAATATTGTTGCTGTGTTCCGCCATCGAGTGCAGAAATCTGAAGTATGATAACTGTACGCTTGCATCCCAGTCAATCTTATCCCAGGATAATTTGACAAGGAAATCCTTTGGCATGGTGTTCAGAAGGTTGTATCTGCCGTAAAAATGTAAATCTTCATAGCATTTTTGCCATACATTAAAGCCTACCTCGTCATCAATGAATTCATCGTCTATAATGCGGACATAGTCAAGAGTGGTGCGGGTATCAATGAATGGCCTGCCTGCAACTCCGGCGCCGGTAACGGTATCGAAATACGTACTGCTGTATTGTGAAGTTCTTAAACCTCCGAAAACGTAGGTTTCTACGGGGCCGAGTTGCTGTTCGTATTTGGCGCCGTCAAAGAGGAGTGTCTCTACGGTGTATTGGTATTGGCGTCCGACACGAAGGCTGGAGCCGTCAATGACAGGATTCCTGACATCCGCATATAGGTAGTAAAGACGACTGTTAATGCTTTGGTTGTAGGTGTCTAGGATGTCACGAAAAGCTCCGTCTTTATTTTCGTGTCCATCTACATCTTCTGATACCCTTCCGGAACCGGCAATTGTCACTTTGTCATGAAAAAAAGATTGTGTCCTGAAACGCAGGTATTCATACAAATCATGGTCATCTTCTCCTTCTGCCCAGCGGCCTTCATATTGCGTTCTGAAATTGCCGGAGATAAAATTGCTGTAAGTGAATCCGCTTGATTCTGTTATTCCTGTTATGGGAGTATTACTTGCGTTGTCTGTTTGTGCAAAAAGTAGGGACGGAAACGCTAAGGAAAAGAAGAGAATTGCCGCTGCTATTTTTGACAGAAATGTATTATTCGTGTTCGGTTCCGGAGGAATTTTCATTCGGAGTATTCATTTATTTCCAGCGTAGCCGTGTAAATATAGTCTCCCGTATAGTTGCCATCCCCGTTTCCTTCGTTTCCCGCCGCATAAAATGCGATTGTTCCTGTAGCACTTTTGGGAGCTGTCCACTTGACCCTCCATACCTTTTTTTTGTTGCCTTTTGCTGTATGTTCGATATATTTCCCCTTATCCTCCCCCTCCAGGCCCCGATAGTCATTCGGCGGAATAACTTGTGTGGTATTTCCAATTTTTTTGAATTTCCCGATACTGTTATTAGCGGCATCAAGCGCCGTCATTTCGAAACCGTGCAACTTTCCGGTCGAGTTTTCAAATGAAACTTTTAGTTTGATAGTTTTCCCGGGTTTATAAGCAGCGGGTCCGGTAATGGTAAATTGTGCGGTTCCCGAGTTGAGGTCAAAGGAATTGTGACAACCGGATGTATTGCATGTGCCTGAGTCGACCGGCGCACCGGTTTTGTAAGCCGGGGGGCCTCCGGACCAGGCATAAAGGGTGTTCGTGAGTATACCGTAAAGAAAAAATACGATTACAGAGAAGCAAAGCACGGACTTGTTGTTACACATAGGCAGTACTCCATCCCTTCTGAAAAGGGCTCAGAAAGTTTCCCAAATTTTATCTGAAGTTATGTTACGGATAAAAGGTTTTATAAAGTGGAGTCTTGTTTAAGGTCTATCTATAAACATTATTAGCACTGGAGGCATCAACTTACATGATGAACACCGATTTTTCAACAAAAATCTCGTTGGGGGATTTTGTAGTAAATTTCTTTTTGACAAAAGATTTTTAACCAGAAGAGTGTGGTAATTTTTGACCGGTTTTGTATAATGACGTCTAAGCGTGAGATATATCAATCAGCGGGAAACAAGGATAATGAAATTCGGAAAGTGTGAGATATACCCTGTTACAGACGGTTCCTTTTATCTGGACGGCGGGGCGGTATTTGGAATTGTTCCACGCGTCTTGTGGGAGAAGATATATCAACCTGACGAAAGAAACAGAATACCGCTGTCTTTGCACTGTCCCCTGATTGTGACAAAGAAATATACCATCTTAATCGATACGGGAATTGGCACGAAGAATAATGAGAAATTTTGCCGGATTTACGGGATTGACAATAGAGCCAATTTGTTGGAATCGCTGTACCGTTTTGGTTATTCCCCAAAAGATATTGACCTGGTTATCAACACGCACCTTCATTTCGATCATGCCGGCGGCAATACGACCTTTAATGAACACGGGGAAATAGTTCCGACATTCCCGAGGGCAAAGTACTTTATTCAAAAAGGCGAACTGGAGGCTGCTTTGAATTCCAACGAAAGGACTGCGGGAAGTTATAAAAGGGAGGATTTTTTACCGATAAACGAGCCCAAAAATCTCTGCCTCGTAGATGATGAAGTGGTAGAGATGGATAAAGGCGTGTTTCTCCTGAAAATGGGCGGTCACACACGCCATCATCAATGTGTGAAAATTGAATCGGACGGGCAGATTGCCTTTTTCCTTGCGGATCTTGTGCCGACAACCGCTCATCTGCATTATCCGTATATTCCCGGGTACGATCTCTTCCCCCTGGATACTCTGGAAAATAAAAAGAAGATATTGAAACAGGCCTTTGAAGAGCATTGGCTGTTAATCTTTCAACATGATCCTAACGTTCGCATGGGGTATCTTAAAAAGACTGGCGAGCGATTCGAAATTGAGGAAGTAAAGGTGTATTAATAGTTCTGAATCCGATGTGTCAGGATTCCGGTTGTGCATCGCGTATTTTTTTTCTTTCCTCGTCTTATTACTTTGACAGCAGTGCTGCCTTCAAAAGTTTCTCCCGTAATGAGGTTGCCGGTAAGCAGGAAAGCCACAGAATCGCCGGCAGAAATATCTTTCAGGTTTGACATGAATTATTGCTACCGTTAGACTTTCAGCGGCAAACAATAAGTATTTTCTATAAAGAGTGTTAAAAAAATTATAAGGAGCAGGTATGTTTTGTCTTGTGGACATCGGAGGAGTTTTTGATAATTCTGTAGTAAAACTTATTATAGCGTCTCTCTTAGGCGGTATCATCGGGTGGGAAAGGGAGCGAAGAGGCCGTCCGGCCGGATTGAGGACACACATCCTCGTCTGCGTTGGAGTGACCTTGATGATGGTGGTTTCGGAACATATTTTTGAAAGATATAAAACATTTGCGGCGGATTCGATTATACGGGTAGACCCTGCCAGGATTGCAGCTCAGGTAGTAACAGGCATAGGCTTTCTGGGCGCTGGCACCATTATGAGGCTGAAAACAACGGTAAGGGGGCTGACAACCGCCGCATCCTTATGGGTTGTTGCCGGTATTGGTTTGGCGATAGGAAGCAGTTGTTATATTCCGGCAATACTTACAACAATCCTTGCCCTTATTGCACTATTACTGGTACCTTTTTTTGAAAGAAATGTTAAACGCGATAAATATAGAACTATTAAGCTGTGTA
>Ga0233425_10005915_pt1 | contig 18713 bp, 23 predicted proteins | sample Watercolumn_Towu_2_FD_181712 | JGI IMG/M metagenome (GOLD analysis project Ga0233425, IMG submission 181712) | Freshwater microbial communities from Lake Towuti, South Sulawesi, Indonesia - Watercolumn_Towuti2014_140_MG | ecosystem: Environmental > Aquatic > Freshwater > Lake | place... | reverse complement strand
GCGATCATGATCTTTCCCGTAATTATTCATATTTCCCTTGAAGTGTTCAGATCCGTCCCACAGGGAATCCGGGAGGCATCTTTTGTTCTGGGTGCAACAAAATGGCAGACTGTCAAACATGCAGTTGTAAAAAAAGCTGCACCCGGAATTATTGCAGCTATTGTTCTTGGGCTTGCCCGGGCTTTTGGAGAAACAATGGCAGTACTGATGGTTGTGGGAAATGTGGTAAAAATTCCCTCTTCCCTGCTGGATGCTGCTTATCCTCTACCCGCTTTGATTGCAAATAATTATGGAGAAATGCTTTCAATTCCGTTATATGACTCGGCCCTTATGTTTGCTGCTTTGATACTTCTGGTGGTTGTTTTATTTTTCAATATCATATCGAAGATTATCATAAACAGGGTCGAGAGAAATATGTGAAAAGCAATATTGTTAAGACAGATAAATTATAAAGGGCATATATAAAATCGATGGGGGCAGAAAATACAGATGGATAAAAGAAAAATAGAAGAAAATTTTTTTAAAACGATTATGATAGCTTCTTCACTTATAATTCTTTTTACTCTTATATTCATCCTGGTTTCAATTATCATAAGGGGTCTGCCGGCTATGAACCTTGAAATGATAACCAGGACACCGGAGGGCGGGTATTATCTTGGTAAAGAGGGTGGAGTTTTAAATGCTATTGCCGGCTCCCTCTATCTTGGAATCGGTTCCACTTTTCTAGCAATTATCGTCAGCCTTCCAGTTGTTTTGTATTTTAATGTTTATGCCAAAAAACGTTCAAAGCTGGTTTCCGCGGTTCGCTTCTCCCTGGATATTTTATGGGGTGTGCCTTCAATAGTATATGGTGCTTTTGGTTTTATAATCATGCTTTTTTTCGGGCTTAAAACATCGCTCCTCGGAGGTATCGTAACAGTGGCCCTTATGATCATTCCTATAATGACAAGAGCAATGGATGAGGTTATCAGAATGATACCTTCAGAACTTCTTGAGGCATCATATGCTCTCGGAGCAACAAGATTCGAGACTGCATTCAAAGTTGTAACGAGACAGGCTCTGCCCGGTATTTTAACCGCTTTGTTAATTGCTTTTGGAAGAGGAATTGGTGATGCTGCCTCTGTACTGTTTACTACAGGATTCAGCGACAATATCCCGCATTCTTTGTTGCAGCCGGCGGCAACGCTTCCTCTTGCAATATTTTTTCAGCTGGGGACCCCATATCCTGAGGTGCAGCAGAGAGCTTATGCTTCCGCCTTTATACTCATCTGCATAATTTTAGTGGTCAGCTTTGTTTCAAGAATTTTAACAAAAAAACTTTCCAAATATGTTGTGAAATAGGAGATTTCAGATGAAAAATGAATTTCATATAATTGTTAGCAACCTGAATGTTTTTTATGGCAGGGAGCAGGCCCTCAAGGATATAAATGTAAAAATTCCGGATAAAAAGATTACGGCAATTATCGGGCCTTCAGGCTGCGGCAAGTCAACTCTTTTGAAATCTTTTAACCGGCTTATAGATATGACAGAGGGGGTCAGGGTGTCAGGAAAAATTCTGGTGGATGGTGAAAATATACTCGATCCAAAAGCGGAGGTTACACATATAAGAAAAAAAATGGGCCTGCTTTCACAGAATCCCTATCCTCTGCCAATGTCCATTTATGATAATGTCGCTTACGGGCCCAGGCTGCATGGAATTAAAGATAAAAGGAAACTGGATGAAATTGTTGAGCATTACCTTAAAGAAACCAGTCTCTGGTCAGAAGTTAAAAACAGGCTGCGTTCACCTGCCTCAAAACTGTCCATAGGCCAGCAGCAGAGACTTTGCCTTGCAAGAGGTTTGGCGGTCAAACCGGTTATTATACTTGGGGATGAACCGACATCTGCACTTGACCCGAAGTCAAGTCAGGCAATCGAAGAAAAATTTATAAAATTAAAGGATGAATATACTATAGTAATTGTTACACATATTTTGCGCCAGGCAAAAAGGCTGGCTGACTATGTTATTTTTCTTTATCTCGGTCAGTTAATTGAGCACGGAAATGCATCAGATATTTTTGAAAACCCAAAAATGGAAATGACAAAAGATTATATAAAAGGTACCATAAGCTGACTTGAATTATCTGGTATGGAGTTCGGGACAAATAGCGTTCCATCTATAACCACCGGCTGAAATCCCGGTTTTGACAGATGTCACATCAGACTATTGTAAAAAGCTTTGATAGTTTTTTAAAATCTTCAAGATACTTTTCTTCCGAGATATTTCCTGCAAAAACAGCTTTGGGGCTGAAAAAAGGAACAAGCTTAAAAGAGGGATTTTCAAAAAGCCTCATATGAAGAAGGGCCATATTGTCGACTTTTTTATCTATTGAAAAAAATTTATCAAGTATTACTTTTGTTGTGCTTATTCCAAGGGAGATTATAAGGTGCGGTGTGATTATTGATATCTCCTCCGTAAAATAATTAAAACAGTTGTTTATATGATGGTCGAGAGGTTTCATTACATTTATAAGCTTGGATACCTTCCTTGGGGTGCACTTCACCATATAAGTTAAAAAAACATCATTTTCTGCTGACAGCCCTGAAACCTCGATTGCCTTTCTTATTATGTTGCCATCTTCATCACCGGAAAATGGTATGCCTGCAATTTCTGATCCCTCGGGTGTGGGATAATATCCGGCAATTATCAGTTTTGCTTTAGCGGCTCCCGAACCGGGGATAGGCTGCTTTCGTGTCTTTACGAGGTCAAGGCATTTTTTACAGGTTTTTACTTCTCCGGATAAATTGTTTAAACTTTTTTTTGAACTTATTGGCATTACAACAAGTATACAATATATGAAAAATTGAGTAAACAGCTTCCTGGCGGAAGTTGACATATTGAATCAGAGTGGTTTTAAAATATGCAGTCTTTTCCCATATAGGGTACTATGGGAATCTGTAATGTCCTTTAATTACAGCCTTTCCCAGGATGTCCTCTTCTACGGTAAAACCGGGATCAATGTAGTTATATATAACTTTTGGTACACCCTTCCTTGTAGTAAAATCTGAAATGATTCCCACATTATCAGAGTAACCGTCTTTGTTCATGTCAAAAAAAACTATATCGCCAGGAAACCACGATTCAAGGTTTTCCTGGTCCGCCTGGTCAAAAGTCAAAATCTGCTGTCTTGCATTCCTTTGAAAAAATACCTCAAGGTTTTGAATACGTCTGTAGTCTATATTTGAGTCAGGGCTTTTCTGACCCCACAATTTACCAAGCGGATACTGGTCAAAATTATTTTTTATGTCTTCATTTACAATTTCCTTCAAATCAAAACCTGCTGTCTTAAATGCTCTTGCAATGATATCAGTGCAAAGGGCAAAATCCCGTGGAGGATCTCCCCCGCTGTAATAATTTGACTGGTCAACACCTTCACTGAAAATATTAATCGCCGGATCTTCAAGCTGTTCTTTGGCACCCGACAGTATATCGGCCTGATCATTTATTCCATCGCTGTCACTGTCAGAGTAAATTCCCGTCTGCTCCATATTAATTATTCTGAACCTTGGCAGAAACGGAGCAAGTGCAGTAGGAGGCAAATATTTCTTTCTTAGAGTAAAATGGCTTATGCTTATAACAACTGCCAGAACTATTACCAGAACAAGAATTATAATAAGGAAATGTTTTAAATTGAATTTAAAAGTTTTCTCCAGCATAATATATTAAAGCTTAAACAGATTGAAGTTTCCCGGGCTAAATCATCTGAATAAATTCCGACGCTTCCAATGGAAAAATACTGATATCAAATATTTTTAAAATATTGCCGGCCAGCAGAAATAAAATAGCCAGACAGTACAAAGTCAAATAAATATAATAAAATTTCGGCAATGAAATTTTACCAGCTTCCCTGCTGCCATCACCTGCTGAAATCCGAGTTTTACCCACCGCTGCAATCAGCCTTACAACATTGATTATAAGAAACAGCACACCCGTCATAAGAGTGCCTGCTCCCAGATAATTCAGCAATGAAAACGTCCCTGAACCCGCACCGGTTTCTGCCGGAACCGATATTATTTTTATCACCGGTTCGATAAAGTTTGTAAAGGAGAAAAAGGTCCCTGACAGAAGAAGCAGGGGAAAGCCAAGAAGAATAATTACAAGACAAACCCCCAGATATTTGTGCTGCTTAAGTAATCCGTACAGGTTTGCAATCTCGTCTTTTTTATTGTGCTGTTCCATCTTTGCTGACAGTAAGTGGAACGGAAAATAAGTAAATGCAGCCGCAGAGAGATTTGCACAAATTGCAATTGCTGCCATATTTTCCTCCAGCAGCCCCGAGCCTGAGAAACCAAAAAAAATAAGAGCTGTTCCAAAAACAGAATAATAAAAAAATGCCAGGATCCTTTTTATGCTTGAACTTTTTACCGCTCCAATATTCCCTGCAGCTATGCAGACAAATGCCACTATATATACGGCATAGATTATATATATATTGCCTTCCGCGAAATAAAAAAACACTTTTCGCATTTTTAAAAATAAAAAAAGCCCTGCCGGAAAATAAAGAAACCATATAACCGTTGCTGAAGCGCTCTCACATCTTTTTAATAACTTTATATAAGCGCTCTGCAGCGGAAAAATAAAAAGATAAACAAATAAAGAACCGTACAATACAAAAAGTCCGGTTTTTATCATGGAATCTGTTATTTTTTCGGCTTCAATGAGCTGGACAAAAGATTTCAAATCTGTGGAACCATACATAACTGAATATCCTGCAAGCATAAGGGCAAGCGCAAACAGGGAAACTGTAAAAAATCTGATTGTATGGTTCCTCAGGATATATTCTTTTGAAACAGTATATCCGATATCACTGTTCAATGAAGTAAATAACATAAAAATTCCTGAGATTGTAAACACCAGACTTGTAAAAATCATGATAAAATTTGATGCCGGGATATAAAAGGTAAAAGAAACAATGGTTAAAAGAAAAATAAGCAGAATTTTGATAAAATTCTTTTTCTCAAATTTATTTATGCTTATTACAACCAGTATATTAATTGCAGCAAATAAAATAATTCCCGTTTTGATCAGTTCAAGCCTGTCATAACTGAACAGATAATTCGAAAACAATCCTTTTTGCAAAAACATGATTATATTCAAAACCAGTGCAACGGATATGCCCGCAAATGAAAAAACCAGGAAAAAAATCTTTGCATTTTTTTTACCGGACAAAGCAAAAAACAGCAATATAAAGGCAATAAACAGGATTACTGCACTGCCGTAAAACGGGTAGATCCCTTCAGCTATATTCTTTACCAGGTTTAAAAATATCAATCCTTGTCTTCCCCCCACCAGTCTGATTTACTTAATTTAAACAACCGCAAATCTCCAAGCACATCTATTTCATACAGGCCGGACTGCTTTGAGTAATTATAAAAAACAAGCAGAAAACTGAACAGATATAAAGCAGCCAGCGCAAAAAAAATAAAGGTTTTATCCCAGCTTGAAAGATTATAAAGAAAGAGAGAAAAGCTGAAAAAATTAATAACCGATGATACTATAATTATTTGAACCGATATTATAACTGAAAGAAACCTTGCAGAGCTGGAAATACCATAAATTCCCAGAAGCAGTAAAGCCAGACTGAAAAAATTTATATATTGAAGATTCAATTCTTTTTCCTCCTGCTTTCAATCATTAAAATAAACCAGACAACACTGCAAATAAGTATGATTATTAAAATGAATATAAGTGGTGTGTAATTGGAGCCGATTTCTTCAATTAAATCCGGTAATTGAATGGTATTAAAACCAGGCTGATATTTAATTTCCCTGTAAAATTTGCCTGTATTACTGATATAAAGATATCCGAAATAAAGACAGGAAACTGCAGAAACAATCATATTTACAATGAAGTCAGGGAAAATTTTCCCTTTTTTCCCCTCAGGCCCCAGATCATGCTGTGCCCTAAGACCGAAAAATTCCTGGTTGCCGACAAACAACTGTAAAAGAAAGCAAAATATTATCATTATAACTGCCGGAAGTATAAAAGGTATTCCTGCAAAAAACAGGAAACTGAGCAGTCCGGTGCATAAAAACATCAGAAACAAAAATCCGGTTTTTTTTCTCTGGTTATTTAAAAAAACTGAGAGCAGACCCAGAAAAAAAATAAAACTTAACATTAAATAATTTATAAGGCCAAGTACAAGTTTTCCGTCCATCTTATTTTGTCCAGAATTCTCTTATTTGATAATCAGCCTGTTTGATCAGGTCCAGTTTTTCATATCTGAAGGCATCCCTGTTTGTATCTGCAAGCTGGTGCCGGTATGTCATTTCAATGGCGCTCAGTGTGCAGAACTCAATGCAGTTGCCGCAAAAAATACATTTACCCAGGTCAATACAGAATTCTTCCAGAATCTCTTTCCCGTCTTCAACTGTTTTTTTTAACTCGATACAATGCTCCGGGCAGATTCTGGCGCAATCTCCGCAACCGTTGCAGATTATTTCAAGCGAATCCAGATCAAGTTTTAATCTGGGTATTCCACGGCTGTTGTCCGGAATGATTATTTTCTCCTTCGGATAAACAGCAGTTCTGGGCTTTCTGAAAAGATTGCCAAAACCTGAAAAAAAATCTCTGATGACAGGCCTCATTAAAATCCCTCAAACTTATATCAGATTGTAAATATTTCTTAATATAAAAAAAAGAATTGTAATTAAAAAATTAGCCGCTGAAAGGGGTATCATAAATTTCCAGTTTATGCTGACCAGATACCTGTAATCACTTATTGCAGGTGTTGCCCTGTCCAGAAGCAAAATTATAAAGAAAATAATATAAAATTTTAAACCAAATAATATATTGCCATCGATAAAATATAAATTTTGCCAGCCGGCAAGATAAAGAATAATCATCAGAACAATAATGAAAAACAGCATGATATAATTTGCCACTCTTAAAGTGAGCCACCCAAAACCGCTTCCCTCTTTTTCAATGTTTTCATTATAAAATATAATGTTTGTTTTAGATAATCCGAACATTTTTACCTGGACTACTGCATAAGTGAAAAAAACAATAAAACCAAGCGGCTGATAAATTATGTTCCAGTACTGGTACTGGAAACCCACAATCTCTTTAAGCGTTAATGTTCTGTTTATCAGAATCAGGCTTGCCATGCTTAAAAAAACAGGAATTAAAAAAGTAAAAGTCATCAGTATTTTTTTTGAAGCATTCTGGAATATCATTCCATAGGAGCTCCTGGAGGAATTAACCAGAAACAGAAATAAAAGAATTATATAAAACAGCAAAGCAATAACCAGGTCCGCATCAAATCTTATAAGAACGAGCCAGGGGGAAAAGGGGATTATTGCCCAGATAAAGAAAGAAAAAAATAAAAGTAAAAATTCCCATATGGTCAATTTCGTATCTTTTTCAAGATATTTAAACATTTTAAGAACAGGGTACCCGAAGCCCCCAGCTCTGCCTGCAGTAAAACCGCGCCTGTGCTCAGATCGTGCCGCAAGCTTGTTTACAACGTAAGACCCGATAAACAGATTTATACCGACAATTAAAAAAATATATATTACTTTTAAAAATATGGTTATCATAGATAATGCCCCTGCAGCATTTCACCGCTGCTTATATCAAGGCTTGCCAATATCAAATTAAAATCCTCGATATTATTTCCAGCTAAAATCTCCCGGGCGCAAAACAGATTGTTGAGAGACGGAGCAACAGGCACAAGGTTTAATATTTTATTGTTTTCAATCTCGATAAAAAGCTTGTAAACCCCATGCGGGCACTCGATGCTCGATACTGCTTCTGTTCTGTCTATCTCAAAATTCTCTATACTGTCAAGTTTCCTGATGGTTTCATCAGGGAGGCTGTCAGTAATCTGCTGAATTATTTTAATGGACTGGTATATTTCATTGAATCTTATCTGAAGTCTCTCCAGACAGTCTCCGAATTTCCCAAACGGAACCAGAAAAGAAATATCCTTATAAAGCAGCAGGTTTCTGTTTTTTCTTAAATCATACCGGACTCCGCAGGACCTCAAATTGGGACCAGAAAGACCGAATTTCAGTGCAGTTTCCTTCCTGATAATACCGGAATTTTTAAGCTTTGCAGTGATTAAGGTATTGTCAAGAAAAATTGTCTCAAGGTTGTCAACCTTATGAAGCAATATCTTCATGTTTTTCTTAATATTTAAGATTTTTTCCTCATTTATATTCTGTCTCACCCCGCCTATTCTTGAAAAATTGGGGTGTATCCTTGCGCCTGTTATAAGCTCTGTGAGACGCATGGCTCTATCACGTTCAATCAGCGCCCTGTTGAAGGAAAACTCCGACCCGGCTATTTTCGCGATTTTTGAAATAAAATAAAGGTGATTTGTTATTCTAAAAAGCTCGCAAACAAGCATTCTTATAAGCTGAGCCCTTTTTGAAACTTTAAGCTGCAGAATTTCCTCAAGAGCCAGACAAAGACCGATTTCCGGAAAGATGCCAGCACTGAAGTCCAGCCTGCTTACAATTGTCAGAAGTCTTTCAAACTCAATATTGCAGAAAATATCTTCTGCGGGAATTGCCGATATCCTGCCGTCAATGAATATTTTTTCGATTTCCCCATAACCGGAAACAATATATGAATCAAAACAGTCAAGGCCATCCGGCACCTGGCCTTTTATAATTACATCATTAAAATATTGCCTGAAGCTTCTCTCCTCTTTGAAGAATCCCGCAATCGGATAGTGTTCCCCGATAATTTCAAGAATACCATGAAATTCTTTTTTTAAGTTATCCATATTTTCAGGCCCGGACTCTATTTTTACCTTCAGCACCATTGAAAAATTATTTGATATCGATGACATGCTGAGAAGAAGGTAACTTTGCCTGCCGCTTAGAATATAATTTATTGAACCCAGTATTTCAACGCCAAATTCAGGATTGTTCTTAAGCTCTGAGATTGTGGAATCCAGATCATCTTTCTCAATATCCACAATTATTTCCTGTCCGGATTTTTTTATTTTTTTAATTTTTTCCCTCAGGTAAAACTGCAGGTTCTTTTCTATTCTCTCAATAAAAACCACTTTATGAGATGAATAGATTCCATCAAACAGTTCCTTTGCCATAAATATCCTTTTCTAAGCGTTACCTGTGAGCCTTAATATGCAATAAATAAAAGCCTCCGGTCTTGGGGGACAACCGGGAATAAAATAATCTATTTTAATTACATCCTTAAATCTTTCGGTAAACCTGTAATTAGAATCAAGCATGCTTACATCAACAGTGCATTTTCCTGCAGCGATAACCCATTTTGGCGACTTCATACGGTTATAGATATTAACAAGCCTGCTTTCACCCAGTTTATTGAAAAATCCCTGTACAACCAGAACATCTGCATCCTCCGGAATGCTGACAAAATTTATTCCAAATCTTGAAACATCATAAATCGGGCCCATTGTTGAAAGTATTTCCTGTTTACAGCATCCGATTCCAGTCACAAAAATATTTAAATTATTCTTTACAAATGAATCCATTTAAAAATCTCTTTGAACCCCTGAATTGAAATAAAAATCATTTGAAAATTTTTGATCTGACTGCATACACTGAACAAAGAATGATTAAAAAAACAAGTAAAAATATAATATAAATCCCGCCATCTATTTTAACGCTTGTGGTGAAATGAATTGAAAAAATTATAATCAGTAAAAAAAATAAAGTATAAATAAAAATAAGACCAAGCGCAAAAAGTGTCTTCGGCAGAAATATATCTTTTCTGGTAATAAAAAGACTTAAAGCTTCCCTGCCGGTTGAATCTGTTTTGGCGGCATCCCCTGAGATTTCTGTCTTTAACCGCGCTGATGCTGAATGCAGAGACCTTGATACTAAAAACAGAACAATAAATATAAGATTAAAAACTCCTGTGAATATTGCTACAGTATAAATATTGCTGATAAATATATTAATTGATTCTTCCGGCATTAGACCTTCCCAGTTATATTAAATCAAAACTTTATCACAATTAAATTGCCGATTCAATTAAAAACCAAAACTTGCCGCGGATTATTGAGATAAGTTTCAAATATTTATATAATTTATAAAAGTAATTGTTTAATTTTTCCTGTATGAGAAGAAGAAACCCTTTTCAAAACTTAGATGCATTTAAAAAAATCGGTACATACTGCTGGGCAATTATCGGCCTTCTGATTCTTATTGCACTGTTTTTCTACATATTGTACAGAATCCGAATCGCAATTGTTCCTCTTCTTCTTGCAATGGGAATTGCCTACCTTATCAGTCCGCTTGTATCGCTTATGGCAAGAAAAATGAAAAAGGGGCTCGCAATATTTCTTGCTTATCTTATATTTACGGGAATATTTTTTGTTGTTTTTTTCTTTACCATTCCGCTGATTGTTGACCAGTTTAAAATTTTTATTATTCAGTTTCCCTCCTATATACAAAACCTGACAGAGATTATCAACAGATTCATCACAGAAAGCACTTTTATTAAAAACATTGAAAGCATCATAGGGAGAGAGGTCCTCCCGCTTGATACTAATGCAATTACAACCTATATTATCAACAATTTCGGGCTGTCAGGCACTAATTTTCTGCAGAATGCAACTATTTTTACCAGATCAGCGGTAAATATAATTATTACGATATTAATAGGCCCGCTTGTTGGCATATATATACTAAAGGATGCTGACAGATTAAGGGCCGTTTTTTTAAAGGTCCTCCCTTTAAGGTTCAGACACGATGCTGCAGCAATAATAGATAAAATAAACACTGTTGGCGGACGCTACATCAGGGGACAAATTCTTGTTTCAATAATTGTCGGGGTTCTATGCACACTGATTCTTTTTCTCTTAAAAGTGGACTTTGCAATACTTCTCGGTTTTACTGCCGGCGCACTCAACCTCATACCTTTTCTCGGACCGATAATAGGTGCGATTCCTGCGGCACTTGCCGCCCTGTTCATATCACCGCTTAAGGCCCTTCTTGTGGTGCTTCTGTTTATTGCTGTTCAGCAGCTCGACAATTATGCCATCAGCCCGAATGTAATGAAATACCAGGTTGGGGTCCACCCTGCAATTGTAATATTTGTATTAATAGCCGGCGGGGCACTGCTTGGCCCACTCGGACTGTTTATTGCAGTGCCGACAGCAGCAATTATCCAGGCAATTTTAAAGTATTACTTTTTTGAGAAGAAAAGAAGAAGTTAGCAGAGTAAAAAGTATGACGTTAATAGCTTCATACCCTCCAAATATGGGATAATAAATCCAAAGCAATTATTCAAATCGAATTTGATAAGAAATTTGCTGAAAATAAAAATATTTTAGAACACCTTGATTTATCAAAATTAAAAAGACCAAAACAGGATCAGAAAAGATTTCAATATATTTGTTCGCCACGATTTCTGCCCTATTGAATGATTATTTTGCTAAAAAAGATAGGATTTTTAATAAAAAAAGAAAGTATTAGGGATAGAATCAGGAAGAACTGCCTTCCGAATATGAAATTTATGTAAATAAGAAAGTATTTGAAGAAGTTTTGGGCACAGATCTTATATTAGAAGTATTTCTCTTTTTTACTTTTTTCCAGCTTGGTTATTATATTCAAAAAATCCCTTTATTCCTGGAAAAGCCACGTGGAAAGATACCTCTCACCAGTATCCGGCAGGACAACAACGATCTGCTTTCCTGAGTTTTCAGGTCTTTTCGCCACTTCAAGAGCAGCCCACATAGCTGCACCACTTGAAATTCCTCCAAGAATTCCTTCCTCTTTTGCCAGCCGTCTTGCAACAATGCCTGCATCCTCGTTTGATACAGTTATTATTTCATCAATTACTTTTCTGTTCAAGATCTCGGGTATAAAACCTGCCCCGATACCCTGTATCTTATGCGGACTTGGCTGGCCGCCGGATAATACCGGTGAGTCCTTTGGTTCCACTGCTACAAACTTTATCCCTGGAATCTTTTTACCGAGAACTTCACCGACTCCTGTTATAGTCCCGCCTGTACCGACACCTGCAATAAAAATATCAACCTTTCCGTCAGTATCTTCAAGTATTTCTCTGGCGGTGGTAGTCCTGTGTATTTCAGGATTTGCAGGATTATTAAACTGCTGGGGAACAAAACTGTTCTTTGTTTCTGCTGCAAGCTCATTTGCTTTTTCCACAGCACCCGTCATGCCCCGCTGTCCTTCCGTAAGCACCAGTTCCGCACCAAAGATCTTAAGAAGCTGCCTTCTTTCAATACTCATCGTGTCCGGCATGGTTAAAATAAGCCTGTAACCTTTTGCAGCACAAACAAAAGCAAGCGCAATACCCGTATTTCCGCTCGTGGGTTCAATTATAACTGTATCCTTGTTTATTTTTCCCTCTTTCTCAGCAGCTTCTATCATTGACACCCCTATACGGTCTTTAACACTGGAAAGCGGATTGAAAGATTCAAGCTTTGCAATTATGACAGCATCAAGACCTTTCGATAAGTTATTTATCTTTACAAGTGGGGTATTGCCGATTGTCTTTGTAATATCTTCATAAATTTTTGACATATTACGCTCCTGTCCTTTTGTATTTATTATTCTTATTGTTTTTCATAACTGGCTATTTCTGAGACTTTTCCAATGCCTGCTCTATGTCTGCAAGAATATCATCTATGTTTTCCAACCCGATTGACAGCCTTATGAAGTCCCTGGTTACCCCGGTTGCAATCTGCTCCTTCTCTGAAAGCTGCTGGTGGGTTGTGGTTGCAGGGTGTATTGCAAGTGTTTTTGCATCGCCGACATTTGCCAGATGAGAAACAAGCTCAAGGGAATCAATAAATTTTTTCCCGGCTTCCATTCCTCCTTTGATTCCAAATCCAAGAATTGCCCCGGCACCTTTCCCCAGGTACTTTTCAACCCTTGGTTTTTCAGGGCTTGATTTAAGGCCCGGATAATTGACCCATGTAACACACGGGTTAGACTGAAGAAACTCTGCCACTGCAATGGCATTTTCACTGTGTTTTATCATTCGAAGAGGCAATGTTTCAAGCCCTTGCAGAAATAAGAATGAATTAAAGGGGGAAAGTGCAGGACCGAGATCCCTCAGCAGGGTAACCCTTGCCTTAATAATGTAGGCAATGTTTCCGAGAGGCCTCAGCGCTTCCACAAACTGCATTCCATGGTACGAAGGTTCAGGGTCTGTTATAAGAGGGAATTTTCCATTTTCCCAGTTGAATTTTCCCGAATCCACTATAACACCACCTATGGCAGTTCCATGCCCTCCGATAAATTTTGTTGCCGAATACACAACCACGTCAACTCCATAATCTACAGGCCTCAGGATATAGGGGGATACTGTGTTGTCCAGAATAAAGGGTATGCCATTGTCATGTGCAATTTCTGCAATCTTTTCCAGGTCAGCTATATCCAGTTTCGGGTTTCCTATTGACTCAGCATAAATTGCTTTTGTCTTTTTTCCGATAGCATTTTTGAAGGCATTAAAATCGGACGATTTCACAAATTTTACTTCTATTCCAAGCCTTTTAAAGGTGTAATGGAAAAGATTATAAGTCCCTCCGTAAAGGTTATCAGCCGATACTATATCGTCTCCAGCCTGGGCAATATTTAAAATTGAGATCACAATAGCAGACTGGCCACTCGCCGCCGCAAGGGCTCCAACCCCTCCATCCAGAGCAGCCATCCTTTTCTCAAACACATCTGTCGTCGGATTCATAATCCTTGTATAAATGTTTCCAAACTCTTTGAGAGCAAATAAATTTGCAGCATGATCCGTATTATGGAACTGGTAAGAAGTTGTCTGGTAAATCGGCACTGCCCTTGCCCCGGTGGCGGGATCAGCTTCCTGTCCTCCGTGCAGTGCAAGTGTTTCAAGTTTTAATTTTGAATCAAATTTTGTCATTTCAATCCTCCTGGGTTTCCCCGTTTAATTTTTTTAACACTTTATTCAAACTGCCAGTGCTGTAACCTTCAAGGTCAAGCGTGACATAACAGTAGCCATTTCTTTTAAACTCTGAAATAATTTTACGCATTAAATCTTTTTCAAATAGCATTGAAAAATCCTCCTTTGCAATCTCAATTCTTGCTATTTCATTATGGTGTCTTACACGGACCTGTCTGAAACCAAGGTCTGTTAAAAAATTCTCAAGATGGTCAATTTTTTTTAACAGGCTTTCGCTGATTTCTGTGCCGTATTGTATCCTGCTTGAAAGGCATGCAAGTGCCGGCCTGTCCCAATCATGCAGCCCCATCTCTTTTGAAAGAAACCTTATCTCTGCCTTTGAAAGATTGTTGTTTTTCAGAGGGCTTAGAACTGCCAGTTCTGAAGCTGCTATTGAACCTGGCCTGTAATCATCATTGTCATCATAATTCTGTCCATCGGCCAAAAAAGCAATATTATTCTTTTTTGCAAGCTCTGAAATTATTCCGAATTCTTCCTTTTTACAGTAGTAACACCTCAACCTGTCATTTTTTATAAAGTCAGGATTATCGAGTTCATGGCTTTCAGCAACTATATGCTTTATGTTAAACTCCCTGGTAAAGTTAATTGCCCTTTGCAGTTCTTTCTCCGGAATAGATGGTGATTTTATTGTTACAGCAAGAACCCTGTTGCCAAGAACATCTGAAGCGATCCTTAAGAGAAATGAACTGTCAATTCCTCCGGAAAAAGCAACAGCAACACTCCCAAGAGACTTTAATTCCTGTTTCAAGGATTTGACCTTGACCCTGGTTTGTTCATTTATAATTTTTTTTTGTATGAAGTCTGACATTTCTGCTGATTATTTAATAAGTTCTTTTAATCTTTTTATATTTTCCCGCTTAAATTGAATATTCAACCAGTTTCAAAATTTTTTCTTCTTTTATCCGGACAAGGTCCTGAAGGGTAACAGTCTCCAAAAAGTCTGAAATATTTTTACTTAGGGCTGCCCATAGATTCATACTGGCGCAGTTTGCTGATCTTGTGCAGGAAGACTGGTCCCTGGTACACTCAATCAGTGCCAGATCACCCTCCAGAATCTCAATTATCTGTTTTGCTGTTATTTTTGAAGGTGGGCTGGCAATTGTATACCCCCCGTGAACTCCCCTGCTTGCAACAAGAAGCCCATCTCTTTTTAGCGGGATAACAATCTGGCTCAAGTACTTTTCTGAAATCTCTTCATCTTTTGCTATATCTTTAAGGTATGCAAATCCTTTTTTATAGTTTGCAGCCAGGTTTATCATCAATCTGATACCATATCTTGTTCTGGTTGAAATTCTCATTTTTTAATTCCCGGAAATAAAAGAACCTGATTATTAATTTTTTGTATTTAATCCTGTCTTCAATATTTGATTTTAACTTTACTATTGAATTAGTAGTAATTGTAGTAATTTAATACATTTCATTTATTCTGTCAATAAAAAAATAAAAAAAATAAAAAATTTATAAGAACTTCCTTTTGGATCCCTCAAGTATAAATATGATATGTGACAGAATAATTTACTTAAAACTGGCAATGCATTTACCAATCTGCCAAACCATGGTGACGAATTGCAGGCCTTTCCATATGTTGTTTATTCAACAATATATATTATAAATATTTTAATACCAGTTTTAATAATGGCATAGTTTTAGAAGGCTTTTAATGTAAATTCAGTTAAAGATATTTCAGGAAAAATTGTTATTATCTTTTTCTGAGATTTTATGCGCTTTTATACCAAAAAATATTATGGTCAAAAACGTTACATATATAAATAAATGTATACGTTTTTGTAAAATACTTTAAGTTTTAAATAGTTTTTCATATTTTATTATAATCACTTATGCCTTATTGCTTCTTTGAGCAGATGAGGATAATTCCTTGCAAAATGTAAAATGCGATAAATTATGACCTTTTCATCAATAAAACGGTAGAATGCTATATAAGGGTTGATAATAAACATTTTGAAATTGAACTTTTTCATAGATCGCTCAGTAAGAGGTACTCCGGATTGCGGGAAATCTTCAAGTCTATGCAGAGAACTTACAATATTATCAAGAGTTTCATTTGCTACCTGCAGACTATCTGGCATAATATAATCAAATATCTCATCCAGATCTGCATATGCAGCAGGAAGCAGTTCTACATCATACTTTTTCATTGATTTTATCCCTTAAAAGCTTGTGGGCTTTATCAAGTGAAATTGTAGCCTCTCCGGAAAGACGCTGTTGTTCTGCAAACAAGAGTTTTTCACGCAAATCAAGCATGGCTTCTCTGCGCTCAAATGCTTCTATGCTCATAACAACAATATCCCCTTCGCCATTTCTTGTTATGTATACCGGCTCTTCTTTTTCATGTGCAAGTTTTGCTATAGTATTATAGTCATTACGCAGCATTGTGGATGATTTTATAATCATTTTATATCCTCCAATCCTATTATTCTAACGTTATTATATGATTATTCTATCAGAATATAAATAGGATTAAAAATTATTTTATCAATTCAATAAGTTTATAGAAAATATTGACTTTAAATTATTTTCTTAATACCAAAATCAGATTTGTTGAACATTTATTTTTATTCCTTTAATCCATAATTATATTAATACTAAAGTTCTCCAACTCTTTTTGCTGTTGCAGCTCCAGCTTTCATAAAATAATGGGAATAATCGTTCGTCGAATTTTATTAATTTTAATATTTCTTCGGACCATTTTTTTTGATATATATCCAGAATCCCGGATACAGAAGCCAGAGAATAACTGGTAGATATCGAATTACTCAATCTGTATATCAAATAATCTCCAAGAAAAATCAAATATCTGGCTTTACCGATTACATTTGGTTTGTGATTTTTAAACCATAGTATTTTTGCAGGCAGATAATTTGAATTAAGATCGGGTTGACCGGTAATATTATAAAAAAGGTCCTTGGTTAAATTCTCCTGAATAAATTCAATTTCTTTTTTAGCTCTTGAATCCATCCAGGATACGGCAGGAGCAAGCACTTTACCTTTTTTAATGGATATTTCCCATAAAGGATTCCTTTAGTATTTTTGTCATAATTTTTCCATGATTCTTGTGATTCTAACACTGCCCTGTGTCAAAGAAAAAAATATTTTTATACATCAAAACCATAGCTTTTCATAAAATCAAATGATTTTTTATATGCACTGTTTACCTCTTCCAGGGAATGCTGCCCCTGGCTGATTTCTATTTCAATGCTCATTGGCCCTTCATAATCTGTTATGGATTTAAAGATTTTCTTAAAATCTATACTTCCATCACCAAGCGCCGGAAAGCTCCATTCATTATCTTTGCCAGCCTTATCTTTTAAATGCATAAATGACATATAATCTTTTGCAAATTCTATATCACCCTCGGGTCTTCCCCCGCCAAAGTAAATAACATTTGCAGTGTCATAGTTTAGCCTTATATTTGGGTGATTAATTCTTTTTATGATCTCTGAACCCTGTCTGCCGTTACAGTACCATCCACCGTGAATTTCAAAGCATATGGTAATATTTTTTAATTCTGCATAATCTGCAATAATAGCTATATTTTCAAAAAATGTCCTCTTTTTTACATCATCATCAATATTTCCGGTATCAGTTATTACATAATTGACATTTAAAAGGTTTGCAGTATCTAAAACTTTTTTTAATTTTTTATTCCTTCTTTATACATAAAATAATTGCTAAACACTGATAAGCAGTAAACAGTAATATTGTTTTCTCTGCATATTTTTAAAATATTTTTTACATCAGCCTCATTCATGTCCTCAGGGTTTTTTATCAATTTTTCTACAAAACCTTTAGCATATACAAGTTCAATATATTTATAGCCTATTTTTGAAATACTTCTTGCTGCTTGCTTAATGCCAAAGCTGTCATACATTGCAGCAGCCACACCGATTTTATTTTCCATTCTGGCCTCCATTTTTAACGATTTGTCAATAATTTAAACTTATTTAAATTCATCCAAAGCTCTTTTAATTGCTGCTATGGTGCCAAGTCCTCCACTTATAAGGTGGTCTACATCTGCATCCCCCTGTATCCAGCTTATACCTCTTTTAATCCAGGCCTTTATATTATCAATGCCGGAAGTACCTATGCTTATTCCCAGAGGAATTTTAGCTTTATTACATATTTTGCCTATTTTATCAAAAGCTTTTAAGACATCTGCATGGTCTGTCATATTTGGAAGCCCCATTGAAAATGATAAGTCACAGGGGCCAACAACTATGCTGTCAACACCTTTGATTTTTAAAATATCTTCCAGATTATTTACAGCATCAATATGCTCAATCTGAAGGATTATCCATGGTTCAGAATTTGACAGTTCAAGGTATTTATCAAAGTCCATAATGCCGTAGTCTATGGCTCTTCTTGGTCCAAAACCTCTTATTCCGTCCGGTGGATATTTACAGCAGCTTACTGCAAATTTTACATCATCTAAACTTTTAACCTGCGGAAAAATTATTGCTGCAGGGCCCATATCAAGTATTTTTTTTAAATGAAGCGGATCAGCCCCGGGTACTCTTACAAACGGGGCTACCCCTGCTTTTCTAATTGCATTTATATGCAGGTCAAGATTTTTATCATCAATTGGGCTGTGCTCTGTATCTATCCATAAAAAATCAAACCCACAATTACAATAAATTTCAGATATTGCAGGGTCTGCAATTGAAACTGCTGTTCCTATTGGCAGCTCAGATCTTGAAATCCTGTTTAATACTCTTTGCAGGTTGCTTGACATAAAACCTCCTTTAAGACATGTGAT
>Ga0233425_10005914_pt1 | contig 18719 bp, 10 predicted proteins | sample Watercolumn_Towu_2_FD_181712 | JGI IMG/M metagenome (GOLD analysis project Ga0233425, IMG submission 181712) | Freshwater microbial communities from Lake Towuti, South Sulawesi, Indonesia - Watercolumn_Towuti2014_140_MG | ecosystem: Environmental > Aquatic > Freshwater > Lake | place... | reverse complement strand
CCTCCTGCGGATCGAGTCGCTGCGGCTGGTCGACGCGGTGCGTGGGGTCAGCGAGGAGGTCTTCCAGGTCGAGCGCGAGGTCGTGCGCAACGAGCTGCGGGGCAACCTGGAGCAGGGCCCGGGCGACATCTGGGGCAACATCCAGGCCCAGCTCTTCCCCGAGGGGCACCCCTACCACTACACCACCATCGGCCGGCACGAGGGCCTCAACGGCATCACGTACGACCGCGCCATGTCCTGGGCACGGGAATTCTACCGGCCCGAGCGCTCCACCATCGTGGTCACGGGCGACTTCTCACTGGACGACACCTCGCGGCTCATCCAGGAGGCCTTCCAGTACGAACAACTGGTGGACCCGAAGAACCCCAAGGCACCGCTGGAGCTGGTGGAGCTGCCACCCCGGCTCTCGGCCGTGCCGCCCGAGCCACCTCCGCCCGTGAGCCACGACCTCGTGAAGATCGCGGGCATGGTGGACAACCCCACCATCATCATGGGCTGGTCGCTGCCTGGGGGCTACCGCGGCAACGACATGGAGTGGGAGTTGACCGTGGGCATGATGAACATCGCCCTCGGCAAGTACCTCTTCCCCGACTGGGACTACAAGAACGAGGATCTGGACGCCTTCGGCTGCTTCTTCTGGGGTGCCAAGGTCAACAGCATGGCCCTCTGCTACCTGGAGATCGCCGAGGAGGAGAAGGCCCAGCACTTCGTGGACACCGCTCTGGATGGCCTGTACGAGCTGTGGAACCTCGACAACTTCTACCAGATGGAGCGCGGCCAGTACGTCGAGGGGTCCATCCCCATCGCCGAGTATTTCCAGTACACGAAGCTGCAGGCCATGGCGCAGATCTTTTCGACCGTCGAGGACGTCAGCGACGTGTCGTCCGTGCGCGGCGAGACCGTCCCCATCAACCTGGCCTATACCGGCAACCCCATGTTCTACTCCGCGGCCTTCCAGGAGATTCAGGCGGTTGATCCGAGGAAGGCGGCCGAGAAAGCCTACAAGTACCTGAACCGCGATCGCTACGCCGCGGTCGTCATGGTGCCGATGACCGACGACGAGAAGGCCAAGGCCGAGCGCAAGGGCCTGGAGGGGACCTACGACGGCCTCACCCGTGCCGACCAGGGAGTCATGCTGTTCGGCAAGGGCGAGCTGACCGACGACGCCATCCGGCGGGCCGTGGTGCCCGTGGATCTCTCCTCGGCCAGGCACTTCACGCTGGAGAACGGCCTCGAGGTGATGATCGTCCCGGTCGGGCAGGCACCCATCGCTCGGGCCTCGCTGCTTTTCGGCGGGGGGTCCGACAACGCGGGCCGCTGGGGCGTGGGCGACATGGCCTGGAACTACGCCGAGCGCGACCACACCTACTCGGCGCTCGAATTCGCGGGCGCAAGCAGCATGTCCTTCGGAGAAACGTCCCTGGGCATGCAGATCGGTGGGTCGGCCGGCAACGTGCGCGCCATGATCACCGATCTGGTCGAAGGCGTCACCACGCTGGACGCGGACGTGATGCAGGTTGCGAAGTGGGTCAAGGACACCCGCAAGGCGCGCGTCAAGGAGGAAAAGAAACCAGAGACCTGGGCCGCTCGCCGCCTGTGGGAGTCCACCTTCCCGGGGCATGTGGCCGCCCTGTACGAGACCGATGAGGAGCTGGAGTTCCGCAAGACGCTCACAGCCAAGGACGCCAATACGTGGCTCGACCAGGTGGTCCAGCCCGCCAACGGTGTGCTCATCGTGGCCGGGAACCTGGATCCCGCGCAGACCGAGGCGGACGTCCGCGAGCTGTTCTCCTCCTGGACAGTGGCCAAGGGCATCACACCGGGTCGGACGCCGGGGGTCGCCCCAGCGCCTGATCCGACCGCACGCAAGTTCTACATCTACCCGAAGGCGGGTACGACCCAGGCCCAGCTCACCATGATGTGCCAGTTGCCGGCGCCCACCTGCGAAAACCGTTCCGCGCGGCTGGTGTTGAGCAGCGCCTACACCGAGGTGCTGTACCGCGAATTGCGTGAAACCCTTGGCTCCACCTACGGTGCCTACTCGTACCAGGGTGAACAGCGCGGCGGCATCGCCTACCTGGTCGCCGACACCCAGATCCAGGACAAGACCGTCAGCGACGGCATCGGGGTCATGTTGGACACCCTGGCGAGCATCCGCGGCCAGGGGATCGATCCCGACATGCTCCAGACGTTCAAGTGGGACCTCGCGCGCGGGGTCACCGTCTCCTACCAGACCACGGGTCAGGTGCTCGCGGGGCTGGGGGGCTACGTCAACCGCGGTTGCGACCTGGAGAGCAGCCAGCAGATCGGCGAGCAGATCGCCACCGTCAGCAACCCCAGCGTGCAGAGCCTACTGGACCGCTGCATCGGCCACGAGGTCATCACCATCGTCGGGTCGAAGGACGACATGCTGCGCGAGGTCCAGGAGGCTGGCTACGAGGCCGAGGTCGTGGACTGGGAGCAGTGGGTCGAGAGCGACGACAAGGACAAGAAGGACAAGTAGGGCGAGGACCGGGCTGCCCCAGATCGAACACGAGGCCACCCCCAGGGCGGCCTCGCGGTGCGGTGACTGCGCCGTCTACAGGCCAGGGTTGGCCGCAGCGCCCTTGCCCAGCCTGCCCTGGACGTGTTCGAGGAACCGCTGCAGGTAGATCAGCAGCTCCTCGAGGTTCTCGGCCTCGACCGACTTGAGCAGGGCCATGCGACCGCGCTTGAGGGCCAGCTCGAGCTCGAAGATGTCCTTCTGGTGCAGCTTGCCGCGCTGCTCGCGCAGCAGGGCCTCGAGGTTGACCAGCTCGCGCTCGACCTTGCCGCGCAGATCGGCGAGCTGGGGGTCGCCTTCCCTGGGCTCCTGGCGGGCCGGGGTCTCGGCGTGCTTCTGGGGCCCGATGGCGGCGGGGTTGGCGATGGTGATCTCCTCGCTCCGACCACTGCGCTGGTCGCGGGCCGAGACGTTCACGATGCCGTCGACATCGATGGCGAAGCGGACCTCGATCCGCGGCACACCGCGCGGGGCCGGGGAGATGCCGTGGAGCTCGAATTCACCCAGGCTGACGTTGTCGCTGGCGATTGGGTTTTCGCCTTGCAGCACGTGGATGCGCACCACCTTCTGGTTGTCTACCACGGTGGAGACCAACTGGTTCGTGACCGTGGGGATGGTGGTGTTCTTCGGGATGAGGCAGGCCATGCGGTGACCCTCGACCTCGATGCCCAGGCTGTAGTTGGTCACGTCGAGCAGGGTGACCGCCTTGACCTCGCCCCCGAGCATGGCGCCCTGGATCGCCGCGCCGATGGCCACCACCTCGTCCGGGTTGAAGGACTTGTTCAAGGGGCACTTGAACAGGTTGCGGGCCATCTCCTGAACGCGTGGGATGCGTGAGGAGCCTCCGACCAGGATGACCTCGTCGAGATCGTTCGGCCCCAGCCCAGCGTCGTCCAGCGCCATGCGGCACTCCTTGAAGGTCTCCTCGAAGAGCTCCATGGCGAGCTTCTCGAAGGTGGGGCGGGTCAGCATGCACTGCAGGTGTTTGGGCCCGGTGGCATCGGCCACCAGGAAGGGGAGGTTGATCTCGGTCTCGGTGATGGACGAGAGATCGAGCTTGGCGCGCTCGGCCGCGTCCCGGAGGCGCTGCAGGACGACGCGATCGCGGGAGACATCGATGCCCTGGCTGCGCTTGAACTCGGCGATGAGCCACTGGACGATCCGCTCGTCGATGTCGTTACCGCCGAGCGAGTTGTTGCCGCGGGTGGCCAGCACCTCGGCGACATCGCGGTCGACCCGCAGGATGGAGATGTCGAAGGTGCCCCCGCCGAAGTCGTACACGCCGATGACGCTGGAGCGGCGGCGGTCGTGCACGTAGGCCAGGGCCGCGGCTGTAGGCTCGTTGATGATGCGCAGGACGTTGAGACCCGCCAGGGAGCCGGCCTCCTTGGTGGCTTGGCGCTGGCGGTCGGTGAAGTAGGCGGGCACCGTGATGATGGCGTCCGTGACCGCCTCTCCAAGGAAATCTTCGGCGTTCTTCTTGATTTTCTGCAGGATCATCGCCGAGATTTCGTGCGGTTGGTACATCCGTCCGTTCACGACGACGCCGGCATCGCCCTCAGGGGTCTCGACCACCTCGTAGTTGACGAGCTGCGCCTCGCGCCGCGCCTCCGCGAAGCGCTTCCCCATGAACCGCTTGATGGCGTAGATGGTGTTGTCGGGGTTGATCAGGAGTTGCCGCTTGGCGACATCGCCGACGAACCGCTCCCCCATCTTCGAGAAGCCGACCACCGAGGGGGTGACGCGTCCGCCCTCCTCATTGATGATGATCTGCGGATCGTGCTGATCCATGAAGGCACAGACCGAGTTGGTGGTCCCGAGGTCGATGCCAATGACCTTACCCATCGAGGTCTCCAGGTGGTGCACTTCCGGGTGTGCAGGATCGGGTCGGCGTGAGCATGAGGATGATAGGAAGGGGCCCGTTGAATGTCAACGGGAGTCACCTGGCGCAGTGCGTATCACGGCGAAGGGCATCTGGGTGCCCGGAGCGGGGGTCGAACCCGCACGTCCTCTCGGGACAAGGGATTTTAAGTCCCCCGTGGCTGCCATTTCACCATCCGGGCACGGCTTGCCGAAGCGTAACGCGCTACCAACGCCTATGGGTTTCGCCGCGTACGCCTCCTGGATGCTCGCCTCGCTGCTGTTCGCCGGCTGCCCGTTCGGTACGCTCAGGCGCGAACGGTCCGCGCTGGAGGAAGGCCTCGCCCGGGTCGACGACGGGATCGCGGCGCGGGCCGATCGGGCAGCCCTGGACGAGGCCTGCGGTCTGCTGGACATGCTCTCGCTCGATGCCGACGATCCACGGCTCCTCGCGCGGCAGGCGCAGTGCGACTACGCCCTGGCCTACGGCTATCCAGAGGAGGCGCCATCGCCATCGGCGCGGTACCTCGAGGGGCGCGAGCACGCGTGGCGCTGTCTCACACGTGAGCCGGCCTTCGCGGGCGTGCTGACCACCACCGGCGGGCGCATGACCGTCGCGGCGGCGGCCCGGATCGGACCCGGGCAGGCGGACTGCCTGCGCTGGCTGGTGGCCACCTGGGCGCGGTGGCTCGCGCTGGAGGATCCCGCCGCCTGCGGAATCGACCTGGAGCCGCTTGGCCTGCTGGCGGTGCGGTCCGTAGAGCTCTCTGGCGGGAGCGAGCGCGGCGAGGCGCTGGGCGCGGCTGCGCTGGTTTCTTCCCTGACGCCCTTGCCGCTCGGTCCGGACCTGGAGGGAGCCGCCGAGCGGTTCCACGAGGCCATCGGCATCAACCCGGACGACCTCACCCTGCGCGTCGATCTCGCGGAGCGGGTCTATCGCCCACTCGGAGACCTCGAGCGTTTTCGTGCGACACTGGGTGTGGTCGCGGTCTCGGCTCCGCGTGAGGATGACCCCTGGGCGTTGGAGAACCGTCGCGCGCGCGAGCGTGCACGCGCGCTGCTCGAGGCGGACGCGCCAGCGCCCGACCGCGCGGAGTGAGCGGACGTCCACTTCGTCGTGCCGGAGTGTTCGGCTCCGGCGGACAAACCAATACCCGGCCGCGCGGAGTGAGCGGGACGGCCGGGTCTTGTGCGCGAGAGGCTAGTTGCGGCGGTAGGCGCGACGGGCGGCCTTGCGGCGCCGCTTCTCGGCCAGGCGCTGCTTGAGGCGGCGCTTCTCGCCGGGCTTGAGGTAGAAGCTGTTCTTCTTGATGTCCTTACGGATCCCCTCGCGCTCGACCTTGCGGCGGAAGCGGCGAAGGGCCTTCTCGAAGGGCTCGTTCTCGCGGACGGTGACGGCGATCAACGGTGGCTCCGTGGCGTGACGTGGCAATTCGGCAGGTGGGCTTCGATGGGAGAAGCCGCAGCGCACCGCCGAGTAGCATGTCGCTGGCCAGTGCGCCACTCGGATGGGGCGGTGGAGCCCGAAGGACGATGCCGCGGACCACGGTGGCTGGTGGTTCTTGATACGCTCCATCCTCTCCGCGGTCCCCCTGGAGGTCCCATTGCGCATCACCGGCGGCACGCTCAGGGGGCGGAGCCTGCCCGGACGGGTCGGGTCGGGGGTACGCCCGACGGGCGCGCGGGTGCGCGAGGCGCTCTTCAACATCCTGGGGAACGATCTTGGTGGTCTCGACGTGCTCGATGCGACCGGGGGGACGGGACTCTTGGCGTTCGAAGCCGCCAGCCGGGGAGCCCGGCGAGTCCTGGTGCTCGAGCGTGACCGCCGCACCGCCGCTGCCATCGGGGAACGCGCGCGAGCGTTGGACCTGGAGGGCCGCGTAACCGTGCGCTGCTGTGACGCTCTGGTGGGCGCGGCGCGGGAGGGTACTTTCGCCATCGTGCTCGCCGATCCGCCCTACACCGAGCCGCTCGGGCCGTGGCTGGCGGCGCTCCTGCCCTGCGCCCGCCAGGTCCTCGTGATCGAGCACGCCGTGCGTCAGCGGCCTCCCGAGGGGCCTGTGGGCTGGAACCTGGAGGTCCGGCGCTATGGCGACACGGCTCTGAGCTTCTACCGGCCGAGCGCGTCGGAAGGGGACGGTCGCTCGCCCGAGGCGCGATAGCGCAGGTAGTCCTCGATGATCTGGGCGTGGTCGAAGACGATGGGGGTGGGGAGGGCGTCGAGCGCGAACACGTGGGCTTCCGCCGCGTCGTCCGCCCCCGCGGGTTGCCCCGCGGCCTGCCCGATGAAGGCCACGGTCAGCGTGTGGAAGCGCGGATCCCGCGCCGGGTTGGAGTAGACGTACAGCAGGGTCTCGAGGGTGACCGCCAGCCCGGTCTCCTCCGCGATCTCGCGAACCGCGGCGGCTTCGACCCGCTCGCCCGCGTCCACGAAGCCGCCGGGTAGCGCCCAACCCACCGGCTCGTTCCTGCGGCGGACCAGCACGATGCCGCCCTGACATTCGACCACGACATCCACGGTTGGGAAGGGATTGCGCTGGCTCATGGGGGCTCCTGGCGTTGGTGGGCGCGGCGTTCGATGGCGCGCGCGGCGTCGAGGGAACCGGGGCCGCCGGACGTGGCGAGCTGCTGCAGGACGGTCAGGGCCTCGGGATCCGGGTCGTGGACCAGGGCTTCTAGGCCCAGGATGCGCTCCTCGGTGGGCAGCTCCAGGAAATGGTCGCGGACTTCGACCCGGGCGGCGGCGCGCCAAAGCGCGAGAGCGCGTTCGGCGCCGCCTGCGCGCCAGGGGAGGCCGTCGGCCATCAGATCCTCGACCGACACCCCATCCGGGAGGATGCCGAGGCGCACCTCCCCGGAGAGCCTGCAGGGGTTCTCGCCCGAGAGGTGCAGCACCCAGGCGGTCCCCTGGGCCCCGAGGAGGAGGTGGCGGAAGGCCCCGGGGTCCCCCGCGGGCGGGAGCGCGAAGGGATCCTGGAGGCACCCGGCGAGGATCGATCCGAGGGCGCTCCATGTGGTGGAACGTACCGTCTCGCCCAAAGGGGTCTGCAGCAGGAAGGTGGCACCGACCTGGAGCAGCAGGGTTCGTTCTTGTCCCGGGGCCTCACCGGCCGGCCGCAGCGGGCGCCAGAGCTCGGCGCGGCAGGGAGGCGGGCGGTCGCCAAGGCGCTCGGAGGCGGTACGGCAGGTCGGCCCGAGCAGGGCGCTGCCATCTTCGAAGCCAGGCCGCGAGCTCGGCCGGACTTCGCCGAGCGCGACCTCGCCCGCCAGGGTCCAGATCGGTGCGAGCGGTGGCGGCGGCGCGGCGGGCTCCGTGCGGGTGCAGGCGGCGCACAGCAGCGCCATCGACGCGGACCAGGCGCGGGGCCGGCGTGGACCGCGCACGGCGCCTACTCCTCCATGGGCTCGGGTGTGATCCAGGGGATCTCCTCGTCCGCGAATTCCTGGCCGTCTTCCCGGGCGAGGGGGGGGTCGTCGTCGGTCCAGGTGCCGAGATCCTGGCCGATGCGCAGGGCGGACTGGGAGATGTCGGCCCAACCGGCGGCGGCGGCGGCCTCCATCAGACGCTTCAGCGGGAGCCAGAGATCGGGGGTGCGCAGGGTCGCGAGGCCGTGCTCGCGGGCCACGGACCACCAGGCCCGGGTACGGGGCTCGTTGTGGGCGCGCGCGGTCTGGATGGCGCGCATCAGCCCCACGAAGACCCAGGTCCAATGCCGCGGTTGTTCGGTCAGGGCATTTTCGGCGCTCTTGAGCTGCCAGTCCATCTCCACTTCGTCGCGCGCCGCCAGGGCCAGCAGGGCCAGGTTGATGTGCCCGACGGCCGCCGCGGCGCTCAAACCCTGGTCCTCGGCGTAGCGGCTGTAGCGCTCATAGTGCTCGCGGGCGCGGTCGGCGTCGCCGCGGAAGCGGGCGACCTCACCCAGGTTGTTCTCGCAGTTGAGGTGCAGCCAGTGGGCGCCGAGCGTGGCACTCAGGGCCGATGCGGTGTGCAGCTCGCGCTCGGCGGGGCCGAGGTCTCGCCGGTAGAGGTGGACCATGGCCGTGGTGTAGGCGGACTGGGCGATGTTGCGGGTGTCACCGCTCTGCCGGGCGACCTGCCGCATGCGCCGCTGGTGGGGCCCGACTTCGTCCAAGCGCCCGGCGGTGAGCAGCGACTCGATCAGGCCTGCGAGGATCAGCACCTCACGCCGAGGATCCCGCTGGGAGTGCCGCAGCGCCTCCTCGAAGAAGCGCACGGCGAGCAGGGGCCGCCCCTCGTGGCGCTCCAGCGAAGCCCGGCCGTGCGCGACATCGCGCACACCGTCGCGGTCGCGCAGGCTCTCGAAGGCGCTGCCGGCCTGCGCGAGGTACCGCCGGCAGTTGTCCATGTCCCCCCTGCCGAGGGCGACGCGCGACTGGGTGAGGGTCAACCGGGCCCAGGTGAGGCGGTCGATGGGCTCGATGGTGAGGGCTTCGCGCAGCAGTTGCTCGGCCTCGGCGTAGCGGCGCAGCTCGATCAGCGCCTCAGCGTGCAGGCGACGGGCCTCCTGGCGGACCATGGAGCCCCCCGCCCGATCGGCGGCCTCGATGGCGAGGCCGGCCGACCATGCGGCCAGGCCATTGCGGCCTTCGTCGGCGAGAAGCCGGACGGCGCGCAGGAGGTGGCCGGTGGCGACCTGCGGTTGGTTGGCGCGCAACAGGTGCAGGCCGACGGGGAAGTCCGCGTTGATGCAGGTACGCTGGCCGAGAGCCAACCACTGCGCGGCGATGGCGGCGTGCAGTTCGGCGACGTCGGGCAGGCGCATGGCCAGGCGAAGCGCGGTCTGCTGGACCGAGCCGTGCTCGAAGGTGAGGATATCGCCCTCCTCCACGAGCACGCCGGAGGCGAGGAGGCTGTCGAGCCCGGTCTCGGAGATGCCGCGGATGATGGAGGCTGGCGGCTCCTGGCCGGCCAGCGCGGTCACCGCAAGAACCTCTGCAGCCGCCGCGGGATCCTCGGTGGCACCCACGGCGGCCTGGAGGCGCCGGACGTAGAGCTGCTCGATGTTGGCCGGGATGGCGTCCACCCGTGCGATGCCGAGGGCGAGGCCGAAGACCTGCCCCTCCCGCAGCTCCAGCAGATCGCGTGCGGCCCAGTCCCGCAGGAGGAGGGAGGCGGCCAGGGGGTTGCCCGAGCAGATGCGCGCCACTTCGGCGGCGAGATCGGGATCGAGCAAGAGGGCTTCATCGAAGACCTTGCGGGTCTCTTCGAGGGTCAGGGGTGGCACCTGGAGGATCAGCGCGCCGCGCTGCTCCAGGCTCTGGAGAGAGTGCAGCAGGGAGTCGTTGTGCTTGAGGGACTCGGCGGCCACGGTCGCCAGCACCAGGACGGGGCGCTCACCGACGGTGCGGTCCAGCAGGGCCTGCGCGATGGCCAGCCCGTCGCCCTCCACGGTGGCCCGGTGCACGTCGTCGAGGACGAGGCAGGCGCCCCCGCGCCAAGCGCGCGCGTCGAGGTGCCGGTAGAGGTAGGCCAGGCCCACAGCGGCGTTGGCGGTGGGCTCCCCGACCTGCCCGTGTCCGCACCACCTGGCGAGGACGGCGGCCTCGGAAGCGACATCCTCCAGGGCGGCACCGCGGTCTCGGGAGAGCCAGCGGCGCAGGCGGGCTTCGAGCTTTTCGCGCGACTCGTGCCAGGGCGCCAGGAGCTGCATCACCGCGCCGCGATAGCCGTCGTCCAGGCCGGGAGGCCAGTGGTAGCGCAGCCGCACGGTCTCCATGTGGCCGCCCTCGTCGAGCACGCGGGCGATCGACTCCACCAGGCGGGTCTTGCCCGTGCCGGAGTCGCCGACGAGGATGACGACGCCCGGCTCCTGGCGCTCGACGACCCGCCGCGCGACATCCCAGACGACCTGCCGGAGCGCCCCGCGGCCGACCATCGGCAGCTCCCGCAGCGCCAGCAGCGCCAGGCTGGCCCGCGCCGAAGCCCCCTGGCCGCGCTCGGGTGGGACCTGGGCGGGCAAGCCCGGCGGTGGGATCTGGTTCCAGCGCAGCGCGCCGCCTGGTGCGGGGGTCGCGCTGCTGCCGGCCAGACCCGGTGCCGGGCGCCCGTCGGCGAGGTGGGCCGCGGATCCACCTCCGTGCTGGCGGTGGATGGTCCGCGCGCGCACGCCGGTCTCGACCTCCAGGAGGGCCTGGGCGAGGGCCCGCTGCGCGTCGGCCGCGCGATCGAAGCGCTGCCGGGGCTCGGGGTCGAGCAGGTGCTCGAGCACCTCTTCCAGCGCGCCCGGCAAGGGGCGACCGTCGGGAAACACCGGCACGGGGGGCGGCTGGCTGCGCGCCTCCAGCAGCTCCCGCCGACCCTGCACGGGGTGGGGGAGGTGCCCACAGAGGGCCTCCCACAGCATCAGGCCGACCGCGTACAGGTCGGTCCACGGCCCCATCTCCTGCGGTTGTTGTGCCAACTGCTCTGGCGCCATGTAGGCCGGAGTGCCGCCTACTCCGCGGGGATCCAGCGCCAACACCGTGAGCGCGTGGGTCTCGCCCAGGTCGCTGACCCAGGCGTGCAGCTTCTCGTCGTGGTCGGTGTCCGCTTCGCGGTGCAACAGCACGTTCTGGGGTTTGAGATCCTGGTGGACCAGCCCGCGGGCGTGGATGACGGCCAACGCGTCGAGCACCTCGCCCATCAGGCGGCAGAGCTCCGCCAGCGGTGGGGCCGTCTCCAGTTGGTCGGCCAGGGAACCCGCGTCGCCGTAGGCCATGACCACGAAGGGCTGCTCGTCCAGGGTGCGCCCGTGGTCGTGGATGGGGACGAGGTGAGGGTGGACCAGGCGCGCGCTGATGGCCACCTCCCGGGCGAAGCGCGCCCGGAAACGTCTGTGCACGGCCAGGTTTCGGCGTACGACCTTGACCGCGACGTCGATCCCCAGGAGCTTGTCCCAGGTGCAGTAGACCGAGCCGGTGGCGCCCTCGCCGATCAGGGACTCCACGCGGTAGCGCTCGGGGAGCCGGGGGAGGTCCTGGATGGCCAAGATGGCGCTCCTGATTCAGGCGGCCTGGTGGGTGGGGACGATGGAGGTCACCTTGGGAAGCCCGTAGCCCGTGGCCAGCGCCCACCGGGGGTTTCCGGCGGCGACCGAGGCACTCGGCGCGCTGCATAGCCCGTAGCCCGTCGGCATGGCCGCGAGCCCTGGAAGATGGGGTTATCCCTGGCGGGCTCGCGCCGGAAGGGAGCCCGGCGATCAGGGGTCACGGTCCCGACCCTGCCGAGCTGTCGAGGTGCAAGCTGTCCCAACGTCCCCGCCAGCGCGCCGTCCGCAGGGTGGTGGTCAGCCTCGCGCTGATCGCGGCCTTCGCCCTGGCCTTACCCTGGTTGTTGGCGCGGCCGGCGGTGCAGCGCTGGCTGGCCCTGGCGCTGACCGAGGCCATCGAGCTGGCGACCGGGGAGCGCGCGACGATCGGCGGGGTGCTGGTGGCTCCCTGGCAGCGCCGGGTCGAGGTGCGCGGACTCTTGATCAGCGCGCGGGAAGGCGGCGAGCCCATCCTGGCCCTCGCGGGTGCGGAGGCCACGGTCGGACGCCGGGGGTGGCGTCCGACCATCGCCGCCCTGACCCTCGATCAGCCCGTCCTCCACCTGCACGTCGACCAGGATGGCCTGCGGGAATTCCGCGACCGGGTGCGCCCACCGGGATCTTCCACCGGAACCCCCTGGGAGCGTCTCACGGTGCGCGATGCATCCATCCGGGTCGATCTGCCGGGCGGACGCCTCGATCTGGAGCGCCTCGACCTGCTCCCCGGGGTGGCGCCCCACGGCGGCGATCTGCACGTGGCGGCCGTCGTGGTGCGCGCGGGCACGTTCGAGCAGCGTTCGGAGCCCGTGGCGTGGGAAGGCATCACGCTGGACCTCGACCAGGTCGCGGTGCCGGACCTGACGCTGCGCTTTCCGGCGGCCGCCATCGTGGGGAACCTGGATCTGCGGCGGCACGGGCCGCTCACGGGATCCCTGTGGCTCAGCAGCGATCTGGCCAGCCTCGATGCCTGGCTGCTGCCCCGGCGGCGCCTCGAGGGGATGTTCGATCTGGACGTGCAGATCGGTGGCGACAGCCGGCACCCACGCGTCTCGGGCGAGGTGGCCCTGTCTCCCTGGGTCCTGGTGCAGGCCCCCGCGGGCGAAGCCCTGGGGCCGGGACAGCCGGGGCGCACCATGAGCTTCGGCGCGCTCAGCGGCGAGATCGGGCTGACGCCGGATGGCGATGGGATCGAGCTGGTCCAGGGGGAGGGGAGCTGGGCCGAGGGGAGCCTCTCGCTGGGCGTCACCTGGACCTTCGCCGAGAACGCGCTGGGCGTCGAGGTCCAGGGGCAGGGGCTGCACCTCGCCCCCCTGCTCCGGTCCCTGGGGGTGGCCCCCACTCCCTGGGTGGACCTGGAGCTGGACCTGCTGGCCGATCTCTCTGGCCATGCGGCCCCCTTCGCGCTGGCCGGCTCCTACCGCGTGGACACGCGTCGATTCCGCACTTGCGCAGGACCGGCCGAGAACGCCCGCTCCAATACGATCCTCGCCATCCCCCATGGCTCGCTCGAGGGCGGTCTCTCCTTCGACACCCGCACGCTGCAGGCCGCCATCCGGCGTCTGGAGGTGCCCGGGGGGCGCGGCACGGGGAGCGCGACGATCGGGTTGAGCCCGCGCGGTCCGCTGGACCTGCACCTGACCCTGCAGCCGGTGGATCTCTCCCTCTTCCGGCCGCTCGCCGACCTGTCGCTCGCGGGGCGTGGGCGGCTCTCGGCCCACCTCTACGGTCCTTTCCGCGGTCTGCAGTTGACCGGCGATCTCGACGTGCAGGGGCTGGAGGTGTGGGGCATCCCCTTCGCCGACCAGATCCGCAGCCAGGCGGCCTGCCCGACGATGCGGGAGCTCTCGTTCCACGGTTTCGAGGCCCGGCGGGGGATCACCCGCTACTCGGGGAACCTGGAGGTCCGTTTCGGGGCGCCGTTGACCATGGAGACCCAGGTGCTGGTGCGCGAAGGGCGCCTCTCCGATCTGGCGGGCATGTTCGTGGCCATCCCGGGGATCGAGGCCGGGATCAGCGGTACGCTGGAGCTGGAGGGGCCGCCCGATCGGCTCGACGGATCGGCGGACCTCGCGCTTCGCGACGTGGTCCTGGTGGGGGAGCGGTTTCCGTCCGGGCACGCCTGGGCGCAGATGGACGCCGGGCGCTTCACCCTGCAGGATCTGGTCATCGCGCGTGAGGGGGAGGCCGAGTCGCTCCTGGTGCGCGGGAGCGTGGGGGCGGGCTGGGCCGAGAACTTCGAGATCCTGAGCGACGGGCTCAGGCTCGAGACGTTGGACGCCCTGCGTGGCCGGGACATCCCGCTCACGGGGAGGGTACAGCTCGTGGCGCACGCGCGCGGGAGCCTGCTCGATCCCACCTTCGATGGGCGGATTATCGCCTCCGGAGTGCGCTCCCATGGAGCCGACGTGGCGGGTTCCACCCTGCGGTTCAGCACACAGCAGAGCGTGGTCACGGTGGCCGGCGACCTCTTCGGTGGTGCGGCCCGCGTGGCGGGGACGGCGGACTGGCAGAGCGCCGCCTGGGGCTTCGAGTTCGACCTGACGCGCCTGCCGGTCCATCTGCTGTATCCGCTTTCGGCCGCGGGAGAACCAGTGCGGATGGAGGCGGACGGTGGGGTCCGCGTCTCGGGGTCGGGTGCCGCGCCGCCCGACCTGGACGCCACGCTGGACCGCGTGGCCCTGCGCTGGGGGGCGCGCGAGCTGGTCTCCGAGCAGCCGTGGGTGCTGACGCGGCGGGGGCCCGCCTGGCGCCTCGGCGGGGTGAACCTGCGGGGCCCCGGCACCTGGGGCCGGTTCGACGCCTCCATCGGCGAAGCGCGCGCACTGTCCGCCGCGGGCGAGGGGGTGCTGGATCTGGAGTGGCTGCGGCTGCTCGGACCCCAGTTCCTGCGCGCCGGCGGCACGGCCCGCTGGAGCCTGTCGGTGAGCGGCGACACGGGCGCTCCCCAGATCGAGGTCCGAGCCCACCTGCAGGACGGGCTGGTCCGTGGAACCTGGTTCCCCCACACCCTCGAGGGCATCGACGGCGACCTCGTCGCCACTCCCTCGGGCTACACCCTTTCGGGCTGGACTGGGCGGCTGGGCGGCGGGACATTTACGGCCGAAGGTGCGATCCACGCCCAGGGTTGGCGGCCGACCTCCTACGATCTGGAAGGCGAAGTCACAGGCGCTCGCATCCATTATATCCAGGATCTTCCGCCCACCCTGGCGGATGCACGCTTGCGCTTCGACGGCCCGGTGGGCCAGTTGGTGCTGGGCGGCGACATCACCCTGCGCGAGGTGCTGTTCTCTGAACGGATCGACTGGGAGTCGTGGGTGGTGGCCCTGGAGCAGGAGCGGCTCTCGGCCGCCGCGCCAAAGGAGACCGCGGACTACTTCTCGATGGACCTCGGCATCCGTGCCGAGGGTACCGGGCGACTGCGCAACAACGTGGGCGATGCGCGCCTCTCGGCGGATCTGCGCGTGGTCGGGGACACCTCCCGGCCCGGACTCGTGGGCCGGGTGTGGGTGGAGGACGACGGGCGGGTCTTCCTCAGCGAGCGGGAGTTCGAGGTCAGCCGAGGCGAGGTGCGCTTCATCGACCCCTACAGCTTCGATCCCGACCTGGACATGCTGTTCGAGACGGACGTGGCCGGCCGTGACCGCGACTACCGCGTCTACTACCGGATCACGGGCCCCTTCTCCGGCTGGCGGGCCGAGGCCTCCTCCGACCCGGCGCTGTCCCAGGCGGACATCAACTTCCTGCTCCTGTTCGGGGCCACCCGCCAGGAGCTCGAGGAGTACGGGGAGCTGGAGGGTGCGCTCGCCTGGGAGGGGATCGACCTGCTCTCCAAGGGCCTGGGCAGCGGTGCGCTGCTCGACCGCTTCGGCGCGGGCGACATCTTCTGGGACCGCATCGACATCACCACCGGCACCTCGACCCGCGGGGCGCGCAACCTCTCCTCGGAGCCCCGCCTGGTGGTCGAGAAGGACATCGGCCCGCCCTGGGACGTGACCGTCACCGGCGAGATGAACCTGACCCGCCGGGAGGACTGGTACCTGAGCCTGGAGAAGCGCATCGCCCGGCGCCTGTACCTGAGCAGCTACTACGCGAGCGAGCAGTACGAACGCAGCCTCGCCATCGGCGGGGCGTTCGGCGCCGAGTTCAAGCTGCGCTGGGAGATCGAGTGAACCTGGCCCTGTGGCTCGTGCTCGGCGTCGCGTCCGCCGCCGAGGACCTCACGCCGGTGGAGCCGTGGTACGTGGGCCAGCCCGTCGTGATGGTCTCCCTGGAGGCGGTGGACGGCGGGTTGCCCGGGGAGGACCTCGAGCCCCTGCTGAACGTCCACCAGGGTGAGCCGCTCGACCCCTACGCGGTGCGCTCGGACCTCGCCGTGCTGCAACGGGTGGGCCAGTTCGCCTCGGCCGAGGCCTGGGTTGAGCCCTGGGTCGGCTACGACGAGGAAGGCCAGCCCGAGGAGGCTGTGCTGCTGGTCTACCGGGTCCGGCCCCCACCCCGTGTGCGCCGGCTGCGGGTCCAGGGGGCGCGCGCGCTGGGGCGGCGGGCGGTGGAGGCCGCCTCGGGGCTCGGGCGGGGGGATCCCTTCTACGAGGCCCAGGACGTGGCCGCCGTCTCCGAGCGGGTCCTGGCAGCCTACGCCCGCGAGGGCTTCCCGGCCGCCGCGGTCGAGGTCCAGCCCCGCCCCCTCGACCCACGCCGGCTCGACCTCGCCCTGCTGGTCGCCGAGGGTGCTCCCGATCTGCTGGATAGCGTCCATTTCATCGGGTTGCCGAGGGGGATGGAGCGGGAGGGGGCCCGCATCCTGCGGCGCGAGCGCCTGCGCCACGGCCGCAGGATCACCCGGGACCAGGTGGCCCGGGCCCGCGCCGCGCTGGAGGCCCACCTGCGCGAGGAGGGCTTCGTCGAGGCCGGGGTGCGCCCGTTGGTGGTGAGCGATCGTGCGGGCGGCACCCAGCTCACCATGGTCGTGCAGCCCGGCCCCCGGCTGCAGGTCAGCGTGCGCGGGGTCGGCCCCCTCACCCGTCATCACCTGCACGCGGTCGCCCGCGAGCAGCTCACGGGGCGTGTGACCGACGAGATCCTGACCGAGACCACCTCGCGCATCGTGGACGACCTGCGGGCTGAGGGCTGGCTCATGGCCCAGGCGACCGCGCGGATCGTCGAGCAGGACGAGGATCGCCGCGAGGTCGAGATCCAGGCGGACCGCGGACCCCGGCATTTCCTCGACGCCATGTCCTTCAGCGGCGCCACCGCCTTCAACGAGCGCTACCTGGGCGAGGCGCTGCGGGAGGCGAGCCCGGAGGTCCTGGGGCGCGGCCACGTCACGGGCGAGGCGGTCGAAGGCGCGCTGCAGCAGGTGGTGGAGTTCTACCGCAGTCAGGGCTACCTGGACGCGCAGCTCTCCCTGCTGTCCATGGACCGGGGTGCTGTCGGCCCCGGCGGACGGGTGCCGGTTTCCCTGGCCATCGAGGTCGTGGAGGGCCCCCGCACCGCGCTCGGCTCCCTGGCGCTCACCGGCAGCCCCTGCCCCAGCTCCCAGGCCGTGCTGGACGGTTCGGCCAGCCTGGTCGGCGCGCCGCTGGATCCCTCCGCCATGGACCGCCTGGGCCGGGCTATCGCCGACGCCTGCACCGAGGAGGGCTACCTCGACGCCGATGTCCGCGTCCTGTGCGAGCTCGCGCCCCAGGTGGGGTCGGCGGCGGTCGCCTTCGAGGTGCAGCCCGGTCCGCTGGTGGTGCTGCGCAACGTGGTCGTGCAGGGTCAGACGCACACCCGCCGGCGGGTGATCGAGGACGAGATCACCCTCAGGACCGGCCAGCCCATCACCCGCGGCGCGATGCAGGAAACCCGTCAGGGGCTCTACGATCTCGGCCTGTTCAAGCGGGTCGACACCGAGCTCTTCGGCGACGAGGATCGCGTCAAGGACCTGCTGGTCCAGGTCGAGGAGTTGCCCCGGGTGGCGCTGGACGTGGGCGGTGGCGCCTCCACCGACCAGGGCGTGCGCGCCTTCCTCAGGGCTACCCACCGCAACCTCTGGGGCGAGGCCCACCGCCTCTCCTTCCTGGGGCAGGCCGGGCTCGGCTACCAGGGGGAAGAGTGGCGGCTGGACACCACCCGCCCCGAGTGGCGCGCGGGCCTGCGCTACGAGGCTCCCAACCTGCCCGGCGACGGCCAGCGCTCCTTCCTCGATCTCGTGCTGAACGAGGAGCAGCAGCACGCCACCTACCGCCTCTCCCGCACCGGCGGCGGGATCGGCGTGCAGGCTCCCGTGGGGGTCCACGGCGAGCTGCTGATGGACTACCGCCTCGAGTGGCGCCAGTTGCACGACGTAGATCCGGGTGCCTTGCTGCAGGACGATCCCTGGCTGTCTCTGCTCGGGCTGCCCGACTCCCCGGTGGGTCCCGGCGAACCCTTCGACCCGACCGCCTGGGGTGATCCGACCCTGCCGTCCGCCAGGCGGATCAGCTCCGGCCCCGGCTTTTTCCTGGTCACCGATCTGCGCGACGACCCCCAGAACCCCCGGCGGGGCATGCGGTGGACGCTCTCAGCCCGCATCGAGGACGGCGTGCTCTCCGCCGTGCCTTTCCTGACGGCCCGCAGTCAGGTCCAGACCCTGCTGCCGCTGGGCCCGATCGGCCTGCTCTTCGGCCTACAGGCCGGCTTCGGGCAGCCTATGGAGGCCGGCGCGACCCTGCCCATCGAGGAGCGCTTCGCGTTGGGCGGAGCCGGTTCCTTGCGCGGCTTTTCGCGCGAGAGCGTCGGCCCGCGCAACCGCGCTGCCGCCTATGACCCAGGCTTCCCCTCCCAGATCGAGCCGCTGGTGGAGGCCCAGCACGCGGCCGACCCCTACCGCTGGGTGACCGCCGGGGGTGACGCCATGGCTGTGGCCACCCTGGAGCTGAAGGCCCCTCTACCCCTGCTGGGACTGGACCGCTGGCCCGACGCGGCCCTGGTGGCCTTCACGGACGTCGGCAACGCCTTCCTGGTCGGTGGCAACGCCTCCACCACCTCGACCCAGGAAGGCGGCGAGCCTCCGCTGCGCACCGGGCTGGGCGTCGGTTTGCGGTACTTCACCGCGCTCGGCCCGCTGCAGCTCGATCTCGGCTTCAACCCCTGGTACATGCCGGCGCGGGACGAGCCGCCGGTGCGGGTGCATCTGAGCCTGGGGACGCTCTGAGGCCCGGGGGTCCTCAGCCCCCGCAGGGGTCCTCGCAGGGGGCCCCCCCAGCCAACTGCCGCCGCAGCTCCTCCGCCCGCGCTGTGATCTGCTCCGGCATCCAGGTCAGCAC
>Ga0233425_10005913_pt1 | contig 18719 bp, 19 predicted proteins | sample Watercolumn_Towu_2_FD_181712 | JGI IMG/M metagenome (GOLD analysis project Ga0233425, IMG submission 181712) | Freshwater microbial communities from Lake Towuti, South Sulawesi, Indonesia - Watercolumn_Towuti2014_140_MG | ecosystem: Environmental > Aquatic > Freshwater > Lake | place... | reverse complement strand
TGAAATAGTTTACAACGAAGTTAGAAAGCAACTGCCAAGCATTAGTCAGGGTACGGTTTATAGGGTTTTAAATAATTTTAAAGATAAGGGCGAAATTCAGGCAATTGATACAAAAGATAACGTGCACTTTGATGCAGATATTTCAGATCACGCGCATTTTATTTGCGAAGAATGTGGAAAGGTTTATGATGTTTATGATGAATGCGCTCATTGCGGAATTTTAAAAAACAGAAAAACAAAAATAGGTAAAATTAATAAATATCAAATAAAATTTTACGGCGTCTGCAGCGCTTGTAAAAAATAAATAAAAAAACATGGAAAATAATACTTGCCATGATTGCGGCAAACAATTAGCAATCAAAAACGAAGAAATTAAAGACGGGGTTTTTCTTGTATATGATAATGCAGGAGAAAAAATTAATATATTAAAATGTAACGATTGCTATACCAAAAATTCAGCCTTAACAAATTTTCAAGAGTGTGAAGTTTATTCAAGAGTTGTTGGCTACATAAGACCAGTCCAGCAGTGGCATAAAGGAAAGAGACAAGAATATGGGGAAAGAATGGAGTTTAAAGTTGGTGGTGATGGTTGCTGTTAATTAGTGTCCCTATATAAAATGAAATCAGAAAAAATAAAGTTCAAAATATTATCCAGCGCCGACGACCAGTGTGCAATATGTGGAGCTAATTTTGAAGTTTGGTTAAATAACCAAAAACTTAACGAGAATAGAGAAGAGAATATAAGGAATCACTTTCTCTCTTATTGTCCACAGTGCGCTAGGGCAAGCGGTAATTAAAATTATGGAAAAGTATATTTTGCCAGAATTACCATATGGCCACAAAGATTTAGAGCCATATATTTCAGAAGAAATAATGACTTTTCATCATAACAAACATCACGCAGCTTATGTGAACAATTTGAATGTTGCGGTTGAAAAACATCCAGAACTATTTCAGAAAACGCCAGAACAATTATTGATGAATTTAAGCGAAATTCCAGAAGATATCCGCATAGCAGTTAAAAATAATGGGGGAGGACATGTAAATCATTCAATGTTTTGGATGACAATGTCTAAAAATGGCGGAGGAGAGCCAATAGGCGAATTAGCAAAAGAAATAAACAAAACATTCGGAAGTTTTGAAGATTTCAAGCAAAAATTTGTAGACGAGGGCATAAAAAGGTTTGGTTCTGGTTGGGTTTGGCTGATAAAATCAAAGTCCGGTGAATTACAAATTGTTTCAACTGCCAACCAAGACACCCCAATTAGTGATGGTCATACAGTTATATTATTAAATGATGTTTGGGAGCACGCTTATTATTTGCAGTATAAAAATTTGAGAGCTGACTACCTAAGGGCTTGGTGGAATGTGGTTAATTGGCAGGAAGCAGAAAAAAGATTTACTGAATGATAATAAATCAAAATCGCTTTCCGGGAATCCTGGGGCGGTTTTTTTTATTGCTTTTTAATATATAAAGTAATAGAATTATTAAATACAATTTATAAAAGATAAACATGATTACCTTAAACGATGTTAAAAATAATCCGCAGATTGCCAATTTTATAAAGCAAACCGAAGAGGCCATGAACGCTTTAAATTATACTAACCACGGCGTTAGGCACACTGGTTTGGTGGCAGATAGGGCTAGGCAAATAGCCAAAAGTATTGGCTTGTCACCCAGAGAAGGTGAACTAGCAGCTATTGCCGGATATTGCCATGACATGGGTAATTTTATGACTCGCAGTTACCACCACTATTATGCTGCTCTGCTTTTTCACCAAATTTTTCAACATGAAATAGCTCCAGAAGAAATTTCCGTAATAATGCAAGCAATTTCAAACCACGATAAAGAAGAAATGAATTTTTCTCATGCGGTTTCTGCGGTTTTAGTTTTAGCCGATAAATCTGACGTAGACAGGTCTAGAGTAATAGAAAAAGATATGGGGAAGATAAAATTAGACATACATGATAGGGTAAATTACGCGACCACAGGCAGTCACATAAAAGTTGATAAAGAAAAAAAGAGGATTACTTTAACCTTAAAGATTGATACAAATTTTTGTCCAATAATGGAATACTTTGAAATATTTACAGAAAGAATGGTTTTTTGCCGCACCGCTGCGCAATTTTTGGGCTATGACTTTGGTTTAGTAATAAACAAATTTAGGTTGTTATAAACGCTCGGGAAATGATCTTCCGCTAGCGCTCGCCGCCAGCGGCGGCTCGCTCAGGCTTCGGCAATTTCCGCCCTTCGGGCGGACCATGCAAAATTGCCTGCGAGGTACGCTTCAAAGCAAGCTGCTCGCTTTTTAGAAGTTATGAAAGATTTTTATGTAATTTGTGACAATATTAGGAGTTTAGAAAATATCGGTTCAATTTTTAGGACATCTGATGCCTTGGGAGTTTCAAAAATATATCTATGTGGAATTTCTGGTAAACCGCCGCATCATAAAATTTCTAAAACCGCCCTAGGAGCCGAAGAGACAATTCCCTTTGAACATTATAGACAAGTTGGTAGGTTAATTGTTAAGCTTAAAAAAGAGAAGGTTCAAATTGTGGCTTTAGAGCAGGATGAAAAAGCAGTTGATTATAGAAAGTTTAAACCAAAGTTTCCTCTGGCGTTGATAGTTGGCAATGAAGTGGATGGAATTTCACAGAAAGTTTTGAAAAAGTGTGATAAAATAATTCAATTGCCCATGTCGGGGCAAAAAGAGTCGTTAAATGTTTCGGTGGCCTTTGGTGTTGCCGGATATTATATAATTAATAAAAAATAAAATATGATTAATTTTAAAGAATTTAAAAGATTTTTTATATTTACCTCAATCGGCGCGCTTATTGTATCTGCCTTGGTCGCGGTTGTCGCCGTTTTATTGGGGGAATTTAACGATATCATGTGGAGGGTTTTTGAGACCCTTTTTATGGTTATCCTACATTCATTTGTTGCACTCGCCTTTATTTGGGACGACTCGCGCAATAACACATTTACAAAATTATCGTTTTTTATCAACACAGTCTTCGTTCTAGTAGTGATGAGTTTTGTTACCTCCTTGTTTGGCATTTGGCAATTACTTGATGGTGAAATAGTCTGGCACTGTTATCAAACATTTTTTCTAGTAGCTTTTGCCTCTTTGCATGGAGATATGCTTGCAAAGGCAACTAAAAGAGAAAAATACATAGATTATGTAATTTTTGCAAACTATATATTTATAGTTTTAGTGGTAATGATCTTTTTGCCCATTATTTTCACCGATGATGCGCTTAGGGTTTTGGGCGCATTTTATTTTAGGGTACTTGCTGCCACTGGAATTATAGACGGAACCTTAAGCATTTTGACAATAATTTTCTATAAGCTTTATATGCATAGACACCCAGAAGCCGTGCGCCCGGGCGATGCGGTTTGGAGTGGCGTGGGAATTTGGCTTTGGATAATAATGATTTATATAGCTATGCAGTTCGTCATTCCCATATTTTTTCTTTCAGCCTGGTGGAGATAAAATATGAAACAGACAACCCTGTGTTTATTGATAAAAGAAGATAAAATTCTTCTGGCAATGAAGAAGAGGGGCTTTGGCCAGGGCAGGTGGAATGGAGCTGGTGGCAAATTTGACGCAGAAAAAGGAGACAAAACAATTTTAGATGCGGCAATTCGCGAAACAGAAGAAGAGATTGGTGTAAAAATTAAAAAACCAGAACAAGTTGCATTGTTTCATTTTACTTTCCCTCATAAGCCAGAATGGGACCAAGATGTTTCTTTGTTTTTAGCAAAAGATTGGCAGGGTGAACCTCAAGAGTCAGAAGAAATGAAACCTGCCTGGTTTGCTTTTAGCGATATTCCTTATGATAATATGTGGCCGGACGATACTTATTGGATGCCCCACATTTTGCAGGGCAAAAAAGTTGAGGCAGATTTTTCTTTTGGAGAAGGGGATAAATTGCTAGATCATAAAATTAAAGTTATAGAAAATATTTAATATCAGTTAGTTAAATAATGAAATTTATAAAATCTCAAATTGCGCAACTTTCTATTTTAATTGTTGGAGCCATAATCCTGCGCTTTTTTTTCGAGGGATTTTTAGAAGAAAGCTATAGTTTTTGGATAAGAATGGGGGCTATAATTTTTATTTTGGGTTTTGGCACTTTTTTTGTTTTGAGAGGCACGGCTAAAATTATTGAGGAGACAACCGGAGTTTTGAGCCACAGAACAAAATTAGCAGGAGGGATGTTGCAATCTTTAGGAACCGCTTTTCCAGACATGGTGCTTGGTGTAGTGGCGGCTCTCATCAGCTTGCGTGTGGCAAAAACAGATTATGGTTTGGCGGTGAATTACGCCATAATTGCCGCGGCCACTACTTTTGGTTCTAATATTTATAATATAGGGCATGCTGTGTGGTGTGTTTTTAGACAAAATTTAGCAAATGTAAAAAAGAGAGGCATTTTAATGTTTCCACTGATCAAAAGCATGGGAACCGTAACTCCAATATCAGAGCACTCACAAAAACCCACCTTAAAAGAGTTTGATACTTCAATAGATATTTTGAATGTTTTAACCCTTCTAACAGCAGTCGTGGCGATAACAATGGTTTTATTCGGCAGAGTTACTACGCCACCACCCGGCGTTAAAGGGGATTTATACCAACTAGTAAGACCAGTGGGATTTGTTATTTTACTACTTTGTATTTTTGCCATTTACTATTTTAGAAAATCAGAGAAAGAAGAGAGTCGCATGGCAGAGGAGGGCGAGAAAAGTTATTATGAAAAAAAATCTACACTTGCAATATTTGCGTATTTAGTTTTTTCTGGTGTGGCAATATTATTTGCAGCAGAAACAATGATTAATGCGGTGAAGGTGTTTTCTGATTTAACGGGTTTGCCGTTTGTGGTAACCGGAGTTTTTGCTGGAATAATAGGCTGTCTGGGGGAGATGATTGTAATACATAATTTTACAGTGCATCCGAAAGGCAGGCTTGGCGACGCTATCGTTGGAGTGTCTATGGATAATATTGTCACCACAATGGGAGCCGCTATTGTTGCAATAATGGGAGGTATTTTTCTTGGAGGAAATGCTTTAATTTTGATATTCATTATTATCCTTGCTTTAAACACAATGCTAATTTGGCAAATATCAAAACTTAAAAATTATTTTTTATAAACCATAAGCGTATTACTATCCACCAAGATGAGCCCGGCTGTTGGCAGGGCTTTTAAATTGCTAAAGCTGTTTCTGTTGTCGTCACTTGACTTTACAAGCTGTATTTGCTAAACTCAAACATAACCGACTAAATTAGTCGGCGATGCAAAAAAAAGATTAAAAACAAAAACGAAGCAAAAATGAAGATATCAAGAAAAGCTGAATATGGAGTGAGAGCAATGGTTTTGCTAGCTAAAGGCAAAAGCAAAGAGGCTTTTTCAGTAAGAGAAATATCAAATATTGAGAAAGTGCCTTTTGAGTTTTTGGCAAAAATTTTTTCTAGCTTGGAAAGGGCAAAACTTGTGGCTGCTAAACATGGAGCCAATGGAGGATATTATTTGGCCAAACCAGCTAAAGCAATTACTGTGGGTAGTGTGGTTGAGGCGCTTGAAGGCAAAATAACGCCAGTAAAATGTTTTCTGTGCAGTAAGGCCGGCAAATGCGCGTCAAAAGATGTCTGGGATAAACTAAGGGATTCTTTGTCAAAAACTTTGTACTCAATAAAATTATCAGATTTAGTGAAATAATGAAAAAAATATATTTAGATTATGCAGCCACTACCCCCGTTGATCCACGCGTTGTAAAAACAATGCTGCCTTTTATGTCTAATCCGCCAGCTGGCGGATTTGGTAATACAATGTCTTTGCACCAGTTTGGACAAGATGCAAAGTTGGCTTTAGAAAATAGCCGCCAAATTTTGGCTGATTTTATAAATGCAGCGCCACAAGAAATTATTTTTACCAGCTCAGCCACCGAAAGCAATAATACTGTTTTAAAGGGTATAGCCTTTGCAAAGAAATCAGGGCATATAATAGTTTCTTCCATAGAACATCCATGCATCGCGGAGTCTGCTAAGTGGCTAAAAAGACAAGGTTTTGAAATTACAGAATTAACAGTAGATAAGTTTGGCATGGTTAATCCAGAAGATGTTAGAAAAGCAATAAAAGAAAATACGATTCTGGTTTCTATAATTCATGCATCAAATGAAATTGGCACTGTCCAGCCAATTGCTGAAATTGGAAAAATTTGCAGAGAAAAAAATGTTTTATTTCATACTGATGCCGTACAATCTTTTGGAAAAATACCCATTGATGTTAAAAAAATGAATATAGATTTGCTGACAGCCAGTTCGCATAAAATTTATGGGCCAAAAGGCGCCGGGCTTTTATATATAAGAAAAGGAGTAAGAGTCGAGCCTCTTTTACATGGTGGTGGCCAAGAAAACGGAATGCGTTCTTCTACTGTAAATCTGCCAGCTATTGCTGGTTTTACTAAAGCTGTTGAAATTTGTAAAAAAGAAATGAAGCGCGAAAATGCCAAATTGTTAAAAATGAGAAATAAATTAATTAAGGAAATACTGAAAATAAAAGGCAGCAGGCTAAACGGTCATCGAAAAGAAAGACTGTCAAACAATGTAAATATTGCCTTTGATTTTATAGAAGGAGAGTCTTTGATTATGCAGTTGGATTTGCGAGGCATTGCCTGCTCAACGGGGTCTGCCTGTTCTTCTGCAACGCTAGAGCCCAGCCACGTTCTGCTGGCTATTGGGTTGAAACCAGAACAAGCTCATGGGTCGTTGCGTATTTCGCTTGGCAGATGGACAAAAGATAGCGATATAAATTATTTTTTGAAAATTTTACCTGGAATTATAAAAAAAATCAGAGAAATTTCGCCATTTAAATATAGAAATGATTGAGATCATTTATATATTTAATCACTCGGTCAAAATGAAAATAAATTTTCATTTTCCCCTCCCTCATAATTATGAAAAATAATACAAAAACTTGTGGTGGATTATATACTCCAAAAGTGATGGAGGCTTTTAAGGATCCGCATAATTACGGAAAAATAAAAAACCCTTCAGGTGTTGGCAAAGTGGGGAATATTGTTTGCGGCGACGTGATGTGGCTTTATATTAAAGTAGACAAAAATGAAAAAATTACAGACATAAAATTTGAAACCTTTGGTTGCGTGGCGGCCATTGCTACTAGCTCTACAATTACTGACTTGGTAAAGGGTAAAACTATAAAAGATGCACTTAAAATTACAAAAGACAATATAGTGAAATCGTTGGGGGGCCTGCCAAAAGTGAAATATCACTGCTCAATTTTAGCAGTAGACGCTTTGGTAGAGGCAATTTATGACTATTCTTTGAAAAACAAAAAAGATATTTCTTCTGACCTGAAAAAAAAGCACGACTTGATTCAAAGAGAAAAGGAAATAATAGAAAAAAGATACGAAAATTGGGCAAAATAATTTTTGTGGAGCTTTGCCCCAAACTATTGGGTTTTGGGCAGAGCTTGACAGAGATAAATTTTTTTGTTAAGATAAATCTGAGAATTACGGCTTGTGCCGCAATTTTATTTTGTAGCTCCACTTTAGGAGCTAGGCGTTCTTTAGCAAAGGAGTAGTGGCGTGTCACACAAGACGACCAAGAAGATGAGCCCAGCCGACATCAGGACGCTCGTGAATTTCTTCCTTTTCCTCGGCAACGGGGATACCTTCAAGGCTCTTAGGGGCTTTATGGAGGAGGTGGAAAGCGGCGTTCCTCTTGAAAATGTTTTCCAGAGGATTGTCGAAGAGGCAAGGCTGCGGGCAGAGAAGGCAGAGGAAGAGGAGGGCGCGTTTTCAAGCTTGAAGGAGTGGGTGGTCATTGCTTGCAACACGGGCGAAGATTCTGACTTGATGAGGATCGAAGATCTTCTTCCGAAGATCAAGTCTTCTAGTCAGCGTCCGATGGCCAAGAGGCTACTTGTCAAAGCCCTCGCAAAGTCTGGGCACTTGGAGGATGCCAGGACAATGGCCGGCAACATCCGCAACTCATACTGGCGGGCAGAGGCGTGGCTTGAGGTCCACAACGTCAGCAATGATCCAAGTGATCTTCGCGCGGCGGAGGAAGCTGCCAAGCTCATCGAAGCCAGCGAAGCCCGGGAGGAGGTTCTTGCCCAAATCCGAGCTGCGAAGCACAAAAAGTAGTAGCTTGTGACCACGCATTAAAGCCAAAGGAAGCGCGTCTTCTCGCGGCTTGTTTTTTTGCATAAAATAATATAAAATGTCAAATATGGATAATAAAAAAAGAATGAAAAAAGTTGTTGTTGCTATGTCTGGCGGAGTAGATAGTTCGGTTGCAGCCGCTTTGTTAAAAAAGCAGGGTTTTGATGTCGTTGGAATTTTTATGAAGTTTTGGAAAGATGGTTTTGGCGGACAAAATCGCTGCTGTTCTATTGAGTCTGAAAAAATGGCTAGACTTGTTGCTAAGAAAATTGGTATTCCATTCTATGTTATAAATGCTGAAAAAGATTTTAAAAATAAAATTGTTGATTACTTTTTAAAAGAATATAAAAATGGAGTTACGCCAAACCCCTGCGTTATTTGTAACAAAGAAATAAAATTTGGTTTGCTTTTAGAAAAAGCATTAAAGCTTGGCGCAGATTATATTGCTACTGGGCACTATGTTTACACTTCGCTCGGCAGTGATTCTTCGCTAGCGTTCGCCCGCCAGCGCGGGCTCACTCAGGCTTCGGCAATTTTTCGCCCTTCGGACGAACCAGCAAAATTGCCTGCAGGGTACGCTTCGAATTCACTGCCTCGCTTGTTTGAGGCAAAAGATACAGAGAAAGACCAGACGTATTTTTTGTGGCAGTTAAAGCAAAAACAATTAAAACATGTCTTGTTTCCAGTTGGTAATTATACAAAACCACAGGTTAGAGCTTTGGCTAAAAAATTTAAATTACCAGTTGCAGAAACTCCAGAAAGCCAAGAAGTTTGTTTTGTACAAAACACAACCGATGAATTTTTGAAAAAATATTTAAAAACAAAACCTGGCGATATTGTTGATGTTTCTGGGAAAAAAATTGGCAAACACCAAGGTTTATGGTTTTACACAATTGGCCAAAGAAAGGGGATTGGGCTTTCTGGTGGACCATTTTACGTTGTCGCGAAAGATTTAAAGAAAAATTTGTTGATTGTTTCTAATAATCAAAAAGATTTACTGAAAAAAGAATTGTTTGTGAAAAATGTTAGCTGGCTTTCTGATAAAGCGCCGGAATTTCCAATGAAGATTTCTGTAAAAGTCCGCTATCGCACAAAATTAGTTGAAGCTACAATTTATAAAAATAATAAAGTAATTTTTAAAACTCCCCAACGGGCTGTGACTCCTGGTCAATCGGCAGTTTTTTACAAAGGTAAAGAACTGCTCGGCGGCGGTGTCATAAAATAATATGCAGAAAAAAATTACGAAAAATATCCCGACCCGCAGGTCGAGGATCCGCGGCATAATTACTGCCGGGACAACATTAGAAAAAATCATAAATATAAAAGGAGCTGAAAAAGTTTTGGCGAAATATAGAGTGCCTTGTATTTCTTGCCCAATGGCGCCCTTGGAGCTAGATAAGCTTAAAATTGGGCAGGTTTGTAAAATTTATAATCTGGACTTAGAAGGCATTTTGGAGGCCTTAAACAAGCTAAAATAAAATAATTGACCGCCCACTCTTTTTGTGGTTAAATTAAACTATATGGATAAAATAATAATCATAATTATTGGTATTATTATTTTAGCAGCTATTGGATTTTGGGCTTGGCAGTCGGGTTTTATTGCAAAAATAGAGCCTACACAGTTGCCCGAGGAAATTGTTTTATTTTATGGGCAAGGATGTTCGCATTGTAGAGATGTAGAAAATTTTTTGACACAGAATAATATTGAAGAAAAAGTAAAATTTACAAAGCTTGAAGTTTGGTTTAATAAAAGTAACGCAATGCTTTTGGGCCAAGTGGCTGTAAAATGTGGCAAAGGTACGAGTAACGGCGTGCCTGTGCCATTTCTCTACAGCCCGCCCGACAGCGAGGCCGGTGAAGTTAAATGCCTTGTTGGGTCTGAAGATATTATAAATTTTTTTAAAAGTGCGGTAAACATTTAATAAAATGACAAAAAAGATAATCCTTTTATCAATTTTTATTTTATCAGTCTCTGTATTTATTTTTGGCTATAATTTTGTAAGCGCGCAAACCCCTGCTGAAAATATTTCTTTTTTTTACAGTAATACTTGTCCCCACTGTAAGGCTGAAAAAAGATTTTTAGAAGATCTTGAAAAAGAGTTTCCTCAAATAAAAATAGATAAGTATGAAATTATTTATTCTTCTGAAAACAGGGAAATATTGCAAGGTTTTTATGAAAAATATAATGTGCCAGCGCAAGAGCGCGGTCGGGTTCCTGCAACATTTACTAGTAAAAAATATTTTATTGGGTTTAATGATCAAATTGGCCAAGAAATAAGAGGTTGCGTGGAGAGTTGCTTGGGAGGAGATAGCGTAGAATCTAGTAAAAAGGTAGAGCTGCCAATTTTTGGCGAAATTGACATTTCACAGCTGTCTTTGCCGGCCTTAGCCGCTATATTAGGATTTTCCGATGGGCTAAATCCTTGCGCCATGTGGGTGTTGATATTTTTGCTTAGTATTTTAATAAATACCCAATCAAAGAAAAGAATATGGCTTATTGGAGGAACCTTTATCCTGGCGTCTGGTTTTATTTATTTTCTGGTTATGAGCGCCTGGCTAAATTTATTTTTAGCTATTTCTTACGTTACCATAACAAGAATTTTAGTGGGTGTTTTTGCTTTGGGAATAGGCATATGGCAAATTAAAAATTTTATAACTTATAACCCGGGCGTATGCAAAGTTATAGGAATAAGTTCTAGAATTGAGAAAAAAATGAATCTGACTGAAAGGACAGAAAAGCTAGCCACCGCCCCACTAACCCTTGGAATTATCGGGGGATTAATATTTCTAGCATTCGCAGTTAATTTAATAGAATTTTTTTGTTCGGCAGGTCTGCCTGCAATTTTCACGCGAATATTAACCCTGAGCCAGCTTGATACTTTTACCCATTATTTATATATACTGTTATATGTGTTTTTCTTTATGCTAGACGATCTGATAGTTTTCTCCGTTGCGGCTTTTACTTTAAGCCATTTTAATTTTTCTGAAAAATATAATTATTGGTCTACTTTAATAGGGGGGATTTTGATTTTGGTTTTGGGCTTGTTGCTTGTTTTTAAGCCAGAATTATTGATGTTCGCATAACTGTTTATAAAAAATTAAAAAACGGGCCTGTGCCCGTTTTTTGTTTTGTGGTAAAATAAACTAATTAATTTAAAATTATGTTTGGGATAAATAAAACAATACCAAAGTTTTGTGATTTAAGGGGCAAGGTGGCAGTGGTTACCGGAGCTCAGCGGGGCATGGGGAAAGCTCATGCGCTCACTTTAGCAAAAGCTGGCGCTAAAGTTGTGCTTGGTGACTTGACTGCCGAAAGCTGCCAACCAGTTGTAGATGAAATTAAAAAAGCCCGAGGTCAAGCCGTTGCCGTAAAATGCGATATGGCTCAAAAAGCAGATATAGATAATTTAATTGCCACGGCCGTAAAAACATATGGCAAAATAGATATTTTTGTAAATAATGCTGGCATTTTTCCATTTAAGCCGTTTTTAGAAGTTCAAGAAGCAGATTTTGCAAAAGTAATAGATACAAACTTAAAAGGATATTTTTTTGCAGCTCAAGCAGCAGCTAAAGTAATGCAAAAAAACCAGCCAAATGAAAAAGGGCAAAGAGGAAGCATTATAAATATATCTTCTATCGCGGCAATGATGGGTTTTGCGGGTTTGTCGCCTTACTGCGCATCAAAAGGCGGGGTGAATGCAATGGCGCGAGTTTTAGCGCTAGAGCTTGCTCCTTTTGGAATTCGTGTAAATAATATTAATCCTGGAGCAATTGACACGCCTGGGGCTTCGGGCGCCGTTACAGAAGAGCAGAAAAAGGCAATGCTAGCTCCAATTCCATTAAAACGTCAGGGAGCAGCCCAAGAGATTGCTAATGCAGTTTTATTTTTAGCCTCTGACGAATCTTCATACATGACTGGTTCTACTATGGTAATAGACGGTGGCTGGACCGCCGGTTAAATGAAATTTTGCTTGACAAGGGGTTTTGATAGGATAAAATAGTCTTAATTAGTCTAAAACAAGAACAAGGTCGGCCTTATTAATAAATTTTAAAAGAACAAAAATAATATGTCAGAAGGTTATTGCGTAAAATGCAAAGAAAAAAGAGCAATGAAAGACGCTAAAGAAGTTACAATGAAAGGTAAGGGCGGTAAAACAAGGATGGCCATGACAGGTGTTTGCGAAAAATGTGGAACAAAGATGTTTAGAATAATGGGCCTGAAAAAATAGGTTATTATAAAAAGCGCCTGACGGCGCTTTTTTGATATAATAATTAAATGAGGAAAATAAATGTTTTGTTGTTAGCAGGATTGCTGGTGGCGTTGAATGTCTTGGCATGGCAAGAGGTTTTTATTTTGAGCCAGCCGCGTTATTTAAAAGTAGATTTTTTGAGCGTAGGGCAGGGTGATTCAGAATTTATTGAAACGCCAGAGGGACATCAAATTTTGATTGATGGCGGGCCAGACTCGACTGTTTCAACAAAATTAGGCCAACTTTTGCCTTCTTGGGACAAAACTATTGATGTGGTAATTCTGACTCATCCAGAAAAAGATCACATGGCAGGAATTTTAGATATTTTACAAAGATATAAAGTTGATTATTTTGTATGGACAGGAATTATCAGAGATGACGCGGGTAATAAAAGACTAAATACGCTCTTGCAAGCGGTTCAAACTCAACAACAAACAAAAATTATTACAGCAAGGGCTGGCCAAAAAATAAAAGCCGGAAATGTTTTAATAGACGTTTTGTTCCCTTTTGAAAGTTTAAATGGCAAAGAACTAAAAGATACTAGCAACGACACCAGCATTGTTAGTCGCTTAATTTATGGCAACAATTCTTTTTTGTTTACTGGTGACATTGGTAGCGTAGCGGAAAAACAACTTGTTGACTCTGAGCAGGATATTATTTCAGATGTTTTAAAAATTGCTCATCACGGCTCGAAATATTCTACCTCTAATTTATTTTTAGCAGTTGTAAAGCCTGAATACGCCGCGATAGAAGTGGGCAAAAACTCTTACGGCCACCCAACCGCAGAAGTATTGCAGAGACTGGAAAATTTTGGTATAACAATCAAAAGGACAGACAAAGATGGTGACGTTATTTTTTTGTCTGACGGAAATAATATTGTGCTTAGCAATTAAATCGCTCGAATATATTGCTTCAGAAACACGCCGTCGCCAAAAATTGCAAATTTGAACTTTACGCAATTTTTGGCGCGCCTGTTGCGCGGCGCCCACAACGGGGCGCCTTACGCAGCCGTTTCTTTCGCAATATATCCTCGCTTTTTTCTTTACGTATAAAAACAAAAACACATGAAAGACCTAAATTTTCCACTTTTTAAAACAAAAAGTGATGTTTATAAAAAATTTGATTTATCAGATGTAGCCGGTCGCCGGGAATATTTTGAATATAAGTGCGGGCCAGAAATTATAAAGCTCAAAGAGTTTTTAGACAATGGGAATACTTTTGTAGCCTTTTTAATGGGTAAAAAATCTTCTGGCAAGGGCACCTACGCCAAAATGATGGCAGAAGTTGTTTCTCCCGACAAGATTGCCCATTTTTCCATTGGCGACATGATAAGAAGCTTTGACGAAGTTATTAAAAGCCCTGAAAAAAGAAAAGAAATTGAACAATTTTTAAAAATTAATTATCGCGGAAGAATTTTATTGCAAGACGTTATGAAGTCTTGGGACAGTAGGTCCACAAAAACTTTATTGCCCACAGAATTAATTTTAGCTTTGGCAAAAAGAGAAATTCAAAAGTTGGGCAGAAAGGCAATTTTTATTGACGGTTTTCCCAGAGATATTGACCAAGTCTCTTACTCTTTATTTTTTAGAGATTTGATAAATTACAGAGACGACCCAGATGTTTTTATTTTAATTGATGTGCCCACAGATGTTATTGACGAAAGGGTAAAATTTAGGGTAATTTGTCCATTGTGCAACGCATCAAGAAATACAAAGTTATTGGCGACTAAAAAAGTTGAACACCAAGACGGAAAATTTTATTTGGTTTGCGATAATACCGGATGCCCTGGCGCTAGAATGGTTACAAAAGAAGGCGACGAGCAGGGGATTGAGCCAATTAGAGCAAGGCTGGAAAAAGACGAAATGCTCATAAAAGAAGCATATAATTTAGAAGGCATTCCCAAAGTTTTACTAAGAAATTCTATTCCATCAGACAAAACAAAAGATTATGCTGACGACTATGAAATAACTCCAGAGTTTGTTTATTCTGTCGAAAGTGATGGCGCGGTAAAAACCTCTGAAAAAGCTTGGGAAGTTAAAGACGATGAAGGTGTGTTGTCAAACAGTTTGATGCCCCCGCCAGTAGTTGTTTCTTTAATAAAACAACTTACAAACGCATTGGGGATTTAAGAAATATTAAAAGCGCCTCTTTAAAGAGGCGCTTTTGTGATTCTTACTTCCCAAAACAATTTGAAATATATTTTTTAAAATTGTATAATTAAAAAATGTAGGCAGTCTAATGAAGGATAACAAAAGCAAAAAATCAGTAAAGGAAACGGCCAAAAAGGAGCCCGTCTCTTTTAACATTTTGTATCCCGACAAACCTGCGTATGCTGAAGGATTTGGGCCGGACTTTAATCTGGTTAATTTTTCAAGAATATCTGTTCCACATAAAATAGCGGGCACACTTTCGTTGCTTGCTGCTGTTTGTATTGTTGCGGCATCGGCTACTTTTATTTTTACTGCAAACAATCTACCTATCCAAGACATTAAAACAGCAATAATTAGCCAAGAGAAAATTGTCACACTCAAAAATAATTCTATTATTGCAGGAGGACAACCAGTTGCCTGGACAGTTTTGATAAAACGCAGTGATATTAATTCCGGACAGTATTTATTAAAACTGCCCAAGTCAGTAAAAAATATTAATATCACGTCTGTTACATTCCAACAAGCCAAAGAAATATTATCATCAAAACCACAAGAGCAACTGTCTTTGGCGCAAAAGAAGCAAATAGCATCCTCATCAAGCAAGCAATCTTTATTTGTTGCCAGTATATTTAATTCAATTGGCAGGTTTTTTATTTCTAGCGTTGAAGATGGGGTGGAAGCAGTAATTGATGCAATAGATTCTAGCACCCAAGAAACGCCTATCCAAGAAACGCCAGAAGCAACAATAGTTGATTTATCTAGTCAGGCATTAGCAGAAGAAGCGCCCACAGAAAGCTTACCAGAGTCAAGCAACCAAACAGAAGAGCCCATAGCAGAAGTTGCGCCAGAAGAGGCTCCGGCTCCAAGCACAGAATCTGCTATAGTTGAGACGCCGGTTACAACAGAAGCGCCCACAGAAAGCTTACCAGAGGCAACAAACGAATATGTAAAAATTAATTATGAGACCCCAGCCCCAGAAATTATAGAGCAAGATACAGACAAAGGCAAACTGGTCACTGTTTCGTCGGCAAATGTAGAAGCTATTGATTGCGAAACACTTAACCCTGCAAATAACAACAACATATTATCATTTTTTTCTAAAAAGAATTTAGTTGCTGGAATTTTCGATGGATTTGCAAATACAATAGAATCAATTAAAAAGTTTTTTGCAGCTGGTCTAAAAAATTCAGCAGATCAAAAGAAAGACAAAGCAGAAGCTAAGCAGGAGAAAAAAGACAAAGAAGCGCCCATAGAAAGCTTACCAGAGTCAAGCAACCAAACAGAAGAGCCTATAGCAGAAGTTGCGCCAGAAGAGGCTCCAACTCCAAGCACAGAACCTGCTATAGTTGAGACGCCGATTACAACAGAAGCGCCTGCTGAAAGTTTATCAGAAACGCCAGTTGAAACTTCGGCGGTCGAGACTCCGGCCATAAACCAAGAAGAGGCTTCCTCTGTTGAAGCTACGGCGGCCGAGGCAGCCTACCAAGATTGTTTGGCAAGCCAAACACCCCTTACCAATGTTTTAGCTTTTACCAATATTCCTGAAATATATAAAGTGGGGCAGGAAGATGGGATTAAAGTTAAATGGAAAAATCCCGATTGCTCCGCAATCGAGGATCCACGACAGGCAGAAGCCTGTCGGGACAACGGTGAAATATCTTTTCATGCGTATGATACCGACAACAACGGTAAATTAGATTATGTGGAGTGGACTGTCCCGCACTTGTCTGAACAGATATTTGAGATTATTTTTATTTCAAAAGCTTTTCAGCTTGATGAAAATCAAAATATATTAGCTGATATTTATGATACAGTTTCTACGCAAGATGGAGATTATGCAACAATTACAAATGGCCAATATATAAGATACACTTTTGAGAAAACACTGGATAACACAAAAGATAATACAATTTATGCTAAGCCAGTTGACCCAAACCAGCCGGCAAGGGCAGAAATATACCCTGTTTACACTGATGCAGATGGAAATATGATAGAAGGTCCAATAGTTGAAGTTTTTGAAAATATAGATCACGACGGCATTTATAAAGTTTTTTTAACAAATTTGCAGGAACCCACCGACACATTTGATTTAAAAATTATTGGAGGGGACGTTGAGGTTGATTACATTGTTGACCCAGCAACCTCTCAGGGTCCAAATAATCCTAGTTCCGCGGAAAATAATTCTTCTGTGGGCTCAGTAGCATGGAATAATCCAACCGCTGTTTATGCAGATGATTATTACCCTTCAGACGTGCAATTGGGCGATGGAGAAATAACATATTGTAGTAATTATAACTGTGGAATATACGATAACTATGTATCTATTGTGAAGGGTGGCACAATATCTTCAACCAATTACGCAGGTATAGACGAGTGGTCCGAGAACCCAAATTATTATACATATGGTAGCTCAAGTTCTTTGTGGGGAGAATCTTGGACAGCAGAAGATATAAACAGCTCTGGATTTGGGGTGGCAATCTCCGCCTATGCATATAATTTTGGCTCTCAGAACGATAGTTCATATTATTTGAAGGCTACTAATTTTGGATTTGGTATTCCTTCTGGAGCCATTATAGACGGCATAACGGTTGAAATTAAAAAATATGAATATTTTATGGGGCAACCTCCATTTTACCAAAACGAATATGGATATGCTGCTGTTGAACATATCCGAATAACAGTAAATTATACTGCAAATGGAGCTCCGTATATAACCTCAGATCCAACTGACTCATCTGATATTGTTAATCCTACGACTGTTGGATCAAATGTTGCTTTTGAGGTTACGGCGGTTGATCCAGAATCAAATAACTATTATCTTGCTGTTTGCAAAACAGGTTCTGTAACGGCAAATAGCAACGCAGCTCCTACTTGTGATGACGGGGAGTGGTGTATAAGCAGTTCGACCGCGACTGGCACTTCAGCTTATTGCTACTATGAAACAGATAATTATGACAATCAATCAAATGATTGGTATGCTTTTGTGTGTGACTACAATAGTTACTCTGCCTGTTCGTCATATTCTTATGGTTATTCTCCTTTTAATGTTGCTGTAACGCGTTATTGGACCGGTGTTGGATCTGGCTACACGGGCTATTGGTCTGATACTAATAACTGGGCCTATACAAGTGGTGGTGGAGGAGGAGCAGATGCTCCTACTGGAGCAGCTACAGCTGTTTTTGACGGCGCCGGTGGATATGGATATGTTGGAGGAGTAAGATTAAATTCAAATATAAGCTTGAAGTCTATTCAAGCTACATCTGGTTTTAACGGTGGTCAAACTTACGACGGCGCAATAATTAAGGAATCGGGGTATTCGGTAACTGTTTCAGATGATGTTACTTTAGACAACAAAGCAATATATCTGACCGATAACAGCTGGACAATTGATGGAGATTTTGATTTTTATGATGTAAGCACCCTTGATGCTGGCACCAGCACCGTTTATATGACAGAAAACTCTTCAAGTATTATTGCAAACGGCCAGACTTTGTATGATTTGTATATAAATGGAAGCACCACTGTTTATGTGCCGGGTTCTTCTAGTTCTTTACTTGTTGAAGATGCTTTAATTATAGGCACGTCAGCCACTTTTTCTATAGATACTGGAAAAACTGTTTATGCTAAAAATCTTACTATGGCTGATTATAGCACTTTGACCGGAAATGGCACCTTTAACAAACCATATACAAACACAACAGGAACACTTTCTAGGGCCACTGGCACCACAATAAATATAACAACTTTTCAGTGGGATTGTGGGGGGTCCTTAACTGCTGGCGAATATAGTTCGGCTAATACAATTTTCTATAACGGCCAAGCAGAAAACTGTTATCTTTATTTTCTCGCGGGAACACATACCTTTACTGGAAATGTAACATTTCAAAATGCAGGCAGCGGCTTTTTAAATATTGGAAATTTTAATAATCCAGACTTCGTATTTAAAAAGGATGTTAGCTTTATTCAATCAGCCGGGTCTTTAAGTTGGAACAAGGGCACTGGCACCATCACCCTTGGCGACAACGCTTCCGATGGCACCCAGACAATCAACTTTTTAGATAAAACCGTAGAAGACATAGTTGTTAACGGCTCAGGAGACACTAAGCAGTTTGCAGACGGTGTTATCACTGATAGCTT
>Ga0233425_10005912_pt1 | contig 18725 bp, 16 predicted proteins | sample Watercolumn_Towu_2_FD_181712 | JGI IMG/M metagenome (GOLD analysis project Ga0233425, IMG submission 181712) | Freshwater microbial communities from Lake Towuti, South Sulawesi, Indonesia - Watercolumn_Towuti2014_140_MG | ecosystem: Environmental > Aquatic > Freshwater > Lake | place... | reverse complement strand
CATTGTAACATAGCTCCCTCGTTTCCCATGAAAACTTTGTGGTTACGCTTTCACCCCCGGGCTCACGCCCGGGGTCCTCAGCGTTTATTTTGATAGAAAGCGTATCTGAATTCTCCGATAAGAGCCCGGTCTACTCAACCCTCTTTGGTCTTGCGGTTTTCAACCTCGTCAAAACCTGAAGGAACGGTTGAAGTGGATGAACGAGATGGCCCGGGAGGCCGGTTTGAAGGAGGAGGAAAAGAAGAAGGCAGAGTAGAAGAAGAAATAAGAGAAGTGCCAATTGTTTCAGCCCCTATTGAAATGAATGGGAGGTGTTGTCATGAGACAGAGAATTGGGTCTGGGGCCATTGCCCTTCCAGATTCAAGTCTAATATTGTCTCCAGGAAGTTTTGGCAAATGGGATCGAATTGATAACATTTCCGCCAACGGACGAGGAATAGGTGGCGGCATTATAAGAAATCGAACTCGTTCCGCCGCCACTGGTGTCATAGGAGGTATTTCCAAAGCTGTCATCCGCCGTATTGATCAACCCATCGGCCCCCATGATGTTGGCTGCATAGATTCCCCCGCTGATCGCCCCACTGCCCCCGCCGCTACGGACAATCCTCCCGGACCCAATGGCCAGGATAATGCCGTTGTAATTAAAATTTCCATTAATAGTCAGGGTACCAGTACAGAGGATAATCCCAGCCCCGCTCACCGGACCAATGGTCAAATCCCCATCAATAACCACGATCTTCTGATCGCTGCTCGTGCCGTAGGTAAAACCGGAGGCACTGGTGGAGGTGAAATGGGCGCCGGCTTGTAACTGGGTATAGAGTTTTTGGAGATCGGGAATACTGTCCCAGGGAGAACCGAGGACCAGATTCTGGACCGAAGGGCTTCCTCCGGTACCTGTCCAGTTGCTCGACCGGTCGGGGGAGCTGGTGATATCATTGACGACCGTGTTTTGGGACGCAGCGGAATTGACGGCCACGGCGGGATTGGAGCCCCCTCCAATATTAGCCTCATTGCTGCTGCCTTTTGAGAAACTGGTATCAGGACCGGCCAAGGTAATGGCCCCAGGGAGATTGGGCAGGTTGATCCCTCCACCTTTGGTAGTTGTCACTTGAACAATGGACTCGGCATTATCCGGACCCGACCCAATCGAGGTCAGGGTGACTGTCCCGTTGGTATCGGTTGTCGAAGTCACGCCGTCGGTAGAATCATTGGTTAAATAAACCGTGAAGGACCCTGTACCCAGGCTAGTAGTGGCCACAAAAGGTCTATTACCTGAACCAAAAAAGCAGGCGGCAGTCGTACAGTCGCGCAAAGGGTAGCCATTGGCGGCCGTGACCAGCATGGCGGACAGAGTTGTGCCTCCCACTAATTGGGTCCTAAGCAATTCCCTGGCTCTTTCGATGCCGGCCTCTGCCAGGTAGAAGGCCACTTTGCTGGTTTTAAGGTTACTGGTTATCTTCGTGTTCACATTGGTGACATTGACAGCGATAATCCCGATGACCGACAGGATTACCAGCAGCAGGATAGCCGTCACCAGGGCGATCCCTTTTTCCCCTTGAATGGTCCGGCTCATTTTCATTCCCTCTAATTCCTCTTCATCACCGACGTCTTGACACCATAGGTCCGATAGGCGTTCGTATTGGGATCCGCCCTGGACGTTTGGGCGGTGATGGTGATGTCGATCCGTTTGACATTGGCCAAGGTGGTGGTGCTGTTGTTATTGGCATCAAAAGAATTCATCGAAAAGGAAGTGATATTATCCGCCAGGGGTTGCCTGTCCGGTGACCCGGCCTGGGCTTTACTGAAGCGCAGGATATTATCGGTCGAACTCCAGGAAAAAATCCGGGTATCCGTATCGGTCATGGAGGTGAAGACGATTTGGTCACTGGTTGGGGAACAGGCGGTTGTGGTATTAACCAAACAGATCGGTTGGCCGGTGTTTATATTTCTCATTTCCCGAACAACGAAATCGGCCGCTGAACGGGCATTTTGTTGCATTTCTACTTCTAAATCCTGGGCTATCCGGGATTTATTGGAACTGATGAGCAGGGTGTAAAGGGCCGTCAGGATTACTCCTAGAATCAGCATACCGATGAGGAGCTCAACCAGGCTGAAGCCATTTTTATTTTGAAATTTTTTTAACATTTTATCGGGAGATTATTGTGTCCAGAGAAGTTGAATAGCTATTCCCTCCCACTGTCCAAGTCATGGTAACGGTGATCTGTTTCATATTGGTGGAACCTGAATACGTCTGGATGGTCCAGGACCGATTAAACAAGCCGCCGGTTCCATCGCTGCTGGTTAAGGGATTATTCGGGTCGCTAGTCGTTCCAAGTGCTAAAGAAGTAAAGGAGGTGTTTTTCAGCTCCTCCATTTTTTTTTCACCCAACAAAATAGCTGAATTTGAATTTTTTGAAGAGGAGTTTCCCTTTATGGAGGTAGATTGAAGGCCCACCAGGGCCAAAAGCCCTACGGTTAAAATGCCTATAGCAATCATGAATTCAACTAAGGAAAAACCCTCTTTGTTGTTCATCCGTTTCATCAATTGATAATCACTCTTCCGGTCCAATTAACGGATATGGTTTTGGAGGCCGAAGGGCCTTGAATAGTTACGGTGGTGCTTGAAGTCATTCCGGTGGACCCAAAGGTGATGCCCCCCCCGCCTGTATTGGCTGCGGTTACGTTCGGATATTCGGTGCTGATTTCTCTGATAAAGGTTCCGCCCCCTCCAAGGGGATAGCTGTAATTGGTTGTTGTGTTAAACGTTACGGTAACGGGAGCATTCGTTTTTATGGCCGTCATTCTGGCATTTTGGAGATCTGCCCAGACCAATCGGGTGGCCCCGCTTAACCTGGAATTGTCAACTAATGAACCGATTTTGGGGACGGCAATGAGAGTAAGAATGGCCACAAGCCCCATAACGATTATAAGCTCGGTAAGGGAAAATCCTTTTTGATTCTCAACGTTGGGGCTGTCTAAGACTATAGACAAGGAGTGAATGGAGGAATAATGAGGTCTAAATTGTTTTCTTTTTTTAAATGCTTGTTTCATAGCGGCGGATCAGCCACCCTTTCAACCGGGTTGAGGTTGGGTCTGCATCTTTGCGTCCCAGTCTTCCGATCTGGTTTGCCTTTTTCGACTATATTATTTATATCACAACTTTTTTCCTTGTCAACAAGAATGTTGTGGCCTTTGATCGGAGCCCGCTGCCCCATCCAGACGGAATTCTAATTGTTATCGGCTAGTCAGAGGTATTTCTTTAATCGTTTTAATCCGCCATGCCCCGCCTTTTGGGGCGTGGCACCACGAACTATGAAAATCCCCCCTTGCCCCCCTTTATTAAAGGGGGGAGGTTAAAGTCCCCCTTAGGAAAAGGGGGATTGAGGGGGATTTAAAAGTTATTTTCTAACTAATTCCAATGCCCCGCCTTTTGGGGCGTGGCACCACCAAAGATGAAAATAGAGCACGTTTGACTCCGTACTCTATTTACGGATTAAGCCTCCGACTGGTTGGGGGGGCCTGAAAATCCTTTATCGTTGAGCGCCCTTTCCCCGAGGATCGATTTGTCCGGACTACTTTCAAAAAGCCGTCTCTCTGTCGGAAGGATTCGTTTTTTCTTGAATCAATTTACTTGACAAAAAGAATAGTGGGCCATACTATTATAAGAATTAATCCCATCGGAATAAGAGTACAGCGGGTGAAAGAAAAAAGATTTTTATCAGGCAATTATCGCTAAAAATTATAAAAAGGAGACGGGCGAATGATTAAAATCCTGGTGGCTGATGATCATCCAGTAGTTCGATTAGGTCTTAAACAACTGCTCTCGGATGTGAAGGACATGTCCGTGGTGGATGAGGCAACAACCGGTCAAGAAGTCCTAAAAAAGGTAGCTAAAAGCGATTACGATGTCATTTTATTGGATATTTCCATGCCGGGAAGAAACGGGTTAGATATTCTACACGAGCTTAGGAGTAAGAAGCCGAAAATTCCGGTTTTGGTCTTGAGTATTTATCCGGAAGATCAATATGCGGTTCGGGTCTTAAAGATAGGTGCCGCCGGCTATCTGACCAAGGAAAGCGTTCCGGAGGAATTGATTACGGCCATCCGCAAGGTAGCCCAGGGCCGAAAGTATATCAGCGCGACCTTAGCCGAAAAATTAGCTATTGATCTGGAATTTGATTCCGAAAAACCGGTTCACGAATATCTTTCTGATCGTGAATATCAGGTCCTTTGTTTGTTGGCTTCCGGAAAACGGCTGAAGGATATTGCTGATGAACTGGATTTGAGCATCAAAACCATCAGCACCTATCGCACCCGGATCCTGGATAAGATGAAGATGAAAAACAATGCCGAAATGATCCGCTATGCCCTGCAGAATAAATTGGTGACCTAGAAAGAATTTTGTTCAAAGCTCAAAGCTGAAAACTCAAAGTCAGGAAATCAGTTCGAAAAATATCTCTTAAATCCCCCTTCATCCCCCTTTCCTAAAGGGGGATTCTTTTCTCCTCCCTTTGAAAAAGGGAGGTTGGGAGGGATTTAGATTTTTTTCAGCAACCCGTAAGTCTTTCAAAGAGGGCTATCGCTTCTTCTTCCCTCGGGCCTATTTCATACTGTAAACAATGAAAATATTTATGGAGGAGATCTTCGGCCAGGGGGGCCATCTCTTTAGCCCTCACAACCAGCCCATTTTTATCCAGGAGTGAATGACGATAATTTTCCTCTAAGATCTCCACATACCGTTTGAGTTCTTCTTCTTTTCTTTGGTAGATGCCTCTACTGGTAGCCAGGACGGCAAAGACCATTGGGAGACCGGTCCAATTTTTCCACTCTTCTCCTAAGTCATATTGATAGGGCCAGGCCCCTTTAACCCTCTCCAGCAGGGCATCGTTACCGATCAATAAGACGGCCTCGGCTTCCCCCCTAGTTGCCACCGGCAGGGTTCGAAGGCTGTAGACTTCTCGAAGGATCAGTCTGTTCAAAAAAACGGAGGTGGCTGATTTGGGGGTTTCGAATATCTTCAGGACTCCTTTTCCGGAGGCTTCAGCCAGGTTGATTTTGGAGAAAAGCATAACGCTGAGGACGGGACCATCGGAAAGGATACCGAACTTCCCCAGCCGTAAAAGATCTTTTTTGTGCTGAAGATAAAAGGCTACGGATATAACCCCCACATCCACCTCACCTTGAAGGAGCATCCGGTTGATCAGGGTCGGCGGACCAGGGATTTTGGTATAGGACAAGCCATTGGAATGGTACAGGTCCAGGGGGATCATGTTGATAAAATCGATATGGCCGATGCGAATCACTTTTTTTGTCCTTCTAATAGTAAAATTCCAAAAACGTGGCCAGAAACAGGACCAGGCTCACGGCGGCATTCAAGGTAAAAAAAGACATCTGGAGGCGCGAGAGATCTTTGGGGGAGATGATCAGATGTTCAATTAGCAAAAACAGGAAAACCAAACCTAGCCCTCCGAAATAAAAGACCCCTAAATGGGCCAGCCAGCCGGTAAGAACAAAAAAGATAAAAGCTAATAAATGAAAAAGCCTGGCCGCCCTAAAAGCCGCCGGGCTTCCCCAGCGGCAGGGGATAGAATGAAGTCCATGAGTCCGGTCAAAGGCTTCATCCTGGCAGGCATAGAGACAGTCGAACCCGGCTACCCAAAAAAGAACACCGCCACCGATAAGGAGGGATGTCCAGGAGAAAACTCCGGTTACGGCGATCCAACCTCCGACCGGGGCAACAGCCAGAGACAAGCCCAGGATGAGATGGGAAGTCGAAGTAAACCGTTTGGTATAAGAATAAAAATGGATCAGGAATAGGGCCAGAGGAGAGAGGAGCAGAGTCAGGGTGTTTAATTCATAAGCCGCTAGAAAAAAAATGCCTACGGCCACGCCCCAGACGATCCAACCGGAGAAAGCACTCATCCTACCCGAAGGGATGGGACGGGAGCTGGTCCGGGGGTTCTGGGCATCGATTCGGGCATCGGCCAGTCGGTTGAAGGCCATGGCGGCGGTCCTGGCCCCGACCATGGCTATAAGGATCCACCAGGCCGTCCGGAGGGACGGTGGACCGCCGGCGCCGAGCCAGGCCCCCATATAGGCAAAGGGCAAGGCAAAGAGGGTGTGCTCGAATTTGACCAGTTCCAGGATTAAGAAGATTTTTTTCATTAAAACCAATTTCTCTTGGCACGGATTTCACGGATAAACACGGCAAGCATCAAATTTGTAGGTCAGGGTGCCCCGTGGGCTCCCTGACATTTTATCATAAAGACATCATAATTGTCAGGTAACTCCCTTTGGTCGTAACCTGACCTACAGTTTTCTATAAATAATAACACCTAACCCTCTCAATAGATTCTTATTGGGAAATCCCCAATTTCTGCCAAATCTGATCGATCCGTTCTTTGACCTTGGGATCCATCTCGATCTTTTCCGGCCAGGGACGAGTGATGCCTTCCTCCGGCCATTTGGTCGTCGCATCAAAACCGATCTTGCTGCCCAAATGAGGGAGGGGAGAAGCGTGATCCAATGCATCCACCGGCCCTTCCACTAAAACCAGGTCTCTTTTCGGATCCACATTAGCCCCCCATTGCCAGATCACCTGATTGAGATCCTGGACATCGACATCCCGATCTAAAACGACAATGAACTTGGAAAACATCATCTGCCCTAAGCCCCAAAGGGCCTGCATCACTTTTTTGGCATGACCCGGGTAACGCTTATCCAGAGAGACAAAGGCAAAGTTGTGGAAAGCTCCGGCTACCGGCAGATGCATATCCCGAATTTCCGGAAGCGTCTGACGCAGGAGGGGCAGGAAAATCCGCTCCGTGGCTTTACCCAAATAGGCATCTTCCATCGGAGGAATCCCCACTACCGTAGCCGGATAAATGGGGTTTTTCCTTTGAGTGATGCAGGTGATGTGCATCACGGGATAATCGTCAGCCGGAGAATAATAGCCGGTATGATCGCCAAAGGGGCCTTCCCGTCGGCGTTCTCCGGTCTTGACTAGACCTTCGATGATGATCTGGGCATTGGCCGGAACTTCCAAGTCAACAGACAGACATTTGACCAAGGACACCGGCTCATGGCGAAGAAATCCGGCCAACATCAATTCATCCAATTCTTCAGGAAGAGGTGCCGTAGCTGCATAAGTCAGGACGGGGTCCGGTCCCAGAACGACGGCTACCGGCAGATCGAGACCGTCGGCTTCAGCCAAACGAAAATGCTGGGCCCCTCCTTTATGCGTTTGCCAATGCATCCCCAAAGTTTGGTTATCGAAAACCTGGAGGCGATACATGCCGATATTTCGCCGGCCGCTGTGAGGGTCTTTGGTTATCACTAAGGGCAGGGTGATAAAAGGACCGGCATCCAGGGGCCAAGTGGTTAAAATGGGGTAGGGGGACATATCCGGCTTGTCCCGAAAAACGATTTCCTGGCAAGGGGCTTGGCTGACTGTTTTGGGAAAGAGGCTTCTCAATCGTTTCAGTTTGGGTACAAGGCTCAAGGTCTGGCGCAGGGTGCGGGGCGGTTCAGTCTTGAGCAGAGCGGTTAATTCTTCGCCCACCTGATCGAGATGATCGACTTCCAGGGCTAAGCACATTCTTTTCATGGACCCGAAAAGATTGGTCAGTACCGGGATATTTTTTCCTCTGACGTTTTCGAAGAGCAGGGCCGGTCCCCCGGCTTTACAAACCCGGTCGGTTACTTCGCAGATTTCCAGGTACGGATCAAGGGGTTCCTTGATGCGCACCAGTTCCCCGATGGATTCCAGTTTATCTAAAAAGGCATTTAAGTCCGTATAAGCCATAAGACTCCTCATCAGGTTGCTGAAAAAGGCCCATTTACTGCGTTGCTCTCATTCCTCGTCATTGCGACGTACTTATTCGTACGCCTCATTCCTTGGGTCTTCGGGAGGCCTTGTATCTGATCCTTTTTGAGCAACCTGTTAGAAAAAGATTTTGAATCGTCACAATAAATAGATTCGAGAGGGTATAATTTCATCTTCTTTCACTTGTACCCTTGGCCCCTTGACCCCTTTTCTTATTTGATCCACGTTCTAAAATCAGGACCGATATCTCCCCGTTCCTTATAGCGTCTCATTGATTCCTGACAAAAACAATTCGGTCTGCTTTCCTGAACGGTAGGCAGGATGGCCAAGAGCAGCTCCGGAAAGGCGTCCTCTACGGCTTTGACCCTGGCGATCTCCTCGGGGGTTGAGAGCCCCTCGAAAAGCACACCGGGCTGATAGGGGCGATCCAACATCCCTTCTGCGTAATTGACGGCATAGCACAGGGCTCCATAGCACATTTCCAGCTCCCTGGCCAGAAAGGTCTCCGGGGCCAGGTTCATGCCGATCAGATCTCCACCAAACAGTCTATATTTCCGTATTTCAGCGGCCGTCTCCAAACGGGGACCTTCTACCGAAACATACACACCTTGGTGATGAATGGAGAAGGGTGTTTCGGCAAGGACCTGAGAAATCGTGGTCCTGAAGGCCGGACAAAAGGTGGGGTTTTGACGGATGACGCCGATTCCTTTTCCCACAAAAAAAGTCCCCGGACCGGATCGGGTCTCATCGATCAGGTCATCAACCAGGACAAGATCTCCGGGGGCGATTGCCGGGTTCAGGGAACCCGGTGCCGACCAGGAGAGGATACGGCGGACTCCGAATTCCTTCAAAGCCCAGATATTAGCCCGGTCGTTGACAAAAGGAGCGGCCAGGCTGTATTTCTCTTCCCCATGCCGGGAGAGAACAATGAACGGAACGCCCCGGTAATGAAGGAAATGCAGAGGGGCACTTTGGCCGAATGGGGTTTTTTGGATTAAGGTCTTTTCCTCTCGGGCACCGGAGGCCAGGAGCGGATTATGGGCACCCACACGGGCAATGATCGCTAGTTCCGGCATGAGGGCTCTACCTTATTGTAAAACGTATCGCGCTGGCAAGGGTTGAATCCGGCCGTCTCGATGAGACATCGCATATCGGCTAAGGACAATCGGTGGGAAACACCGGTGGCCGCCACAACATTTTCCTCGATCATCGTACTGCCCAGGTCATTGGCCCCAAAGAAAAGGGCCACCTGGGCCACCTTGGGCCCTTGTGTAACCCAGGAGGCCTGGATATTGGGGAAGTTGTCCAGGACCAGTCGGGATAAGGCCAGCATGCGCAGATAGGCCACGCCTTTGACTTCCCTTAAAGACAGGTCCGTATTGCCGGGTTGAAAGGTCCAGGGGATAAAGGCCGTGAAGCCGCCGGTTCGATCCTGGAGATCCCGCAAAGCAAACAGATGGGCCAATCGTTCTTCGACGGTTTCGATATGTCCGAACATCATGGTGGCAGTAGTCCGCATGCCAAGACTATGGGCCGTTTCCATGACGTTCAACCAATCGGCGGCAGATCCCTTTTTCGGAGAGATTGCTTGACGGACACGCTCCGAAAGGATCTCGGCCCCCCCGCCGGGAATGGAATCTAGACCGGCATCCTTCAAAACGGTAATCACTTCCTTCAAATTCATTTCGGAAATTTTGGACATGTGCAGAATCTCCGGAGGTGAGAAGCCGTGAATATGGATGGGGAAATGCCCTTTGATCCAGCGCAGCATGTCGACATAGTAATCAAAGGGAAGCCGGGGATGCATCCCTCCCTGCATCAGGATTTGTGTTCCGCCAAGTTTAATGGTTTCGCGGATTTTGCGTCCCAACTCTTCATGGGAGAGGATGTAGGCCTTAGGGGAATCAACAGCCTCATAAAAGGCACAAAAGCGGCACCCGGAAACACAGACGTTGGTATAGTTGATATTACGGTCGATCACATAAGTGACCACCGGTTCCGGGTGTAGAGCCATTCTGGTCTGATGAGCCGCCTGTCCTAACAGAAGCAGATCTTTATGATACCATTCCAGGGCTTGTTGGAAGTTTAAGCGCATAAATGATTCCCCAAAATAACCTCAAAGCTCAAAGTTTAAAGCTGAAAGCTCAAAGGTCTGATTAGCTGGATGAGCGCTTCGCTTGAGGTTCATCCCGCCACAGGCGGGATTAGAAGGAGGAGAACCCTTATCTTGGGCCTCGAGTTCGTCGAAGACGAACCCTCCTCAGGCGCAGCGGTCCTTAAACGTTAATGGGGCTTACCTGCCGATTTAATATTGTATAGCGTATCCCGTTCCACCGGGTCCCGACCGGCTTCCCGAATCAAATTAAGAATTTCTTCTCTGGTCATGGCCTGGGCGGTTTCGGCTCCGGCCATGTGGGTTATCCGTTCTTCGATGACCGTCCCGTCGATATCGTCCGCTCCGAAGGAAAGCGATATCTGGGCCATTTTCGGCCCGATCATAATCCAGAAGGATTTAATGTGAGGGAAGTTATCCAGCATTAAGCGGGAAACGGCAATGTTTTTCAGATCATCCAAACCGGTTGTCCCGGAGAGATGATCGAGTTCAGTATTTTTTGGATGAAAGGCCAGTGGGATGAAAGTTAAAAAGCCGCCGGTTTCATCCTGAGCCTGCCGGAGAGACAAAAGGTGATGGACTCTTTCTTCGGCCGTTTCCAGATGGCCATAGAGCATGGTGGCGTTGGTCTTTATCCCCAAGCGGTGGGCGGATTGACAAACAGAAAGCCAGTCCGCTGAGGGCAGTTTTTTAGCGCAGAGGGAATCCCGGATGCGGGAACTGAAAACCTCGGCCCCGCCTCCGGGTAAGGAACCTAAACCGGCCTCCACCAAAATAGAAAGGGTTTCGCTGATGGACTTACCGGCCAATTCGGCTAAATGGGCGATTTCGACGGCCGTAAAGGCCTGGATGTGGACATCGGGCCTGAGGGCTTTAATCCTTGTCAGCATCTCTAAGTAGTAGGAGAAGGAAAGGGAAGGGTGAATCCCGCCGACAATATGGATCTCACTAATAGGATCATTGATTCGTTCCCTGACCTTGGCTTCGATCTCTTCCAGACTCATTTCATAAGCCAGAGGGTCTTCAGCGTCTTTGCCGAAGGCGCAAAAGCGGCAGCGGTTGAGGCAAATATTGGAATAATTGATATGCTGATTGACGATATAAAAGGCCTGATTGCCGTTCTTCTTTTCCCGAACATAGTTAGCCAGCATCCCCAATCCCAGGAGGTCGAAGGTGCCGTAAAGGGCCAGACCATCTTCCAGGCTGAGGCGTTCTTGGTTCAAAATCTTCTGGCCGATGGTTTGTAACTGCGGGTCTTTGATTTCTGCAAACATAGTGTCCTCTGATGACCATTTGGTCATTTATAGATTAGGGTTCAAGGGGTCTAGGCTTCCAGGATTCAAGGGATATTACAACAGGCCATTCACGTGAACCCTCCACTCCTTGGCCCCTTGAATCCTTTCTTTTGATATGTCTATCCCTGCAATCCGCCACGTAATAAATTCGTCAGGCCGAGAGCCCACTCTTCAACGGTTTTCCTGGAGGCCTTGTAAAGGCTATCTTCCCAGGTGAGATAGGGGATAGTATGGGCCAACAAGAAACGATCCAAAACGGCATCCAATAAAAAAACAGCTTGGTTAAGATATATTTTATTTGAAATTTCACCTCGTTCAATACCTTTTTCTAAAAGAGAACTTAAATATTCAGCTGAAAATATTCTTATTTTATGTATTAATTCATTTCTAAATGGGGTATCATTCCCAAGCTGAAGGTTTAAATACAGACGATAGATATAGGGATGTTTTTGAATGAACTCGACACCGGCGAGGAGTGATTTCCGGATTCGTTCAAAGACTTCTTCATTTTCCGTATTTTCTTTTACCTGGACCAAAGTCCTTCTGACCAAACCCACGGCATAATCAAAAACATAAAAATAGAGGCTTTTTTTATTGTTAAAATATTGAAAAATCGATCCCTTGGAAATCCCCAGGCGGTTGACCATGCTGTTGATGGAAGCGGCTCCGTACCCTTTTTCGGCGAATTCGTTAATGGCCGTGTCTAAAATACGATTCTTTTTTTCCTCCGGGAGGTTGATAAACGTGGATTGGACTTGAATCAGGGGCAGGGAAGCTTTCATGGAGGGCCAATTATGACCAGGTGGTCATAATTAGTCAACAAAAAAATGCCTCTTTTTCTCCTTGACTCCCATTTGGTCTCAATTTATACTCTCCTCCCGATGACCATGGAATGGTCAAAAGAAAATGTTTGATCAATAATTCCGGAGAACGAGGACCTGAAAAAATGACCGGTTGGATAGAGAAGACCAAGTCAGACGAACGGGAGGCTTTTGGGGGATTTTTTTCCTTTTTTTACACCGTTCGCCTGGGCTTTTAGCTATAAAAATCCCCGGGTGAAGAACCATTCTCCCGGGGTTGAAAATAATGAACCCCGAGGGAGTACCCCTTGGGGTTTTTTTTTAACCAGGCCTTACAGGAGGAGCCATGATACTTATTTTGGAAGCAGGGATTTCATTGACCGTCACGGAACAGCTTAAAGAAATTCTTCGGGCTGAAAATTTTATGGTCAAAGAAATCGATGGGGTGGAGGAAACCATCCTGGGCGTGGTCGGAAGGATGGATAAAGATATCGGTTACTTTGAATCCCTGCCGGGTGTAGCCAGGGCCGTTCCGATTTCCAAACCGTATAAACTGGTCAGCCGGGAACTGCATCCGGTCTCTTCGATCATTAAGGTCGGAGATGTGGCCGTCGGAGGCGACCGCCTGGTGGTCATTGCCGGACCCTGCGGAGTGGAAGACCGGAAGAGAACCCTGGAGATAGCCCGGCAGGTGCGCCGCTATGGGGCAACTCTGTTCCGGGGGGGGGCCTTTAAGCCCAGAACCTCTCCTTATGCGTTTCAGGGTCTGGGAAAAGAGGGGCTGAAGATTTTGAACGAGGTCCGCGAAGAGACGGGGCTGGGCATTGTTACCGAAATGACTTCCCCTGCTCAGGCCGACCTGATCGTCAAATACGTTGATATGGTCCAGATCGGTGCCCGGAATATGCAAAACTTCGAACTCCTCAAGTGCGTGGGCCGTATAGGCAAACCGGTTCTCTTAAAACGCGGCCTGGCCGCCACCATTGAAGAATGGCTTATGTCGGCCGAATATATCCTCTCCGAGGGAAACGACCGGGTCATCCTTTGTGAACGGGGCATCCGTACCTTCGAACCTTCCACCCGCAACACCCTGGACCTGACCGCCGTTCCGATGATAAAAAAATTGACCCATTTGCCTATTATCGTTGACCCGAGTCACGCCACAGGGCTCCGGGAAAAGGTCAGTCCCATGGCCCGAGCGGCCATTGCCGCCGGTGCGGATGGATTGATTATTGAGGTTCACACCGAACCGGACAAGGCCCTGTCCGACGGGCCGCAAAGTTTGTATCCGGAACAATTCGAACAACTGATGCGGGACCTTTATGTGATCGCTCCGGTTGTCGGGAAGCAGGTCGACTTCAAGTATCTGGAGAAAGCGGCCTATTTGAAAAAAGCGAGGGAATCGGGGGAGCCTTCCCGTCAGGTGGCTTATTGCGGGGAACCGGGCTCTTACAATCACAAGGCCGGTCTGCAGTATTTCGGAACGGACGTTTCTTTGCAGCCCTGTTCTTCTTACCGGGAGCTATTCAAGAGCATCGAAAATGAAGAGGCCGGCCTGGGGATCATCCCATTGGAAAACAGTCTGACCGGGAGCATCCACGAAAACTATGATCTTCTCCTGGAATATGATCTGAAGATCGTCGGCGAACTGATCCTGAGGATCAAACATAATTTGATCGGCCAAAAGGGGGCTTCGATCTCCGGGATTCAAAGGGTCTTTGCCCATCCTCAGGTTTTTGAACAATGCCGGGAATTTCTCAATCAATACCCAACCTGGGATCTGGTTAGTTGCAAAGATACGGTCACCGGAGCCAGAAGGGTTAAGGAAGGGGGAGACCAAGGGATAGCCGCTATTACCGGGGAAGATGCCGCCCGGATGTTCCAATTAGCCGTTTTAAAGGAAGGGATTGAAACCAACCCCCGCAATTTCACCCGTTTTGGGATCATTGCCAAAGAGGAAATTCTGGAGGTCCCCAAGAATAAGTCTTCTTTGATTTATGCCGTCAGCGATACCCCCGGGGCTCTATATGAAACGATCAAAATATTTGCTAAAAAACGGATCAACTTGGTCAAACTGGAATCCCGCCCTATCCCCAGCACACCCTGGGAATATTTGTTTTATGTGGATCTGGAAGCCGATTTAAGAAGCGGCCAGCATCGGAATATGCTGGAAGACATTCAAAAGAAGACCAAATTTTTCAAATTCCTGGGCAGCTACCAGAAAGGAGCCGTCACCGGGGAATAAGGCGAATCTTTGCCCGAAAAAGAAGTCAGGGAAACTTATTAGGCCCGGATACAAAAAAGGCGTGAAATTAAAACCTATTCCTTCCGGTCCAAAACCTTTCGAATCATTGCGGCCATATCTTGCCTGAGAATGGGGTTCATGACCAAGGCGTTGATTCCCAGAGTATGCGCTTTCTCCTGATCAATCATTTCACTGTACCCTCCTGATGCCTCCTTCGGTCACCCTATTTGTCCCGAATGCGCAAAACGGCTCTATTCTGGTTATCTTTACGAAAAGAGCTGATGTTCCCTGGTTTCCGGGTACCGGATCACCTCCGAGGAGGGATAATCCCGGATTATAGGGGGATGAAATTATTGGCCTGGAAATATTCCTCCTTCAGGGCCTCGAGTTGTTGTTCGAAGGCCTGGAAGTGTTCTACCTCCCAGTCGGCCAATCCCAAATAGAATTGTTTGGCCTCGGCGCTTTGGGCCTTCTGGGCCAAGGACCGGTAAAAATTGGCCGCATCCAACTCCAACTTCATGGCGATACTCAAGACGCTGACCTCGAAATGACTTTCCTTAATCCTTTTTTTGATGGCCTCGCTGAAAATAGGATTTCCGGGATCTGTACGGGCCGGTTTCAGTAATTTTTTTGAAAAGTCATAGGTGCCCTGATCCAATACGGATTTATATTGTTGTCTCAAATAATTGAAGTGACCGATTTCCTCCTCGGATAAACGCAGAAAAGTTTCTTTGCCCTGGGGGTCCGTCGTCGTCTGGGCGGCATTTTTATAAAAATTATATCCGGTCAGTTCGGCCTCAAGCGCCGTTTTCAATCCGGCTAAAATTTCCTCTTTTTTTTGACTCATGGCCCTACCTCATCCTGTCGGTGAATTATTGTATTTGAGACGTATGGTTTAAATATAGTGAAGAAAAAGAATACCGTCAAGACGTAAAGTGGAAGAACAACAAAGAGGAAATAAAGGTTAAGGTCGTTCAAACTAATTTTATATTATCTGGAATTTAACCCTGGTTTTTGTTAGAGTGTCATAATTTATTCACGGAAATAGTATTGAAATAAATCTTTTCAGGATTATTGACTGTCTCATGGTAATCTAGACCTGGTGGGGATGCCTTTTCTCCGTCTGGTGCTTCCGGGTTGGTCTTTTCAACAGACTTATCCACGGGGGGATTCTTTACCCCCTTCGCATTCTCGTCCGCTAACAATCGGCGGTCGGGCTGCGGTTTCCCCCGAAAAGAAGTCCTTAAAAGACGGCGCCCTCCAACCAATGACTCCAGAAAAGACAACCCCATCATCATTGGGAAAAGTAGTTTCTATAATGAGACGATTAATAAGCTTTGATGACGGGACCATTCTCGAAAGGCATTTATACGATACTCCGGAAACCTGATCTTAAATAAGGGTGTCAAAAAAAGGATTGGAGAATGTTTCTAGATTTTAGGAACGCTTCTATACTGTTGGGGGTGTGCTTCTTCCTGTTTTCCGGAGGGCTCTTCGCCCTGCTGCCTCGTCAGACCCGGAAGGATGGGATGAGTGAATGGATTGCCGGACAGTTCCTGATCGGTCTTTATTTGGTTCTCCTGGGGCTCCGGGGAGTGATTCCGGATTTTCTTTCCGTTGTGGTTGCCAACAGTTTCCTGACTGCCAGTTACTCCGTCGCCTATATAGCGGTCCGGAAATTCCATCACCAGTTGTACCGGCGTGAATTGCTCCTTTGCCCGGTAGCCGCCACCTTCCTGGTTTTCTTGTTTTTCTTGATCTATACGGATAATATCTTCATCCGGTCTCTATACATAACCCTGGTCTCCGCAATGCAGGCGGGGTTCGTTGCCACCATTCTCTTCCAGAATACCTCACCGCGGACAAGGCGTACCCAATGGTTCACCGGTAGTGTCTTTGCCCTGATAGCTCTCCTTTGGATCGGCCGATTTGTTGAGTTGCTCATCTCCCCCGGATCGCTGAATAGGAAACTGGATTTGGAGCCTTTCTGGACGGTCATCCTCTTGTCAGGAATCGGGGTGGTCATCTTATTGAATATCGGGGCGCTGCTCATGATCCGGGAACGTTCCGAGGAGTCCTTGCAGGCGAGTGAAGAAAAATATCGTTTAATTGCTGAAAACATGGCTGATATTATAGCCGTCCTCGATATGAACCTGCGTTTTACCTATATCAGCCCATCAGTCCGGCACATCCGCGGATTAACCGTTTCGGAGGCCATGGAGCAGACTCTTGATCAGGTTTTGTCGCCTGAATCTCTAAAGAAGGCTTTTATGGTCTTTGATGAAGAGATGAAACTGGAAGCCAGTGGAACGGCCGATCCCGATAGAATCCGAACTATTGAGGTGGAGGAATATAAGAAGGATGGCTCTACCATCTGGATGGAGGGCAATCTATCCTTTTTGCGTGACGAGAATCAAAAGGCCATTGGCATACTCTCGGTGTCAAGGGATATAAGCGATCGCCATCGAGCGGAGGAGGCACTCAGGAAGAGTGAGGAATATTTCCGAGGGATTACCGAGAATGCCCTGGATATCATATTTATTGTCGATGAGCGGGGAGTGATCTCTTATGTGAGCCCTTCTAGTAAGCGTATTCTCGGCTATAGTCCCCAGGAGTTAATTGGGAAAAACGGTTTTGATCTAATTGTGCCTGACGATTATCCCAGAGCAATGGGGGATTTTGGCAGGGCCTTGCTGACAAAAGAAGTCCCTATTTCTAATAGTTTCCGCATTGAGCATAAAGACGGCACCGAGCGAATTTTGGAAGGGGTTGGTGTAAATCTTATGGACAATCCTGCCATTGCCGGTTTTGTGATGAATGTTCGCGATATCACCGACCGGCTACAGGCCGACACAGAGAAGAAGAGATTGGAAAAACAACTGGAGCAGGCCCAAAGGATGGAAGCGCTCGGAACCATGGCCGGAGAGGTGGCCCATGACCTCAATAATGTTTTGGGAGTTCTTGTCGGCTATTCGGAACTACTCTTGTCTGATCTTGAAGCCACCAGTCCATTTCGGCCCTTTCTCAAGAATATCCTGGAGGGAAGTCTGAAGGCCACGGCCATTGTCCAAGATCTGCTCACTATGGCCAGAAGGGGGGTATCCAATAAAAAGATTATTAATCTTAACCATATTGCCCTGGATTGCCTAAATTCGCCTGAGTTTGGAAAGTTTATTTCCTCTTATCCTGATCTAACGATAAAGACTCACTTGGACGAGGATCTGTTTAATATGTCCGGGTCTGCCGTTCATCTCGGCAAAACCCTTTTTAATCTGGTTGCCAATGCCTGTGAGGCCATGGCCAATGGGGGCACCTTGACCATCAAAACATCCAGTCAATATCTGGATCGGCCGATTCAGGGATATGATGATGTGAAGAAAGGGGATTATGTGGTTCTCACCGTGTCAGATACGGGTGAAGGAATTTTGGAGAATGATTTAAAGCGGGTTTTTGAACCGTTTTATACCAAGAAGTTCATGGGGAGAAGCGGAACGGGATTAGGGTTGGCCGTGGTTTGGGGAACGGTGAAGGACCACCATGGCTACATCAACGTTCAGAGTGAAAAGGAAAAGGGAAGTGTCTTTACCCTTTATTTCCCTGTGATCCGGGAAGACCTTACCGTTCCAGAGAAAACTATTTCCATTGATAACTATATGGGAAAAAGGGAATTTATTCTTATTGTAGATGATGCCAAGGATCAGCGGGATCTGGCTGAAAAGGTTATGAAGAAATTGAATTATCAAGTGACCAGCGTCAACAGTGGTGAGGCCGCCATATCTTACCTGAAAGAACATCGGGTCGATCTTCTAATTTTGGACATGATCATGGATCCTGGTATGGACGGACTGGAAACCTACAAAAAAATTCTGGAAATCCAGCCCCACCAGAAGGCTATAATCGTCAGTGGTTTCTCCGAATCCGAGCGGGTTCTGGCTGCCCAAGCCCTTGGCGCCGGACCGTATGTCAAAAAACCGTATGTCCTGGAGAAGCTAGGATTGGCCGTAAGGAGGGAATTGGATAGATAATTCTCTGACTGAATCGGATCATATATTCAAGGCCTCCGTTAAAAAAAACGGCAGAAATAAAAAAGGGATGAGCGTCCTTTCGCTAATCCCTTTTAATGATCATGGTAGGCGATCCCGGATTTGAACCGGGGACTTCCACCGTGTGAGGATGGCACTCTAACCGCTGAGTTAATCGCCCGTAATTGTTTTTACAAAACCGTTCGTCGTTCAGTGTTCGGCGTTCGTCGAAAATCTGTTTTTTATCCTTTTTTCGCCTAGCCGATCAAGGAAAATAATTATTACCCAATACCGAGATTTTTATCAAGGGGAAAATAGTGTTTTAAAGTATGAATCTCTTTTAAGGTTAAGGGGCGCAAGCCACCGGGAGCCAGGCGGCCGAGATCTAAAGGCCCCAGACTAACCCGCTTGATGGTTAAGACCGG
>Ga0233425_10005911_pt1 | contig 18731 bp, 15 predicted proteins | sample Watercolumn_Towu_2_FD_181712 | JGI IMG/M metagenome (GOLD analysis project Ga0233425, IMG submission 181712) | Freshwater microbial communities from Lake Towuti, South Sulawesi, Indonesia - Watercolumn_Towuti2014_140_MG | ecosystem: Environmental > Aquatic > Freshwater > Lake | place... | reverse complement strand
CTGGGGACCACCCGCGAGGCGAAGAGTCAGAGGCTGAGCCATGCCAGGTTTTCGCACTGAAGCCTGTAGTCTGTAGCCTGCAGCCTGTCGGCGAAGCCGACGATCAGGGGTCCTCTGCCTGGCTGGTCCCGGTGCGTTCGTGAGTGGTACTCTGCCATCCTGCTACCCCTCGAAACCCAACAGCGAGGGGAAGTACATCGCCGCCTTCGCCTGGACCGGCACGCAGTCACTATTTCAAAAGGCTGGGTTCTCCGTGGCCGGGAACACCGACGGGAGTAAACAGCGGGTACGCAAGCTGCTCCGATCACCCAGTTGAGACGAAGGTCGAGGGGAGATGGGGACGGGAGGAGATCACGGTGTTCATCGCCTCCGTCCCTCGAGACCTCTCGCTCAATGCCACGGGTTCCTCGATGAGGGAGCCCATCGGGAGTTGGCCTCCAGCCTAGTTGCTCCTGGCGCAGCGGAACCCGAAGCCGTTGTACGAGGCCGAGGGCGCGTAGCTCAGGTCCACCGCGAACGCACCCGCCCGCGTACCATCGTACCAGGACCCGCCCCGGAGACCCGCGGCCGGGAGGCCATTGCGGTAGTCACCATGCGACCAGGCCCTTCCGTCCAGGTTCCACGTCCTGTCCTCATTGTCGCTGCTGTACCCGTCAGGCCACGAGTCGGTGTACAACCCGTCGCTCCCACCCATCCAGTCGTGACCAGCCTGCCACCAGTCCGACGTCCACTCCCAGAGGTTCCCGATCATGTCCTCCGCGCCCCACAGCGAGATGCACGAGCCCACGCCGCTGGGCGTGTCACCGGCGCGGCCGGTAGGACGAGGCCCGGCCGGACCAGGACCGGTACGGCAGGCTCCGACATCCGCCGTGCTCGAGCCCGGGTCCACCGTGCCGGCCACCGCTGCCTGCCACTCCGCGTTGCTGCACAGGTGTTTCCCCGACGCCTCGCACGCCGCCTGCGCCTGGAACCACGTCAGCCACCGCGACGGCGTCACGCCAGGGACGGAGCACGCGTACCGCAGGCTCGCCTCGCCGGTCACCTGACCACTGTCCGGGAATGTATCGGGGTAGTCCTCAGCCTCGGCTCCGTACGGCACGCCTGCCCGGATACCGGTGGCACACCCCGCGTCCGCCCACACGCTCGCCTCGTACCTATCAACCCAGATGTCGCCCACCTTCACCATTTCATCGCGGCCGTTGGTGCAGAGCACGATGTCTTCTCGATCCGTGTCGCGCTCGTACCCGCTCGGGCACTCGGGAAGCCAGATGCTCATCGACACCGTCAGCTCCTCGACGTCCAGCGTCCCGAACGTCCCCTCGTCCGCGGTGACGCGTCCTTCGACCACGAGGTCCTGGGCCAGCGTGCAGGTCGTGCCATTGCAGTCCAGCCCCACACCCGGCTCGCCTTGCAAGACGTAGGTCTGCGCCACGGCGTCCCCGTGGGGGCTCGTCAGCGTCAGTGTGAAGGCGCCGGCCGTCAAGGCCGCCGGCAGCAGCAATCTCCTTTCCATGGCCGTTCCTCCTTCATCGAATTCCAACCCGTCGGCGGCCGTAAACACCGCCGTCCCGCCGCTCGTCTGCTCCAACCTCGCGCTCGTCACCGTGTCCAACCGCTCGCCCCGCACGACCCACGTGTATCGGAACCGGTGAGAAGCGGGGAGCGGATCCGGGACTCCGGTCGTGTCTCCCGAGACGGCGCGAGCCGAGCCGTCTCCGTCGATCTCGGTGATCACCGGCGGCAGCTCGGGTTCACCATCACCGTCGCTCTCCACGTCGCCATCTGCATCTCCGTCGGCATCACCGTCAGTGTCGCCGTCCGCGTCACCATCAGCGAGTTGTTCGGGCGGTCCCCAGTCCAGGCAGCCCGCGAGCAACAGCGCGGCGAAGGAGAGTGCGGTGGTCCTCATGTGTGTGATCCCCGGAGACGAGAGTACCACTGGTCGGGACGAGGTTGCGACGCTGAGAGTCATCGAGCCGCTCATTGCCCGGAGCCATCGACCGAGGTCGCGGCTCCGCCGAGCCAACCCCGCCTTCGCAGGCTCGAGATCGAGAGCCTGCGCGGGCAGGCTTCGCGCCCGACCAGCCGCGACTTCAGTCGACGACTTCTGGCGTCTCAACGGATCATTGATCACATTGTCCGATGGATCTCTGCGTATGTTCAGAGTGGTCGCTGTGTGGGGCGCGATCGCTCGCGCGAACGAGCCCATGACTCGGCCGAGCCCACGGAGGATGCGAGCGACATGGGGTCCTGGATACCGATCGACCGAAAGGAACGCTCGCACGAGCGACCTCATGAATCCGGCCAACCGATAGCAGGAAGCCGCCGAGCGATGGAGGGCGCGAAAGAACGAGGCCGAGGGACATCGATGGCTTCCTCGGATGACATCGCTCGACCGCTCCCAGGACACGTCCCGACCGAAGGGGAGACGAGCACGAGCAGTCGGTGGACGGAATGGAGAGATCGGAGGACATCGCACCACATCTCAGGGGGACACGGCCGGACCGGAGAACAGGTCCCGTGGCGCGGTCGGAGGACATCGAGCGGCCGGTCGAGGGTCACGGGGCGATCGTGAGGTGGGCGCCAGAATTCGTTTGCCATCTGCGAGATCAGGAGATAGCGTTCTCGACGGCCTTGGAAATCCAAGGTGGGTTGAACATATGGAGGGAATCGAGAAATGGCTGTACTGACCGAAGGGACCGTCACCGTCAACATCCCTGATGACATCGTCATCCCCGCAGAGGCTGGCACGTTGAGCAGCGACAAGGTCCGCGCCATCCCCAAGCCACGACGCGGGATAGGGCTGGTGGCCGACCAGACCGCGACCGAGATGGAGAAGTCGAGCTTCGTCGTGGTCGGTGTCGCTCCAGCCGAGCTCCGGCGGATGGGAGCCATGGCCGAGTCGATAGATGATGTGATCAGAGACATGGAAGTCGTGCTCGCGAAGCTCAAGCAGGCCAACCTCATCATCGATGGCGACGCGTTCACGCTGCTGCGCAAGGCCAACGACCAGGTCAAGTCCGCCGCCAAGCACGACGCGTCCGTGAAGGGACGTTTTTCTTCACTCATGAGGTACTTCCAGCGCGCACGCGCTGGCGTCACCACAGAGCCCCTGGAACCTCCCCCTGCCTGAGATCGAGATCCCTTCGACCGAGCTCCGTGGTCGCGGAAAGGCGCGGGCGGACGTCTACCCGTCGTCGTCCTTCTGGCCCGTGACGGGTTGCAATCACACCCATCGATGCGGCACCGTTTGACGACAATCGCAGCTCGGCCTACGCTTCAAGCATCGATAGCCCACTGGAGGTGATCGATGGCGTCCACGGTTTCTGTCTCTCCGAAGTACCAGGTCGTGATCCCCAGCGAGGCACGCAAGGAGCTCGGGATCAGGCCCGGAGAGCGCCTTGTGGTCTTGATAGATGGCGGCGTCCTCCGTCTCGTACGCGAGACCCCTCTGTCCGAGGCCAAGGGCATGTTTCCCGGCCTGGATTCATCAGACCCCCGGGATCATGCCGAGGACGGAGGGCGTCCGTGACCCTCGTGGATTCCAGCGGCTGGATCGAGTACCTGGCTGGCGGTCCGCTGGCCGACTGCTTCGCGCCCGCCATGCAGGATCGCTCCAAGGTTCTGGTGCCGACCATCGTGGTCTACGAAGTCGTCAAGCGCGTCCACACACTGGCCGGAGAGGCCGGAGCGGATCGTGTCCTCGCATTGCTGCTTGGATGCCGGGTCGTACCCTGCGACACCGCGGTCGCCGTGCATGCCGCCCGGCTGTCCCGTGAGAATGGCCTGCACATGGCCGATGCGATCGTTTATGCGACGTCGCTCGAGCAGGGAAACGTCCCTGTCCTCACGAAGGACTCACACTTCAAGGGCTTGCCAGGCGTCACGGTATACGAGGATTGAGCTGCCGCTCCAGGGCGCGGCGGGCGCAGGTCCCGCCGCTACTGTGACCAAGGCCCATGGATATCGTCGGGAAGGCGCGGGCGGACGCCTACCCGCCGTCCTGAGGATCAGGGGGATCGACATCGACGACCGCCATGCGTTGGTACATGCTCGGTCGCCAAGGTTCTCAGGGGAACGCGAGCCCGAGAGCGATGTCGAGGATCCACCCCGAGAGGCTGAGCGACCGCGTCTCGTCGGAGAGGAAGCTCACCCCGACCGGGACGTACCCTGCGGCGACGGCGACCAGGAGCCTGACCCGATCCGAGACTGGGAACCCGACGAGGCCCTCGAGACCCAGAGCAACGACCACTCCTCCGGCGCCGTGCTCCGTCACTCCCGCGGTCACGTGGCTCCCGAAGCCGTATGCGTAGCCGATGTCGAGGTACGGGCCGATCGAGAACAGCCAGGCGCCAAAGGACCTCCCGTACGCCGCGGTGACTCGGCCGCCGACCTGGAGCACGTTCGCGACCCCGAGCGTCGCCTCGACCCTGCCGTAGGAGAGCCCGGCCCTGAGTCGCAGGTGGAACGAGACGGAGAAGTCGAGCACCAATGTGCCGGCCGCTCCGTACAGGACGGGTCCGGGCAGGAAGAAGCCGAAGATGCCCGCCGCCTCCCCGCGCAGCCGGAGCGGTCGGGGCGCCGGCGTGAGGTCGTCGGCGTGGACGGTGACCGGCGGTCCGCCCGCCTCCCTCTCTGGCTGTGGGCTCGCGAGCACGGGCCCGGGCTCGGGGCTGCCCGCGCCCGCCAGACCGCGGAGACGCTCGGCGGTCACGAGCTCGGCTGCGACGAGGGCGAGGGTCCGTGGCCAGGCCAGGGGCGGTGCGTCAGCCAGGTCGACCTCGTGGTCGATGCGCCCCGTGTCGGTGATCAACCCGGCCACGACCTGCGAGCTCGAGCATGTTGACAGCTCGAACACCAGCATCGGCCGCGGCCCGCTCACCGCCAGGCAGACGTCCCGGTCCTGGCACGGCGTGAAGGCGATACCCCGCGCTCCGAGCTCGAGCTCGAGCAGCGCCGACATCTCGGGAATCTCGAAGGGTGCGCAGTCCGGGAGCACCACGGACCAGGTCTCGGCGCCCTCAGTCGGACCCGAGGCCGCCGATCCCGCCTGCTCGGCAGTTGCGGCGTCCGGGGGAGCGGCGACCAGCACCGTGAACCAGATCCAGAAACGCTCGGGCCTCACGAGCCCCATCACTCGTCCGTGACGAGTCGGCGGATCCGTTCCGCGTGCCGGCCGTCCGGGAAACGCCGGAGGTACTCGTCGGCGCCGCGGCTCGCGCCAGGACTGTCACCTCTCCTCACGCGGGTCTCGACCAGCCGGAGATACGTGTCCTCGAGCAGCACGGCGGGCGGCTCGAGATCGATGGCTCGACAGAACCAGATCTCCGCGAGGTCGGGCCGATCCAGCGTGTCGAGGTGGATCTGGCCGAGCGTGAAGGCCGCCAGCGCCGCTCGAGGATCTCGCGAGTGGCCCCGGACCACGAGATCGAGCGGCAGGACCGCGTCCGCCGGATGACCCGAGGACCGCGCGATGTCGGCCAGGACGAAGAGGTCTTCGGCCGTCGTGGCCTGCCGCACCGTCACGGACCACCCCGAGGCGGCCACGAGTCGGTAGGCCTCATCGTGGTCGTTGCGGGCTGCGGCTTCTCGCCACGCCGGGACCGACTCTCGCTCCTGATGCACGGCGACCGGTGAAGGCTCTGGCCGCGGGACGGGCGATCGACCGCGCCCCACGTGGCGAGCGGGTGCGGGAGCAGTCAGGGTCACCCGAACAGCGACCGGTGCCGCGGCCGGTGTGGGAGGTTCGAGACCCGGCTCCTCGGGCTCCCGCCGCGGCGGATCGACGGCCCGCGCGGCGACAGCCGTGGCGGCGCGAGCGTCCACGTCGAGCGCCTCGCCGCTCGCCAGGCGCCTGTACACCCCGGGGACGAGCTGGCCCCGCACCGCGACGAGGCCTCGCTCGACCTGGACGCGAAGACGATCCACGGACCGGCGGAGCCGGAAGCGCGTGCCGAGCACCTCGACCGTCGCGAGATCGCACTCGACCGTCCAGATCCTCCGCCCGCCCGGACGGACATCGAATACCGCCTCTCCCGCCTCGAGGTGGAACACGACGTGCGCGCCGCGGTTCTCGAGCAGCCGGAGCCGGGCTCCTTCATCGAGGTGAACTCGCGACCCGTCGTCGAGCAGCAGGTCTCGTGCATCTCCAGGCTCGAGCGCCGCGGCCAGCGAGGTCCGGTCCGACATGCGGAGCGGCCGATCCTGCGGCAGCGAACCGCCGTGACCCGTGAAACGGCCAGTGAGCCACGCACAGACGACGAGCACGAGGATCGCGGCCACCACCGCGGCGGTCCGTGCCCCGTTCGGCCGTCCGCGCCGCGCGCGCTCGGCCGCGATCCCGTCCCACATCCGATCGAACCGGGCCGGCTCATCCGGATCGGTCAGGTACTCTCTGAAGCGAAGCTCAGTCACGTCGCACCTCCTTCAGGTGCGCGCGGACCTCGATCTCGGCCGACGCGATCCTGCGCTTGACGGTGGCCAGCGAGCACTGGCAGAGCCGGGCGACCTCGGCGAGGTCGCGTTCCTCCACGTGGCGGAGCATCCAGGGGATCCGTGCCCGGGCCGGGAGCTGTTGCAGTGCTCCGTCGAGGAGCGCGAGCTCTGCCCTGACGTCGGGAGGCGTGGCCGGGCTGGCGAGCTGCCCGAGCAGCGCGTCGGGTGCCGTGGAGACGCCGAGGATACGCAGCAGCGCCCGCTTCCGGAAACGCGCCGACACGTGCCGGACGCCGATCTGGAGGAGCCAGGCCCCGAAAGCCTCGGGCTCCCGGAGCTGTCCGATCTTCTCGAATGCCGTCACGAAGGTGTCCTGCACGACGTCTTCGGCGTCCTGCCGCGACGCGAGGAGCCGGGTCACGACACCGGTCAGGCTGCCGACGTGCCGTCGGTAGAGCGCTTCCTCGGCCCAGCGGTCGCCCTGCCGCGCTCGCTGGACGAGCTCCGCAGTCGGTGTCTCCGTCTGCGGACGCAGGGTGCGGACCTTGCCTCCCGACCCCTCGGTCGGGAGAGGCGGTGAGCGATCCGGTCCGGGATGCGCCGCTGGAGACATCACAGGTATCCTATTCGATCATGAGGCGCGGCGAGCGCGGAACGGCTCACGTGAAGCTCCATCCAGCGTGGACGAGGTGGACGATGTGGACGGTGTGGACAGGCACCCGTTTGTGCATCCCGTGCTTCGGAGTCACGGGACCGGTGAGCCGGAATCTCCTGCTCGTGCCTCCATTCTTCTGGAGGCCCAGATGAGAAATGCCCCGTGCCGCGGGTTCATCGTGCTGATGGTCTTTTCGGCGAGTTGTGTGACCGAGCACGTCCTGTTCTCGTCCGATCCCGACAAGGACGCAACGGTGCACGACGCGGCGGGACCCGACGGAGACGGCGACATCGATGTCCCGGAGCACGACGCGGACCTCGATGCGTCCGAGGGAGACGCCTCGGACGGAGAGGTGGATGCAGACGAGGGAGGGGACGCTGACGGTGACACGGACAGAGTCACTGTCGAGGACGGGGATTCGGACGGGGACGTCGTCGAAACGGACCCGTGCTTCGAATGCGTGCCGGGCGAGTGGGTGATGATCCCCGCCGGAGAGTTCGTCATGGGCTCACCGGAGACCGAGGAGGGGCGGAGCGGCAACGAGCAACAGCACCCTGTGACCCTGACCCGGAGCTTCATGATGCAGACGACCGAGGTGACCATCGAGCAGTTCGGGAGCTGGATGGGGTACCTCCCCCCGATGTACTACGCGTGCGAGCCCGAGTGTCCGGTCGATTCGGTGAGCTGGCACGAGGCCGCCGCGTACACGAACGTGCTGTCCGACCTGGCTGGTGTGCCACGCTGCTACGACTGCCCCGGGCCGATCACGACTTTCGACTGCTCGCTCGACGAGCGCTGGGCCAGCCCGTACGAGTGCCCGGGGTTCAGGCTCCCGACCGACGCCGAGTGGGAGTACGCCGCGCGGGCCGGGACGACGACCGCCACGTACGCCGGCGACATCCCCCCGGATGATACTGGCTGCGAGGGCTCTCTCTCGGTGCTCGACCCGATCGCCTGGTACTGCTGCAACGCGGGCGACACGCCCCACGCGGTGGGCGGGAAGCTGCCCAACGAGCTCGGCCTGTACGACATGCTCGGCAACGTGTCGGAGTGGGTGAACGACTTCTACTCCGGTTGGTTCCCACCAGAGCCGGTGATCGATCCGGTCGGGCCCGACTGGCACTGGAACCGTGTCCTGCGGAGCGGGTGCTGGAGCAACATCTGGTACTACCAGAGGGCAGCCCACCGCATCGAGGCGACCGGGACTCCCGACTTCAGGCCCCAGGGCGGCGGTTTCCGTCCGGTCCGGACCCTGCTCGACCCGTGATCCGTTGTCAGAAGGATACTATTCGCCCACGTTGAGATGCCGGAACTCGATCCGGCGGTTGCGGGCCATGTTCTCGGGGGAGTCATTGGGTGCGACCGGACGATCCGGGCCGTAGCCCACGACCTCGAAACGATCCCTCGCTACCCCGTGGGTGACCATCCACTCGACCACGGACTGAGCCCGCTGCTGTGAGAGGTCCATGTTGTAGTCGTGCCGTCCCTGGTTGTCAGTGTGGCCGCCGACCTCGATCCGGGCCTGTGGGTTGTCGAGCAGCATCTGCAACGCCGTGGCCAGCACCTGCTCTGAGGCAGGCAGGATCTCGGCGCTGTCGAATGCGAACTCGATCCCCTGGAGGATCAACACCGGCGGGATGGGGATGCACCCCCGTTCGTCCACGGTGGAGCCGGCCGGGGTGTCGGGGCACTGATCGAGGCGATCGACCACGCCGTCGCCATCGGAGTCCAGCTCGCAGCCCACTTCGTTGACCACCGCGCCGGGAGGTGTGCCCGGGCACTGGTCGAGGCGATCGACCACGCCGTCGCCGTCGGAGTCCAGCTCGCAGCCGCGGATATCCACCGCCGCTCCCGCCGGGGTGCCGGGGCACTCGTCCCGCGGGTCGATGACTCCGTCACCGTCGGAGTCAGCGTCCCGCAGCGGCTGGAACTCCAGGGAGATGGAGATCCCCGCCACCATGGTGAAGAGGAAGCCGCCGGCAAAGGTGAACCCGACGGTCGGACGGACGAAGAACCCCATCGACATGGGGCTGACGATGGACATCTCGTAGCCCACCTCGGTATCGAAGAGCACCGCGCCGGAGATCTCGACCGTCTCCACGGCCTCCTCGCCGAAAGTCGAGTGCAGCCCGCCCACGGCGAATCCCAGGTGGGGCGCCAGCCAGAAGTCCCCGGCGATGCTGCCGTTGTCCTCGTTGGCGTAGCCGCGCTGGTCATCCCAGAACCGGAACCGGACGCCGAAGGTGGTATCGACGAGCCAGACCGATTCGCCGTCGCCGGTGAGAAAACCGCCGCCCAGACGCACGTCCAGGGCGAAACCGCGCCGGAACTGCCAGTCGAAGCCGACATCCCCCATGAACCCGATGGGGGGGAAAGCCACGCCGGGGTCGATGTGCAGGTTGAACCGGCCCGTTTCCGCCCGGGCAGGGGCGGCCGTCATCAGCGTGGCGACCAGCGCCAGTGATCCAATCAAGGTCTTGATGCACCGTGAGCTCTCTCTCATGGGGTGTCTCCTCTCATTGCCGACAACGAGAGCGGCTTATAACGAATTGAAGACCGTCGCGTCCACCCCTTCCCCAAGCCAGGCTCGACCGACCACTGTGAGCGGGCTCATGCTTCGAGCTCACGACTCCCCCACCCGCTGAAGACGAAATGGGTTGTCGACGAACCCGACCAGGACTCCTGATCCGCGCTACTCCTCCGCGTGAAACACCAGGTCGAGCCGGACGGTCGAGGCGATCGGCTCGCGACCGAACACCCAGACATCGGCCGACAGCCCGATCCCGACCCAGTCCGCTGGCCAGTAGCGGAGCGCGGGGCGCAGGGCGACGCGCACGTCGCCCCTCCGTCTCGCCTCGCCGACGACCTCGACCTCGAGCTGAGGCTCGAAACCCCGTGGCAGCCTGAGGCCCGCCGCGACGAGCCCGGCGATCTCGACCGCGTGTCCCTGGAGCACGTCTCCGAGCACGCCGGCGTACGCCCAGGCGAACCACCGCTGGCCGAGGTGTCCGCCGGTCAGGCCGCCGCCCAGTGTCAACGTCGGGTCCGGTCCCGTCATCCCCGGTCTCATCGAGAGGGCGAACCCGACCGCACCCCGGCCTTCGGCCCATCGGAAGGGCAGCCCGCGCAGGACGAGCTCGGGATCGAGCGAGATGAGCTCATCACCGTTGAACCGCGCGTCGAGACGGACGTCCACGGCTCCGTGGCGCCGGTAGACTGGTACGTGGACACGGACCGCGGTCCACGCCTCCGACCCGTCGAGCGAGGAGCCGCCGTCGAGCGCGGCCGAGAGCGCGGCCCACGGCGACGGCCACGGGCCCACCGGCTCGACGAGGTGATATCGCCGCGACGCGGCCGCGGGGAGATCCTCCTCGCCGGCGACGGGTTGCGCCTCGTTCGGAGGTGGCTCGGACGAGCGCGCTTCCTCGGCTGATGCCCCCCTCGGCCACGCGATGACGGCGATCGCTCCCGCGAGCATCATCCCGCGCCGCACGATCACCGCTCCTCCTCGCTCGCCAGGGCGTCGATCAGCGCCCTGACCTGCTCCGGGCCGAGCCGAGCCGCGGCGTGCCACCCGTTCCCGGTCGCGCGCGTGGCCACCGAGACGCCGCCGGTGGCGAGGCCCCCGGCCATCGGGCCGCCTCGTGTGAGCAGCGCCCCCAGGACGCCGGGCTGGCCGTAGCCGATCCACTGCGCACCCTCTACGGAGCCGACGACTCCCTCGACCACTGGCTGCGCCAGGATCGATGCGGTCTCGCCTCGGAGGGACTCGGCGAGGCGGTCCAGCTCGCGGCCCGGTTCCGGACCGTACGCGACGAGCACGGTCCGCTGGTCGTACACGCGCCAGGCGAACGTCGGCTCTGGCGCGAGGACCAGGCGCAGCAGGTCGCCGCGCTCTCCGGAGACGCCGTCGGGCGCGGTGATCCGGAAGCGAAGGTCACCCTCGCTCGCCTCTCTCCGCTGTTCCACGAGATCGACTCGCGCGCCGAGGTGATCCAGCGCGCTGCGCGGGTAGCCCTGGTCCAGGAGCCCGGCGCTCTCGATGAACGCGTCGATCAGGGCGTCGGGGCTCCGCGTCTCGACCACGGCCAGGGCCACGAGCGGGCCGGCCGCCAGCGCGGGCCGCAGGGCCACGACGAGCCAGCCTTCGCGCGCCTCGGCGAGGCGAGTGGCTACTGCCTCGAGCTGTCCGCGCTCCTCGTCGCCGAGCCGGTCTCCCGCGACGCGGCTCCAGGCGTCGAACAGGCCGTGCGCACCGTCGCTCCGGTGCGCGCCGTTGGACCACCACGCCGAGACCAGGTACGCGTCGGGCGGGATCGCGGCCAGGGGCGCGGGGCGCGCGGGAGCGCTGCCCGGCTCGTCGGAGAGCGGCGATCGCGCGGCGCTGGCTTCGATCTGCAGTCCGGCCGCGGACGGCGTGATCTCGAGCCGGACCGGCGCCGACCGTTCCGTCCGGGCGCGTGTCTCCTCGAGCCGACGGGCGAGCATCCGGGCCAGCGTCTCGGGGTCGCCCAGCGTCGGCCGGCCTCGCCGGGCGGTGGCTTCTCGGGCCGAGGCCTCGAGCCAGGCGCCCTGCCGCGAGACCCATGAGGTCACGGCCTGGCTGGCGAGGAGCCGTGGATCGATCTCCACCCGTGCCGAGCCGGACCGCTCGGCCTCGGGCCGGCACGACCGCCGCGCCTCGTCGCGCGCGGGACCGAGCACCGACGTCGAGCGGGAGAGCACGATGAGCTCGCCGTCTGCGAGCAGTTTGAGCGGCTCGCCGGCCGTCGCGACGTCGCGACGCTCTTCCCCGCCACTCGGCTCCCGTGCTCCCCGCGGGCGGCGGAGCACGACCGCGAGGGAATTTCCACGCCCCCCGATGAGCCGACCGTCCTCGGGCTGGAACAGCACGAGGCTCAGCGGGGCCCGCCAGTCCACCTCTCCGCGAAGCTGGTCCACCGGGACGCCCGAGATCGCCGCCGCCACGTCCTCGACTGTTCCGGCGATCCCGGTCGTGGGTCCGAGCTCGCGCCAGAATGCTTCCGGCGACCCGATACAGGCGCGGACCCACACGGCGGGCGTCGCTTCCGGCGCGCGCCCCTCGTCCGGGCTCGCGTCATCCGAGCAGGTGCTGCACGCCGCGCACATGGCGAGCGGCAGGATCGCGGCGGCCGACGCGCGCTGGGACAGCGATCCGTGCGACGCCGCGCGCGCCCCGTGCTTCGGAGACGCATTCACGGTGGGGCATGGTACACGAGAAGGGTCCGGCGTTCACTGTCCGCCGGGGATCACGGCCGGGACGAGGAAGTAGACGTCGCGCTCGTCGAGGAGCGTCACGTGGTCGCCCCAGACCTGGATGTTGGCGATGAAGGTCTGGGGCCGGTCGGTCGGCTCGACGGTGGTGTTCTCGCGCGGCACGACGTCGAAGCACACGGTCGTCCCGGGCGTGACGCCCGTGAAGGTGTCGAGCACGCCGTCGCGGTCCGAGTCGGCGGTCCGGAGCCCTCCGCGGCAGCCGCCCACACCCGCCACGTTCGGCTCGACGCGCTCGATGAACGCCGCCACGGCGTCGATGTCGTCATCTGGGTCGTCCACCGGGTACACCGTGATGTCCATGGGCACGCCGGACGCGAGGTCGCGGACCGCGTTGATGACCTGGGCCCCAAGGCCGGAGCCGTTGCCGGGGATGTCGTAGACCAGCGGGCCGGCGGGACCCACGGTGCCGGTGTCGTTGGCGATCTGGATGAGGTGGGGCCGGCCGTAGGAATCGCCGGAGTTGACCCCGATCACGCGGGCATGGATGTCGTTGAGCGCGGTCACTGTCGAGGCGTAGGTCGGCGGCGTCACGCCGGGGATCCAGCCGTACGCGTTGGCGCCTCCGGGGCCGTTGTGGAACTCGGCGTCGGTCATGAGGATGATGATGGGCACCGCGCCTGACCGGAAGTGGGGATAGCCGATGAGCGTGGGGTGCCGGCAGGCGCCGCCCGGGTCGTTGGGGATCGCGATCGCGCCGGCCCCGTCGCCGCAACCGGTGGCGATCGCGTGGAGCGCTGGGACCTGGCTCTCGGGACCATCGACGCCGTAGTGCGACGTGAGCCGGTCCACGGCGGCCTGCGCCGCGCCCACGTCCGACGTCATGTTCTGCAAGTGGTAGTACGCGCGGTCGCCCGATCCCGGATCGCCGTAATCGCCGTAGGGGTAGTCGTCCAGACCGCCGACGCCGAACCAGGCGTCGGGGATCTCGGCGCGGATGCCGGGGATGACCGTGCCGCGGAGGCTCGACCGCAGGTTCGAGATCTCGCCGCCCATCGAGCCCGTGGTGTCCATGAGGAAGTACACGTCGGCGTGCTGGATGTCGGTGGAGAAGCTCAGCGTGTCGCGGTCCGGATCGGGCGGCTCCATGTAGGGCTCGAGGAAGTAGAAATCGCCGCGGGTCCGCGGGCTCTCGTCGGGATCGAGCGGGTCGGTGCCGGCGGCGAACTCGATCATGTCCGTCACGCCGTCTCCGTCGCTGTCCGAGTCGTACGGGTCGGTGAACGCCTCGAAGGCCTCGAGGTGATCGCTGAGCCCGTCGTTGTCGGAGTCGGTGTCGCGGTAGTCCGGGAGCAGGTCGGAGTCGGTGTCCACCGGTGGCGTGACGAGGTTCGTGTCACCCGCCTCGGCCGCGTCCGACAGGCCGTCGCCGTCGGAGTCGAGGTCCCGGAAGTCGCGGGTGCCGTCCCGGTCCGTGTCGAAGATGTACTCGTGCATGTCGGCGATGGTGTCGCCGTCGCTGTCCATGTCGAGGTAATCGGGCCGGCCGTCGCGGTCCGTGTCGACCGGCGGCGTCGACGGGTCGGTGTCGCCCGCCTCGAGCTCGTCCGGCACCCCGTCGCCGTCGGCATCGGGATCGCGGAAGTCGAGCACGCCGTTGCCGTCGGTGTCGGCCGTGCCCTCCACCGAGTCCGGGATCGTGTCCTCGTCGGAATCGAGGTCGAGGTAGTCGGGGGTCTCATCTCCGTCGGAGTCGGGCGGTGGCGACGTGGGATCGCCGGCGGACTCGAGCATGTCGATGACCCCGTCACCGTCCGAGTCCGTGTCGCGGTAGCTCGGGATCGTGTCGCCGTCCGGGTCCGTCAGTCCCTCGTAGACGTCACCGATGCCGTCGCCGTCCGAGTCCGTGTCGCGCAGGTCCGGGACGCCGTCGCCGTCGGTGTCCTCCAGACCTTCGACCTCGTCCGGGAGCCCATCGCCATCGGAGTCGAGGTCGCGGTAGTCGGCCGTGCCGTCGCGGTCTGTGTCGACCGGCGGTGTGCCGTCGTCGGCGTCTCCGGCTTCGTCTGCGTCCGGGATTCCATCGCCATCGGAGTCGAGGTCCTCGGTGTCGGGCGTCCCGTCTCCGTCCGTGTCCACGGCGCCGAGCCCCTCGTGCAGGTCCGAGATCGTGTCCCCGTCGGTGTCGGGGAAGTCGGGGAGCGGCGAGTCGGTGTCGGCGTCCGAGTCGGCGTCCGTGTCGACATCCGTGTCGGTGTCCGTATCGGTGTCACCGTCCCCATCGGTGTCGCCGTCGCCGTCCGTGTCGGTGTCCGAGTCGCCGTCGGTGGACCACGGCCGGCACTGGAAATCGATGCACCGTTCGGTGTTGGGATCACAATCGAAGTGGTCGTCGCAGGGTCGCGCCTCGTCTCCCGGCTGGCACGCCAGGAAGACGGCAGGGATCGGCGTGAGCACCAGGAGCCACACGGACCGGGACTGTCGAGTCGTCATGAATTCCTCTTTTGATCCACGCACCGAATAATACCACAGCTCGTGGCGAGTCCGGCTGGCAGCGTGGTAGGCTGCGAACCGAGGAGGGAGTCGGCATGTGCGGGATCGTCGGTTACGTGGGCCCTCGACCGTGTGCGCAGCTCCTGCTCGACGGCCTCAAGCGGCTCGAGTACCGGGGGTACGACTCCGCGGGACTGGCCGTACACGACGGCGAGCGGATCAACGTCTTGCGGGTCGAGGGCAAGCTCTTCAAGCTCGAGCAGGCCCTGGCGAGGCAGCCCCTCCCCGGGTCCACGGGCATCGGGCACACCCGCTGGGCCACCCACGGGAGGCCCAACGAGACGAACGCGCACCCGCACGTGGTGGACAGCATCGCGGTGGTGCACAACGGCATCATCGAGAACCACCTGGCGCTCAGGCGCCGGCTCTCGTCCGACGGCGCGGTCTTCTCGTCGGAGACGGACACGGAGATCATCGCCCACCTCGTCGCTCGCCGCACGCGGGAGGGTCAGGGGCTCGAGCAGGCGGTGCGCGGCACGCTCGGCGAGCTCGAGGGTTCCTACGCCGTCGCCGTCGTCTCTCAGCGGGAGCCGGGGATGGTGGTCATCGCCAAGAACGCATCCCCGCTCGTGGTCGGGCTGGGCGAGGGCGAGTCGTTCGCCGCGAGCGACATCCCCGCCATCCTCCCCTACACGCGGAACATGATCTTCCTCGACGAAGGCGACATGGGCGTCCTGACCGCGGACGGCGTGGCGCTGTCCAGGCGGGATGGGACCCGCGTCGAGCGCCGGCCGAAGACGATCACCTGGAGTGCGGTGCAGGCGGAAAAGGGCGGGTTCAAGCACTTCATGCTCAAGGAGATCCACGAGCAGCCGCGCGCCGTGGAGGACACGCTGCGCGGCCGGGTCTCGCTGGAGCGCGCTGAGGTCAACCCCGAGCTCATGGGCCTCGACGCGGCCGAGGCCAGGCGCATCCGGCGCGTGGTCTTCGTGGCCTGCGGCACCTCCTATCACGCGTGCCTGCTCGGCAGGTACTGGGTCGAGGGGCTCGCCCGCTGCCCGGCGGAGGTCGAGCTGGCCAGCGAGTACCGCGCCCGCGGGCCCATGGTGGACCCGAACGACCTCGTCGTTGCCGTGTCCCAGTCGGGCGAGACGCTCGATACGCTCGAGGCGGTCAAGGTGGCCCGCGAGGGCGGGTCCCGCGTGCTCGCCGTGGCCAACGTGCTCGACTCGGCCATCCCGCGCATGGCCGACGGCGCGCTCTACACGCACGCGGGCCCGGAGATCGGCGTTGCGTCGACCAAGTGCTTCGTGGCGCAGCTCACCGCGCTGGTGCTGCTCGCCATCTACCTGGGCCGGCGCCGCGGCACGCTCCAGGAGGATCAGGCGCGGGCCCTGCTCCAGGGCCTCCTCGAGATCCCCAGCTTGATGCGCCGCGCCCTGGACTGCGAGGCGGACGTCGCGGACCTTGCCAAGCGATACGCCCAGTGCCGGGACTTCCTGTTCCTCGGGCGAGGGCTCTCCTTCCCCGTGGCGCTCGAAGGGGCGCTCAAGCTCAAGGAGATTTCCTACATCCACGCCGAGGGGTACGCCGCCGGCGAGATGAAGCACGGCCCCATCGCGCTCATCGACCAGCACATGCCGGTCGTCGTGGTCATGCCGCGGGACTCGATGTTCGACAAGATCCTCGGCAACCTCCAGGAGGCGAGGGCCCGCAACGGCATGGTCATCGCCGTGACGGACGAGGACGAGCACCTGGGCGACGACCTGTGCCAGGCGGTCGTCAGGGTGCCCACGACGCTGCCCGAGCTCACCCCCCTGCTCACCATCGTCCCGCTCCAGCTCCTCGCGTACTACACGGCGGACTTCAAGGGCACCGACGTGGACCAGCCCCGCAACCTGGCCAAGACCGTCACCGTGGAGTGAGCGCCCCCACGAACGCCGCGATCTCGCGCGCGACGTCCGCCGGCCGGTCGATGAAGGGCCAGTGACCCGAGGGCGAGATGGCGCGCCAGGGCACGCCTTCGCGGTCGAGGAGCTCGCGCGACCGCGCGCTCGCGCCGCCCGGGACCCCGGCGAGGTAGAGCTTCGGGAGCTCGAGCGCGGCGAGCTCGCCCGCGAGAGTCTCTGCGCTCGACAGCTCGACGAGCTCCTGCGAGTGCCGATGGAACGTCAGGGGGTCGGCGAGGCGCAGGCTCGCGGCATACCCACGGTGGGCCGGGTCGTCGAGCCCGGCGGCGTGGACCGCGGTCCGGAGCTCGTCGATTCCTCGGCTCTCGAGCTCGGCGAGCGTGAGGCGGGCGGCCTTGCCGGAGAACGAGCAGTCGTCCAGGGCGAGGTTCCCATCGATGTCGATCAGCCCGGCGAGCAGGGCCGGGTGTGTGCGCGCCAGGAGCTGAGCGACGACGCCGCCCATCGAGTGGCCGGTGACGACGACCCGCCCCTCGCCGCGTTGGAGCAGCCAGCCCGCCAGGTGCTCCGCCGTCTCCGTGAGCGACAGGGGGCTCGGCGGCCAGGCGCTGCGGCCGTAGCCGGGCAAGTCCGGCACGAGCAGGCGGAGCTCCGAGAGCTCGGGACGGAGGCCGAACGCCTCGAAGCAGAGTCCCGACTCGCCGAGGCCGTGGACGAACAGCACCGTCGGCCCTCCGCGTTGCTCACCGCGGGATCGCAGGAACATGCCGTCCTCGACGGTGTGGCGCCAGGGTCGTTGCGTCATCCTCGATGCCGACCTCGACGGGGCCGAGGCATAGCACGATCCTGGGATCGTGCCCAGGGAGATGGTTGCCAAACGGTTGTGCTCTCGCCGCGCAGCTCGCGAGGCGACTTCCGAACGGCTTTCCTCTCGCCGTGAAGCCCGCGAGGCGGCTTCGAAGCGGTTCTGATCGCGCATGGGGAATCCCCACACGGCTCCCAAACGTGTGGGAGTGGTGCCATGACTGGTACGGGGCCTATCCAGGCGGCTCGGTGACCGATCCGTCCGGTGCTGGAGCGGGCTCGTACCGAGTCGAACGCGGCGGCGACTACGGCAGCCCCTACTTGACCGTCCGGGCGGCGCTCCGGTTCCGGACCACGCCCGACCAACGCTTCGGCAATCAGGGGTTCCGACCCGTGCGAACCCTGGAGCCCTGACGCACGATACCCCCTGTTCTTGCCCGCCCTGTGGCTATAGGGGCCGCATATGACGTGGTACACTTGAGAATATGAAACGCGAAGCGAAACGCATCGCCCCTGGCCCGTTCAAGGTGGAGCACCTCAAGCCCGGCGACCGCTACGAGCTGTCCGAGGGGCACGCGTACTACTGCGCCCCGACCAGCGGCGACGGAGCGAGCAGCACCGTGGCGGGCGGCCAGGTGCTCGATTCGGATCCCGAGGTGGAGTCTTCCGGCTTCGACGCCGGCTTCACCCAGGGCCCTGGCACGCTCTGGGCTCCCGACATCGCCGTCGGCAACGTGCCCGACCGGCCGGGCTGGATCGCCGGAGCGCCGCTGCTGGGTGTCGAGTACGCCGGCGTGGGTCAGGACGAGGAGAAGCTGCTCCGGAAGATCGCGGACCTCTTCGCGGCAGGCACCCGCTGGATCTGGGTGGTCAGGCTGGTCGGCCCGCGGAGGGTGGAGGTCCACTCGCCCGGCGAGCCGGTGCGGAGCGTTGGCCCAGGCGAAGAGCTGACCGCGCCAGGTGTGCTGCGCAACCCGGTGCCGGTGGAGGCGCTCTACGACCGGGCCACCGCACACGAGGTGACCTTGCGCAACCTGCTTCAACGCAGGGGGTACAACGGGCTGGAGGAGGTTCGGGAGGAGGGACGGGAAGAGGGACTCGAGGCGGGACGGGAGGAGGGACGGGAAGAGGGACTCGAGGCGGGACGGGAGGAGGGACTCGAGGCGGGACGGGAGGAAGGACGGCGCCAGATCCTGGCA
>Ga0233425_10005910_pt1 | contig 18738 bp, 18 predicted proteins | sample Watercolumn_Towu_2_FD_181712 | JGI IMG/M metagenome (GOLD analysis project Ga0233425, IMG submission 181712) | Freshwater microbial communities from Lake Towuti, South Sulawesi, Indonesia - Watercolumn_Towuti2014_140_MG | ecosystem: Environmental > Aquatic > Freshwater > Lake | place... | reverse complement strand
AAGGCCGTTATGGATGATCTGTTTGATGAATTTACCAGTATGCGCATGCCCGCTCAGGTCCGGATTTCTCTGGCCTGCTGCCTGAATATGTGCGGGGCCGTCCATTGTTCGGACATCGCCATCCTGGGCTATCACCGCAAGCCGCCGATGATCGATGCCGAGGTTATCGATAAGGTCTGCGAAATTCCCTTGGCCATTGCCTCCTGTCCGACGGCGGCCATTAAACCTGGAAAAGTGAAAAAACCGGATGGAACCGAAGCCCAGGCCGTTCAGGTCAATAATGACCGCTGCATGTTCTGCGGTAACTGTTATACCATGTGCCCGGCCATGCCTCTGGCCGATGACGTGGGCGACGGTATCGTTATCATGGTGGGCGGAAAAGTTTCCAACCGGATCAGCTATCCTAAATTCTCCAAGGTGGTGGTGGCCTTTCTACCGAATACGGTGCCCCGCTGGCCGGAGACTACGGAATGTATCCGCAAGATCGTGGAGGTCTATTCCGCGGATGCGCAAAAATATGAGCGCGTTGGGGACTGGGCCGAACGAATCGGGTGGGAAAAATTCTTCGAGAAGACCGGGTTGGAATTCACCCACCATCTGATCGATGATTTCCGGGATCCGGCTTATTATACCTGGCGCCAAACTTCTCAGTTTAAGTTTTAGCCAATGAATATTGCCGGCAGGTGATATAAATTAATTCTGGATAAGGGGTTAGGAGTGCAGGACCAACGCCTTTTCCCGAACCCCTTATTCCAGACCATAACCGAAAGAAAGAGGATAATCATGGAAGCTGCCGAAGCTCAAAAACTGATCATGGAAACTCTGGAAAAAAAGAAGGGAAAATCCAAATTTTATTTGAAAGATTTTTATGGAATGCTCCCTGACTGGAAAAACAGGGATGTGAATAAACTGGTCAACAATATGGTCCAGCAAGGATTATTGGAATATTGGTCCAGCGGAAGCACGACCCTCTACGGCATTAAAGGCGCCGGGAAACAGGCCGCTGCCGAAGAAGGGGAATAATCCCTTTATTTTTTTGAGAAATACCCTGAATAGTTTATTGTCAACCCATTTGGAATCATGAGTCTGCCCCGTATAATGTTGGCCTCCCTTCGGGGTGGATCCGGGAAAACCGTCATTACCATGGGGGTCTTAGCCGCTTGGAAGGCCCAAGGATGTCAGGTTATTCCCTTTAAGAAAGGACCGGATTATATCGATGCCGGGTGGCTGGCTATGGCCGCCGGTCACCCGTGCTTTAATTTGGATCCTTTTTTAATAAAAAAGAGGCCTCTTCTCCATTCCTTTCAATACAGGGCTCAAGGCGGAGAGATGTCTCTTATTGAAGGCAATAGGGGGCTCTTCGATGGAATCAACCCCCAAGGGACCTACAGTACAGCCGAATTGGCCAAACTGCTTAAAGTTCCCGTAGCATTGATTGTCGATTGTACCAAGAGCACCCGTACTGTGGCCGCCCAAGTCTTGGGATGCCAGCAATTTGATCCCGATCTTGACCTCAAAGGGATTGTTTTGAATTACATTGCCGGTATCCGGCACGAAACGATTATTAGAAAATCCATTGAACAGTATTGCGGGCTTCCCATACTAGGTGCTGTTCCGCGAAAGTCTTCTTCTCAATTTCCAGAACGCCATTTGGGATTATTACCCTTTCAGGAACATCCGGAAGTGGAAAAGGCGGTCCGGTCCGCAAAAGAAATGGCGGAAAAATACCTTGATCTTGAGGGGTTGCGAACCCTAGCTTATGCTGCTCCCCTCATGAGATCCTTTACCCCCCATCCCGTTTGTTATCGGGGAACGGGGGCGAGTGCCTCTCGACCTTTGATCGGGGTCATTCAGGATAAGGCTTTTCAATTCTATTATCCGGAAAACTTAGAGGCTTTAGAAAAAGCCGGGGCCGAACTGATCTTTCTTAATGCCCTCACCGGAGAATTTCCAACCACCTTAGATGGCTTATATATAGGAGGAGGATTTCCTGAGACACAGGCCCTTCGTCTGGCGGATAACCATTCCTTTCGTTTGGCTTTAAAAGAGGCCATCGAAGAAGGGTTACCGGTCTATGCCGAATGCGGAGGATTGATGTATTTAGGTCAGACCTTGATCTATCAAGGAGGGACTTACCCCATGGTCGGGGTCTTGCCTCTGGCCTTCGTTCTGGAAAAGAAGCCCCAAGGCCATGGATATACCACCCTCAAGGTCCAGAAAGACAATCCCTATTTTTCGGTCGGGACGGTTCTTAAAGGTCATGAATTTCACTATTCCCGGGTTTTAGACTGGGACTCCACTAGGATTGCTCCGGTGTTTAAAATGGTCAAAGGATTCGGGCTGGATGGTCAAGGGGATGGTATCCTTTACAAAAATGTTTTGGCCTCTTATAGCCATCTCCATGCCCTGGGAACCTCGGAGTGGGCTCAGGCCCTTTGGGAACAGGCCAGTAGGTTCCAGACGGTTAGAGAGGGATTTTCACGGTCGAGAGAGACGAACTCTCTGGCCTGTTGAGGCCGGAGTTTGGGTTTAAGGGAGTTAATTTAAGGATAAAAAGAAGATTGTTCAATAAGGAACTATTTAAGCCCAAAAGAATAAAATCACCTTGACTTTTTAGAGAAAATAGGTCATGTAATGGCCACAAAATAAATAATTTTGTGAGGAGGAACAAGCATGCCAACAGTAGAATTCAAAGGAAAAACCTTTGGTATTGATGAAGACGGGTTTATCGATGATTTCAATAACTGGTCCAAAGAATGGGTCGAATATGTCAAAGATTCCGAAGGGATTAAAGAGTTGACCGATGAACACTGGGCGGTTATCAATATCCTGCAGGACTACTACAAGAAAAATGGGATCGCTCCCATGGTCCGTATCTTATCTAAGGTGACCGGTTTTAAATTGAAATATATCTATGAATTGTTTCCTTCCGGACCAGGGAAAGGGGCCTGCAAAATGGCCGGCCTTCCCAAGCCGACCGGTTGCGTCTAAAAAAACAGGTTGTCATAACTTGGCTGACAACGATTTCAAAGCCAAATTATAGTGACAAGTGACGGGTAGCAGGTGACCAGGGTCCGACAAGTAGCCGTTCAAGATCGAACTACAGTTACTGGTAGGGAATGGTCTTTCCGCTATTCAAAGCCCGGATACCTTTTTTCCCCGTCACTTGTTACCCTTTGTTAGTCAAGACCCAATGAGTCTGGAAGACCACCTCAAAGATAAAAAAAGGGTTATCTTATCTAAATGGTTTGACCTGACCATTGGGACTTACCCGGAACAGACCGCTCAATTCCTTAAGAGTAAAAAGAATCAATTTGCCAATCCCGTAGGCTATACATTATTTAAGGAAATTGAGCCCATCTTGGAGGGTTTGTGTAATCGGGTAGAGTGTAACGCTTTACAGCCCTTTCTGGAAAATATTATTCGGATTCGGGCGATTCAAGACTTCTCTCCCTCTCAAGCCGTATCATTCGTTTTCCTGTTGAAACAGGTGATCAGGGCGGAGATGGAAGTCGAGATTCAAAAAGGGGCCGTGGGTCGGGAATTACTCGACCTGGAATCGAGAATTGACGAATTAGGGCTCCTTTCCTTTAATATTTTCATGAAATGCCGGGAAAAGATTTATGATCTGAAAGCCAATGAGCTGAAGAATCGAACCGTCCGGCTGCTTAAAAGGGCTAAGCTGGTTGTTGAAGATTCGGAAGACGAATATAAGCAATAGCAAGGCTGGCGTTAACCGATTTGAGTTAGAGAAATTCGGAATTTTTTTCTGCTAATTCCAAGACAACATTTAGTTTGTTTCAGGGCCAAACCTAATGAGGAGAGGTAGACATTCATGAATTTTATATTTGGCATTATCTTATCCTTCATCACGGTACTGGTTCTCGTAGTCATTCCCTTTGTGGGGATACAGATGGCCAATCTCCAGATGGTCTTTGGGATCATTATCCCTTATGTGGCCATGTTTCTTTTTCTGGTGGGAATGGTCGGGCGTTTCTTCCTTTGGTCTTTCTCTCCCGTTCCTTTCCGCATCCCCACCACTGCCGGTCAGCAGAAGACCTTCCCCTGGATCAAAGCCAATAAACTCGAGAACCCCTCCAGCGCTGCCGGGGTCTTAGGCAGAATGCTTTTGGAGATTTTCACCTTTCGATCTCTTTTCAGAAATTCGACCATGGAATTCAGGGAAGGACCGCGGGCCACCTATGAATGGGAAAAATGGCTCTGGCTTTCGGCCATCCTCTTTCACTATGCCTTTCTGGTGGTCATTATCCGTCATCTGCGTTTTTTTACCGAACCGGTACCGAATTTCGTTTATGTATTAGAAAGCTTGGATGGGTTTGCCCAAGTAGGGATTGGCCCGTTGCCCGGGTTGATGCTCCCGGGATTATTGCTTAGCGGGGTGGTCCTGCTGGCCGCTGCCGGATATCTCTTCCTGAGAAGAATATATATTCCCACGGTCCGCTATATCTCCTTACCCACTGATTATTTCCCCTTGCTGCTGATCATCGCCATCGCCATTACCGGAATTCTGATGCGCTATATATTGAAGGTCGATATCGTCAGCGCCAAGCAATTGATTATGGGGCTGGTAACCTTCCACCCGGTTATCCCCCAGGGTATAGGAGTGCTGTTTTATATCCATTTCTTTTTGGTCTGCTGTTTGTTGGCCTATTTCCCCTTCAGCAAATTGGTCCATTTGGGCGGGGTCTTCCTCAGCCCGACGCGGAATATGGCCAATAATACCCGGATGGTCAGGCATATTAATCCCTGGAATTATCCGGTAAAAGTCCACACCTATGATGAATATGAAGAAGAGTTCAGGGAAAAAATGATCGAGGCTGGACTCCCTGTGGAGAAGGAGTAATTATGGCTGTGAAAAATGTCCCATCTCCGAAAGAACTATCTCAGATAAAGCATTCCCCTCCCCTCTTGAAAGGCTGGATGAATACCCCGGCGGAAATCAAACCGGGAATGTACTGTTATGCCGCCCAGCCTAAAAATCTGGAAGCCGTCGGCCTGCCCAATCCCAGGTCCTGGAACCCTCTGGATGCCGATTGGAAGCTCCCGGATAATTGGAAGGGTATTGTCATTGAAGGGATAAGAGAACGGATCAGCCGGTTCCGGACCTTCCATATTTTTATGGATATCTGTGTCCGTTGTGGGGCCTGTGCCGACAAATGCCATTTTTTTATCGGTTCCGGCGATCCCAAAAATATGCCGGTCTTACGGGCTGAGCTCCTGCGATCGGTCTATCGCCGGGAATTCACCACCGCCGGGAAGATCTTTCGAAAAATGGTCGGGGCTCGTGATTTAAACGAGGAAGTGCTCAAGGAATGGTGGAGCTATTTCTTTCAGTGTACGGAATGCCGGCGCTGTTCGGTCTTTTGTCCCTACGGGATTGATACGGCCGAGATCACCATTATCGGCCGGGAACTGTTGAACTTGTTGGGTCTGAACATCGACTGGATCGCCGGTCCGGTGGCCAACTGCTTCCGGAAAGGCAATCACCTGGGGATTGAACCCCATGCCTTTAAGGATATGATCGACTTCTTTCTGGATGAGATCGAAGGGATTACCGGTATCCGGCCAGAACCTTCTTTTAACCGTAAAGGGGCGGAGATCCTTTTTATTACCCCTTCCGGAGACGTCTTCGCCGACCCGGGGACATTTACCTGCATGGGCTATTTGATGTTATTCCATCAGTTGGGTCTGGATTACACCTGGAGCACCTATGCTTCGGAAGGGGGGAATTTTGGATTTTTTACCTCCCATGAAATGATGAAACGGCTGAATTCCAAGATGTACGCCGAGGCCAAACGACTGGGGGTGAAATGGATCCTGGGCGGGGAATGCGGCCATATGTGGCGGGTGGTCAACCAGTACATGGATACCATGAACGGACCGGCCGATTTTCTGGAAATGCCCGTTTCCCCCATCACCGGGACGGTCTTTGAGAATGCCTCTGCCACCAAGATGGTCCATCTGGTTGAATTTACGGCCGACCTCATCCGTAATGGGAAATTGAACCTGGATCCCAGCCGGAACGACCATCTTAAAGTGACCTTCCATGATTCCTGTAATACCTCCAGGGGCATGGGTTTTTTTGAAGAGCCCCGCTATGTCCTGAAAAGCGTCTGTAATAACTTCTTCGAGATGCCCGAAGGGACCATCCGAGAGCAGACTTTCTGCTGCGGCAGTGGATCAGGATTGAATGCCGGAGAAGATATGGAACTGCGGATGCGGGGAGGATTCCCCCGGGCCAACGCCGTCAATTATGTCCGGGAAAAACATGGGGTCAATATGCTGGCCAATATCTGTGCCATTGACCGGGCCGCCTTGAGTACTCTGATGGAATACTGGGCACCGGATGTGGGCGTTACCGGACTCCATGAACTGGTGGCCAATGCCTTGGTCATTGATGGTGAGATTGAACGGACTACCAATCTACGCGGTGAACCTTTGGGAGAAGAAGCCGAGGAGGATAGTGAAGAATGATGTACGATGAAAATAAAATCATTCCGATGATTGTTGTTTTTGTGGTCCTGGTCACCTTCCCTCTCTGGTACAACTTGGGAAAGGCTGTGGCCAAACCGGATCCAAAAATTGATACACCGGTTATTCAGGCGATGCCGGAAAAACAGTGTATCGAACCCAAAGAGGCCATGAAAACCAGCCATATGAAGATCTTGGATGAGTGGAGACATGACGTTGTCCGGACGGATTTTCAGCGGACCTTTAAAGCGGCCAACGGCAAGGAATTTGAAAAAAGCCTGCAAAACGGGTGTATGAAGTGCCACTCTAACAAAGCCAAGTTTTGCGATCAATGTCATAATTATATGCAGGTCAAACCCTTCTGCTGGGACTGCCATATTGAACCAAAGGAGACCAAGTGATGGGCATCAAAAGAAGAGATTTTTTAAAGATCGCCGGAATCGCTTCCCTCTGGGGATTGGGCGGCAAGACCGCTTTTGAAATCCTAGCGCCGGGGGCTTTGGAGGCCCAGACCAAAACAGCTCCGGCAACTGCCAAGAAGTGGTCCATGGTGATCGACACCCGTAAATTCAAGGGTCCTGAGGATTTTCAGAAATGTATCGACGCCTGTAATAAAACCCATAATGTCCCCAAGGTGGTACCGGTACGGCAGGAAATTAAATGGATCTGGAAAGAGAAATACGAAAATGCCTTTCCCGACGATCAAAATCAATTCATCCCGGAAGAGATGGAACATAAATATTTTCTGGTCCTCTGTAACCACTGTACCAATCCTCCTTGTGTGCGGGTCTGTCCCACTCAGGCTACCTTCAAAAGACCGGACGGAATCGTCATGATGGATTACCACCGCTGTATCGGATGCCGTTTTTGTATGGCCGGATGTCCTTACGGGTCCCGTAGTTTTAATTGGGGAGATCCTCGAAGATTTATTAAGGAAGCGTCCAATCCGGAATATCCTACCCGTTCTAAGGGAGTAGTGGAAAAATGCAATTTTTGTGAGGAACGGTTGGCCAAAGGACTTCCTCCGGCTTGTGTCGAGGTCAGCAAAGGGGCTTTGATCTTCGGTGATCTGGATAATTCCGGGTCCGAAGTTAGGAAAGTACTTAAAGAGCATTATTCCATCCGACGGAAACCTAACTTAGGAACCCAACCGAATATTTTTTATTTGGTTTAAAAAAAGAATGGGTTCAAGGATGTAAGGGGTCTGGGATTCAAGTGAAAAACCAGGTAAAGAACCCCTTGACCCCTTGGTCCCTAGAATCCTAGAACCCTATTTTTTGTATGAGGTGACTATGATTGAAAAGGCATTTTCCGGAAGTAAGGCCTACTGGGGCTGGATTTGGTTTTTGCTGGTCTTTATCGGTATCGGGGTGGCCTGCTATCTTTATCAGTATAATGAGGGATTGCGGGTGACCGGAATGGGCCGGGATGTCTCCTGGGGGTTTTATATTGCCCAGTTTACCTTCCTGGTTGGGGTGGCCGCCTCGGCGGTCATGCTGGTTTTGCCCTATTATCTCCATGATGTTCATGCCTTCGGCAAGATTACCATCCTAGGTGAATTTCTGGCCATCGCCTCAGTAACCATGTGTATTCTTTTTATCTTTGTAGATTTAGGGAATCCGGTCAGAATATTGAATGTTTTGCTTTACCCGACTCCCAATTCTATTCTCTTTTGGGATATGAACGTCTTAAACGGCTACCTTTTTTTGAATATCTTTATCGGCTGGAATGTTCTTAATGCCGAACGTAAGGCCATTCCTCCGCCCAAATGGGTTAAACCCTTGATTTATATTTCTATACCCTGGGCCGTCAGTATTCATACGGTTACCGCCTTTTTGTATGCCGGTCTTCCCGGAAGACATTTCTGGCTTACAGCCATCATGGCCGTCCGCTTTTTGGGCTCCGCCTTTGCCGCCGGCCCGGCCCTGCTGATCCTCCTCTGTCTCCTGGTCCGACGCCTGACGGCCTTTGATGCCGGACAAGAGGCCATCAATAAATTGCGCAATATCGTCACCTATGCCATGTTATTAAGTATTTTCTTTGTCCTCTTGGAGGTTTTTACCGCCTTTTATAGTAATATCCCCGGTCATAAACACGCCTTTGAATATCTTTTCTTCGGGTTGGAGGGGCATAACAAATATGTAGGTTGGACCTGGGCATCAGTGGTCATGGGGGTAGGAGCGGCCTTCCTTCTGCTTTTGCCGGTGGTGAAGAGAAATAATGCCTGGCTGGCAGCGGCCTGTGCAGGGGTCTTTGGTTCTCTATGGATTGAAAAAGGCCTGACCTTAGTGGTTACCGGTTTTATTCCCTCACCCCTTGAACATATCACCGAGTACGCCCCGACCCTCCCGGAGATCTTTATTGGACTAGGGGTTTGGGCCACTGGTTTTTTAATTTTGACTCTCCTGTACAAAATCGCCATTGCGGTTAAGATGGATCCAAACAGCGCCTCGGTTCATTAAGTTTTTTATTTTTTTTAAAGTCAAAAGGCCCATTCCTAAAACAGGGATGGGCCTTTTTTTTAGAGTTGCCTGGTATTTTTAATTGGTCTTGGGAGACTCTGTTGTATTCGTTGGAATAATATGATAAAAATAACTATCCGGTTTTAAATATCCTTAGATTCAGGTTGGGCTCATGAGGATCAGTGTTTTTGGCTTGGGATATGTGGGGACCGTCAGTGCCGCTTGTTTAGCCCAATTGGGACATGAGGTTATTGGGGTAGATGTCAATGCCAACAAGGTCCAGATGATCCAAAATGGGCAGTCACCGGTTTTAGAAGCCGAAATTGGCCAGATCATAGGAGAACAAACTAGGGCGAATCGTCTGCAAGCCACTCAGGATGGTACCTGGGCGTTTTCCCAGAGCGACATTAGTCTGATCTGCGTGGGTACCCCTGGAAAGGCCAATGGGGCTATTGATCTCACCTATGTTCAACGTGTTTTTGAGGAAATCGGGGAATATCTAGCTACTAAATCCACTTTTCATTGGATAATCTTACGTAGCACCGTTTTGCCCGGAACAACGGAAAAGTCTTTGATTCCCCTTTTGGAAAAAAAATCAGGGAAATCGGCCGGGAAAGATTTTGGGATTTGTTTTAATCCGGAGTTCTTACGAGAGGGAAGTTCGGTTTGGGACTTCTTTAATCCTCCGAAGACTGTGTTGGGCCTTTTATGCACTGAGGATAAACTTCCTTTGTTTGCTGAGTATGAATCCCTTCCAGGGCCAGTAATCAAAACGTCTATCTTAGAAGCAGAATTAGTCAAATATCTGGACAATGTCTTTCATGCCTTAAAAATCTGTTTTGCTAACGAGGTCGGCAGGGTCTGTCAGGCCTTGAAAGTAGATAGCCATGACCTGATGAATATTTTTATTCAGGATACCAAACTGAATATCTCTCCGGTTTATTTGAAGCCCGGATTCGCCTTCGGCGGTTCCTGTCTGCCGAAAGATACCCGAGCCTTGCTTTACCTGGCCAAGACTCTTGATCTGGAATTGCCTCTCCTGCAGGCCATCATGCCCAGTAATGAAGCCCAGATGCGGGAAGGACTCCAGATGATCCTTAAAACCAATAAGAAAAAAGTAGGGATTTTAGGCCTTAGTTTTAAGGCCGGAACGGATGACCTCAGGGAAAGCCCTTTGGTTTTCTTAGCGGAGAATCTTCTAGGAAAAGGCTTTGAGTTGAAGATTTATGATCCCCATGTCTTCCTTGGGAATCTTTTTGGGACTAATAAGGATTTTATCGAACGGGTCATTCCTCATCTTGGTCAGTTCCTAACCCCGGATTTAGAAGTGCTAGTAGCGGAATCAGACATTATTGTTATCGGTTCTAAAATTCCAGGGCTGACTTCACTTTGGGAATTCATTCGGGATGATCAACTCATTATTGATTTTATCCGGCTTGCGCCTGATCAGAGGGGTTCTAAAGGAAACTATCAAGGTATCAGTTGGTAGTTGAACAGAATTGGGTATTGCTTAGTGGCTGATTTACTCCCCAAAATATCTTATCGCATTTTGGACCAGATTATAACTCTTTTGAGTTTTATCTTAGGTTATGCCTTAGCCAACATATTAACGGGGCAAAAATTTGATTTTTTTGGCTTAGAGGTGACCATCGGGGGACTACGCTCTTTTGACGAGTTTATACTTATTCTGGTGGTCATACCCTTTATCTGGTGGGTAGCTCTAAACTGGGTTTCCATATATGAACCTATCGTCATGCGAAATCGAAAATTATTGTTATGGTCTTTATTCAAAGCTCATTTAGGGGGTAGTTTAGTCTTAGCCGGTCTGTTCTTTCTGTCAAAATTATATTTTCCCAGTCGGGTTCAGATGTTTTTTTTCCTAGGTATCAATATTTTTTTTCTTTATGGGGAAAAGAGACTGGTTGTTTACTTTTGGAGAACCTATAAGAAAGAAAAAATCTTTCAACGGATTCTCTTGATCGGGTCTGATCTAGAGATGAGGCGATTTGCCCGTCAAATTGAAAGTTATCCGGAATTAGGGTATAAAATCGTGGGCTGCCTGGGAGAGCCCATTGAAGATTCAGAGGATTCGAATCTGTCGATCAAAATTTTAGGCTCCATCCAAGAGATCGAGAGGGTGGTTAAAGAAAATCCAATTGAAGAAGTCATTGTTTTTTCTCCTAACAAGGTCTGGGAAACGATGGAAATAATCGGCCCTGTCTGTGAAGATATAGGGATAAAAATGACCTTTGTCCCCAAAATGCCCACTCTGCGAATTTCGCAAATTTTTTTCCGGAAACTGGTTGGAACCCCCTTGGTCAGTTTCGTCATTAATCCCAAGGGGGATCTCAGCCTTTTCATTAAAATGGTTTCCGATTTCCTGATAGCCCTTTTGGTTCTGATCCTTTCTTTTCCCTTATTTGTCATCATTGCCATTTTGATTAAATTGGACTCCAAAGGGCCGATCTTTTTTTCCCAAAGGCGATGTGGTCTTAACGGAAGGGAGTTTTCTCTCATTAAATTCCGATCCATGGTTGAAGGGGCCGAAAAGATGCAGGAATCGTTAAAGGACTTCAATGAAATGTCCGGACCGGTCTTCAAAATGACCGCTGATCCGAGAGTGACCCGGATCGGCTATTGGCTCAGAAAAACCAGTCTGGATGAACTGCCGCAAATAATCAATGTCCTAAAAGGAGATTTGAGTCTGGTTGGACCACGCCCCCCCCTACCCCAAGAAGTGGCCACCTATGAAAGATGGCAGCGCCGAAGATTAAGTGTCAAACCGGGGATCACCTGTACCTGGCAGATCAGTGGACGAAATGATATTAATTTTGAGGAATGGATCCAGTTGGATTTATATTATATTGATCATTGGTCTTTATTAATGGATTGGAAAATTTTAATCCGAACTATTCCAGCCGTGCTCTCAGGCCGGGGAGCACGGTAAGGGTAAAGGAAGACTCTGATGAAATTGACAAAGACAATAAAGAAGATCGTTACCTTAGGAAGGCATTCTTCTTATCAAGAAGGCATCGAACTTTATAATCAGGGTCTTTTCGAGGCGGCCCTTGAAAAATTCAAATTATTAACCAAGACCAATATCGGTGAAAGCAGTTTACATTACAATCTGGCCTCGTTTTACAGCGGATTAATCCATCGAAATCTGGGATTGCTTTATTTGCATAAAGGCGATTATGCCGACGCCATCGGACATTTCAATATGGCCTTGGAATTCAATCCTACCCATTATGAAATTTATAACTATTTAGGGATTGGTTATAACAATTGGAGAAAATATCAAAAAGCCATGGGCTCCTTTACAAAGGTGCTGGAATTAGCCCCGGAGTTGCTTTCCTTAAGGTATAAGGTGGCCATTGTTTTATATAATTTAAAAAAATATGATGTGGCCCGTGAAGAACTTCAAAATTTGGTCGAGTCAAATCCAAAATTTGCTGATTTTCATTTTCATCTGGGAGTGGTCTTGGCCCATGAAAGACATTTTGAAGAGGCGCAAAAAGCCTTTTCTGCGGCCCTGGTATTGAATCCCTCCTATTTTCAAGCCAAGGTCCAATCCGCCTTGACCTTGGCGGCCTTGGGACACCATGAATCTGCAGATCAGAAATTGCAGGACCTTGTCAAGGAAAAACCCCTCTATCCTGATCTATACTATTATCTGGGGGTGAATCAGGCAGCTCAAAAGGATTGGTCCAGGGCCCTGGAAAATGTTAAAAAGGCGTTAGAAATAAATCCGAGCTATCCCAAGGCCCTGTTTCTTTTAGGTATTCTTTACTTGAAAAACGATAATCCGGAGGCGGCGATAGAGGCCATCCAAAGGGCCTTGGAACTCGATTTGAATGAGGAGAAACAGGCTTTTGCCCATAATCTATTAAGCTCTCTGGAAAAAAGAAAAAAGATCAAAGATCAAGGGCGAGAGGAATTTGCTTTATTAAACTTAAATCCTCTTCAAGAAGAATATTTAGAAGCCATCTTAGAAGTTTACCCTCACCATTTGCCGATCGTTCCCGATTACATTGAAATTCTGGAAAAGTTTGGAACTAAATGGGATCGCCCCCTCCTCACTACACTAGTCCGCCTCTACGAAGATGAAATAGCAAAAACACCCGATTATGCTGATTATCATTATCAATTGGGAAAAGTGTACGATCAAATGGATGCTTGGGATAAGGCGATTATGGCTTACTCAAAGGCTTTGGAGCTGAATCCCTATTTTTTTAAGGCTCGAGTCCGTTTATATAAACTCTATTTAAAGGTTGAAATGCCGGAAAAGGCCAAGAATGAAATGGAAATTTTGATTCAACAGGATATCCGCTTTCCGGATATCTATTTCGATCTAGCCAAGATTCATCTAAATGAAGGAAATTTAGATGAGGCCTTGTCTTGCCTTGACTACGCCAAGGCGGCGAACCCCAGTTTTGAAAAGGCCTTTTTGCTCTCCGCTGAGATCTTTAGGAAAAAAGATCTCTTCGACCAGGCTCTGGAGGTATTGAAGGACTTTAAAGAAAAGAATCATTCCTGTTCCAACGAGGTTTATTTAAAAATTATAGAAATGGAAAGAAGTAAAATGGAGAAAAGAGATTGAAAATAGAAGAAGCCTCCTTTATTAATCGTCAATCCGAATTGGCTTTTTTCAAGAAGAAAGCCCTGGAGATTGTCCAAGGGAGAGGAGAAGATCTATTTTTTATCTCCCAACCGGGCAGGGGCAAAACGGCTCTCTTGAGAGAGCTGAAAGAAATCCTTTTTTGGGAAGAAATAGAATTAATCCCGGTATATTTTAGTTTTTCAGGAGAGTATGTCGACCTTTGGGATTTTACCGAAGAGTATCTGGTCTCGATGATCAGTCAGATCCTCTTATTCAAGCAAAAAGAGTTGCTGGTCGGCCCTAATCCCCTTCCTTTATCCTTCTCCGCCCTGAAAGGGGAAGCAGAAAAACAAGGGAAGGACGTGCTCGAGAAAGTTATTTTGAGTCATCAGGAGGCCTATCGGATAAAGGATGAACGTAAGGGATTGCTAAATGCCTTGGAAGCACCGGGAAGGATTGCCCAAGCCATAAATAAACCGATTTGGATGATCCTTGATCATATTCAAGAGATCGAAGGGATTACTCTGGCCGGGAAAGGGGTCGTTAGTTTGTGGCGAAAAGTGATTGCCTCCCCTTGGGCCCCCCATCTTTTTTCCGGAGAACCCCCCGAATTTTTAAAGAAGGTTCTTTTACCTATCTTGGATTCTTCTAAGATGGACGTAATGGAATTAGCCCCTTTGTCTGCCGAAGAAGGTTTGGAACTGGCCATTGTCCTGGGAAGATTTTATGATCTGGAGATGGCTAATGAATTGATTAAGATATGGTTTACTTACTTGGAAGGCAACCCAGGGACCCTAATCTCTTTATTACGAGAGACCCGCCTGGAGGCGGGGAAATTGGAGAGTCACCAACGATTTATCGAAATCTATTTAAATTCTCTCTACCAAGGAGAATTGGGACGTGGGATTGAAAGCCGTCTTTGGAGAGGGCAGGAGGCCGACCCTTTAAAGGGAGGATATTTTCTTAGGTTTCTAAATCGCTTGGTAAAATCAGGTGGTTCTATGGTCCCCTTAAGGGATATCCAAAAGAGTATTGATCTGCCGGGGGAGATGGTTCAACCTCTGGTCCGATTATTGGAACGGGCCGGGATTATTGGGGAACATTTTGGGAATATTGCTTTAGAAAACAGCCGGATCCTGAGGGACTGGGTTGAGGTTTTGATCCGAAAATATCTCCGCCAAGAGGACCTGGAACAAATAATCAGGGAAATGAGTCTGGAGATGGATAGGCATCTTTCAGGATTAGGAGAAGGGGAACAAGATCCCTCATTATACAAAGAAAATAGCTTGCATTTTAGTTTGGTCTTGCCTATAAACTCAGAATCCGAATTGGTGGCTGTTAGAGCTTTGGAACAAATAGCTACTTATTCGGAGTTGGATGAGACCAGCATCGAGAAAGTCAAAATAGCCTTGATCGAAGCCTGTATCAATGCCAGTGAACATAGTCAAAGTTTTGAAAAAAAGATCCGGGTGTATTTTTCGGTCCAACCGGGGATTTTGGAGATAATCGTAGAAGACCGAGGTCAAGCTTTCAATCCGGTGGAGGTCCAGGCCAGGATCATCCGAGAAGCCGATCCTCTTTTAAGAAAGCGAGGGCGGGGTTTAGGGCTAATTCAGGAGATGATGGATGACGTTCGATTTGAAAAAGCCCATATCGGAACTAGACTTTATATGGTCAAGAAAAAATTCAGTGAGAAAGTGTAAAAAGAGATGAAAAATTTCAAGGTCGCTCAAGATCAACAGGGGGATGTGATTCTGTTTAAGGTTCAAGGGTATCTGAATGACTTAGGTGGTGAGGAAGTTGAGAAACTTTTTAAAAAGGCAGTCAAAGAAGGGCATAGAAAATTTGTGATCGATTTTGGGAAGATCGCCTATATCAATAGTATCGGGGTCTCTTTCTTGGTGGGTATTGTTGAGGCAACTCGGGAAAAGGGGCTGAAGGTTTGCTTTACGGCCCTTTCGAAAATTAATGCCGAACTATTTGAGATGGTGGGTTTGACGAAATTTGCCGTTACCTTTCCCTCGAATCGAGAGGCCGTTGAATTTTTAAAATCTGCATAAATGGACTATCAAAAATTATTTTATATTTTTTCGACCCTTTCAGAATTAGGGGAAGAAGTTACTTCCGTCCAAAATTTTCAAGTAACCATCCGGTCGGCCTTGCATATGATTTTAGGGGCCCTTTCCATAACCCGGGGAGCCATTTTGGCCCGGGGAAAAATAAAAAATCATTTAGTTCTTTTAGCCCATAAGGGTTTGAAAAAGGAAGACCCTCTAGAACTTTCACTACCACCGGAAGTGGAAACGTTTTTCCTCAGCCGAAACGCGATGTTTTCCACAGGGGGACGCAATAAGGAGCTCCGGAGATTTTTTCAATTCCTAACAGCAGTTTGGCCTCGTTTAAAAACCGTCTTGGGAATGCCGCTGACCTGTAAGGGGGATTTGGTGGGATTAATTTGTTTGGGGCCTAAACTGGATGGGTCTGCCTATTCGCCGATGGAAAAAAACGTCTTGACTCTCCTCGGGCATCATATCGCCAATGCCTTGTACAGCCAACAATTGATTGAGGCCTTAAATAAGCAGGTTAAAGAAAATCTGAAAATGGTTGAAAACCTGCGTTATATTTATGATGACACCATTCGGGCTTTTGCGGCTGCTATTGATGCTAAAGACCCTTATACCAAGGGGCATTCCTATCGAGTGGCTTTATATGCCGTAGCCATTGGGAAGGAATTGGGCTACGGAGACGATATCCTGGAAGGGTTCTATGTGGCCGGACTGTTGCACGATGTGGGCAAGATCATTGTCGATAAGGATATTATCAACAAAAAAAAGCATCTCTCTTCCAAAGAATTCGGGAAAATTATGGAGCATACCCAAGCGGGGTATCAGATTTTATCGGCTATCCGCTTTCCCTGGTCCGATGTGCCGCTTATGGCCAAATCGCATCACGAGAAATTAGACGGCCATGGTTACCCTGAAGGGTTGCATGGCGATCAAATCGCCGACGGGGCTAAAATTATCTGCCTGGCCGATGCCTTTGATGCCATGACCAGCCATCGCCCCTATCGCGATCGACTTAGTTTTGAAAGGACGGTTAAGGAGATAAAGAAAAATGTCAATATTCAATTTGAGAAACGAATCGTCAAAGCCTTCTTTAGTGTCTTAAAGAAAGAGATCGAAGGAAAACTCCACGAGCAGAAGATCATCCCCAACCTGGCCGAGAACTTTAATCCCCAAATTATCCATTCTTTACTGGAATTGACGATTGCCGAACTCTCCTGAGGCGTTCCGGATCTTACTTTGGTCCGGGATTCCCCGGCTGTAATTTGGCCTATACGGGCCTTTTCCCACTCGACGATGGTTTAATGTCCCTTAATCGCTTTCAGCAATAGGTCAGATTCAAAATAAAGATATTGATAAGTCAGTGAGCATTCAATTTCCCCGTCTTTGCCCTTTAGGGAGAGAAGAATCTTCATATCATCCACATTCTCCCAGTAATCGAATTTATAAGCATTGCCAGTCTCCAAGGCCACTAAGGTATAATACATGTTCGGGTGTAAGTAGTCGGTGGTATTGGTCGGTTGGCCATAGTCACGAACCATTTTATTGCGAATTTCCTTATAAAATTCAAAAAGTGGTTCTCCGATTTTATTTTGGTTGTCGGGTGGGACATTAAATAGGATGGTAAGCTTGGTTAAGCGGTCGCCGGTGTAATAGAGATAAGCTTTTTTTATAAAACTGATTTCACCGATGAGTCTTGGAAAAATATCCAGGGGAGCAGACCGTTGTGATGGTGCGATATGTTTAGCTTTAAAAAGATCGGTGACCTCCTGACGACTGGCGCCCATAGGGACCCCTGCTATGACGGGTTTTTTAGGATTTCTGATCCAAAGCCCCCCCTTTGCATCCCCATTAGGTTTTTCTTTGGATACCTCAGTCATTAGTTTCGGTTTTTTTTCTATTATTTTATAATCTTCTTGAGCCAGAAGTGGAAGGTTGGGCGAAAAAAGAAAAACAGTCAGAGTCATGATTCTCAAACCAATCATTTTCATTTCTCCTTTTGTCATTTTTCCCCTCCTATATTAAATCTCTTAAGGGTTACTTATTTGCCTAATAGGCTGAAACCATTTATTTTATTAAGATAATTATCGTAATAAAAAGATCGAAGCAATTTAAATATTTAATTCTCATTAAATATAACAAATAATAATTAAAGATCAAGTAAAAAAAATAAATGACATTAATTTTTTTCTTGACACTAATTTGCAAATTTGTTATAAATGGGCAAAAATATAAAAAGGTTTTGAAATCAAGATGTTGCAACAAACAAACCCATCATACGAGTCAAGGCAAATGAAAATATTTATGGAACTAGACGAATCAAAGGCTAGAGAGAAGACGGTCATGTATTCAACCTCTCTCCCAAAGGGCTTGAAGGAAGCGCTTCACAAGGCTTCAGGTGCGCTTCATCGTAAAAAGGCCGACTGGATTCGTACCGCCTTAGACCTCTTTTTCTTTCAAAAGGAGAAGGATCAGGAATTACAGATTTTAAATAGTTATAAGGAAATGGGATTAACTCAATTAAGACCGTTTACCACCACCTTAACCGAAGGTCAATTAAGACGATTGGCAAATTTATCCAAATCCTTAAAACGGTCCAAGGCAGAAATCCTGCGGACAGCCATTTTCCTTTTTTTAAAATATTCTTCTGAGAAGCAAGAGATTGAAATAAAAAAATATTTGTCCCGGTGAGGCAATGACTTGTAAGAAATCAGTCGTACTGATAAGCATCTTTATCCTGGTAGGGGTCCTAGGGGTCTCCGAATCCTTTTCGGCTATGTCCGATACCCTGCAAAAGGCCTTGGCGGATTGTCCGAAATGGGTCAAGCTCTCTTCGGAAAATACCCATCAACTTGGGAATACTGATTATTATTCCTGCTTATTGAATTTACCATAAATGGGCAAAAATATAAAAAGGTTTTGAAATCAAGATGTTGCAACAAACAAACCTAACATACGAGTCAATGCAAATGAAAATATTTATGGAACTAGACAAATCAAAGGCTAGAGAGAAGACGGTCATGTATTCAACCTCTCTCCCAAAGGGCTTGAAGGAAGCGCTTCACAAGGCTTCAGGTGCGCTTCATCGTAAAAAGGCCGACTGGATTCGTACCGCCTTAGA
>Ga0233425_10005909_pt1 | contig 18739 bp, 14 predicted proteins | sample Watercolumn_Towu_2_FD_181712 | JGI IMG/M metagenome (GOLD analysis project Ga0233425, IMG submission 181712) | Freshwater microbial communities from Lake Towuti, South Sulawesi, Indonesia - Watercolumn_Towuti2014_140_MG | ecosystem: Environmental > Aquatic > Freshwater > Lake | place... | reverse complement strand
GACTGTTCGGCGATGTCGTGCAAGACGCAGGGCAAGTGGTGCCGCTCGTCGCGATGGGCGATCATCGCGCGTATTCGCCGGTGTGGAACAATGCGGTCTTTGCCGCGCCGTGCGAGTACGCGTGTCCGAGTTACATCCCGACCCAGGATCGGATCAATCTTTTACGCAAAGGCAAAATTCGCGAATCGCTCGACCTGGTTTTAAAATACAATCCATTCCCAGGATCGGTGTGCGGCGCGGCGTGCCCGAATCCGTGCATGTTGTCTTGCACGCGCCAGACGATTGATTTCGCGGTGCTTGCTGGTCCGCTCGGCAAGTACTCGATGGACTTGCCCGCGCCGGTCGCGGACCCACACACCGGCAAACGTTTCGCGGTGATTGGCTCCGGCGTCGGCGGATTATCGGCGGCGTGGCAACTCGCGCTCAAAGGTCACACCGTGACGATTTTTGAAAAGGACGCGGTGCTTGGCGGAAAAATGATGCAAGCGATTCCGCACAATCGTTTGGAAAAAGAAATCGTGCAAACCGAAATCAAACGCATCCTCGCGCTCGGCGTCCAAGTGCAACTCGGCGCGGCAATCACGCGCGATTATTTTGAAGAGATTCGCGATTTGTACGACGGCGTGATCATCGCGACCGGCGCGCACAATCCGCGCAAACTACCATTCCCAGGAAGCGATCGGACGTACTCTGCGTTGGAGTTTTTGCAGAGTTCGAACGCGGGCAATCCGATTGTGAGCGTCGCCGGCAAATCGGTCGTTGTCGTCGGCGCGGGCGATGTCGGGATGGATGCATGCACAACCGCGTGGCGCAACGGCGCGGCGAGTGTGATCGCGGTAGACATTCAACAACCGGCGAGCTCGTCGCGCGAACGCAAAGAGGCGATGGAACTTGGCACACAAGTCAAGTGGCCCCTCTCGGTCGCGGAGTACAACGACGGACAATTGTTTTTCAAAGAGGGCGAACCGCTCAACGCGGATGTCGTCGTCGTCGCGATCGGCGAAGTGCCGGACGTGAGTTGGTTGCCGGAAAATTATGATCGCGTGAAAAATAATTGGATCGCGGTGGACGAGTACGGGGGCACGCGCGATCCGAAAGTGTTCGCGGTCGGCGACGTGGTGAAACCAGGTTTGCTAACCCAGGCAATTGGAATGGGGCGCGTTGCCGCGCTCGCGCTCGACGCGCAGGTGATGGGCGAGACGTTCGCGCTGGAACGTAAAAAACAAATTCCGCAAGACCGGCTCAAACTGATTTACTTTACGCCGCGCGTCAGTATGTGCCCGACTGATCCGCTCAAAGAAGGCGACCGCTGTATCTCGTGCGGCACCTGCCGCGATTGCAATATATGTGTTTTCATCTGCGGACAAAACGCGATCGCGCGATTCGAACATCCAACCGGTGCGTACGAATTTCGCGTGGACGATGAACATTGCATCGGTTGCGGGTTCTGCGCCGCCGCGTGTCCCAGCGGCATCTGGACGATGGTGCCGAATTTGTTGGAGGAGACGGAGAAGGAGTAGAGCGTAAAGCGCAAAACGTGAAGCGGAGCCAAGTGTCTTATTGTGAGATGCTTTGCTCCGTTTTTTTCTTGTAGATCGAAAGCGTGGTATAATGCGCGCGAAGGAGACGGCAATGACAATCTTGACTCGGAAAGCAACGCGACGCTTGGCATCACCGCTTCGTCATTCAGCGCGCAAATCAGTTGTATGGCGCGTCAAACTTGTGCGTCCGACTCATTCGCACGCGGTGATTCAACGCGGGCGACGCCTCGCAACAACGGTGCGAAAAGAACTCGCGACATTAGATAACGAATCTTTGGATGCGACGATGGCGCAATTGCGAGGACGCGCGTGGTCGTAATTGATACTGATGTGTTGCTGTTAGCGTTTGCGTTTCAACGCGACATACGTCAGACAGACAATGCCGATTTCTTAAATCGTGTGCAGACTGCGGAACCAGCGATCAGCGTATACAATCTGATGGAAATCCTGGGACAGATGTCGTTTAATCTATCGCCCGCGCGGCTTGCCGAATGGGAGTCGTGGTTGATCGCCGCGTATCAATTGACGGTGATCTGGCCGCTTGCCGCCGCGAATCAATCCGCCGATGCTTTTTTCCGCGGCGAGATCTTTGACCGCCCATTTTCCAAAGTGCGCGCGCAACGCATGGCGTTTATGGATGCGCTCGTGTTGGATTTGGTCGAACGAACGCCCGGAGTGGATTGTTTGGTTACTTGGAACGCGCGTCATTTCAAAACGAAAAGCGCGTTGACGATTCTTACGCCTGCCGAATATCTCGCGCGAATTTAGAAACCGGATTTTTGGAGATGGCACGATGACTCTGACCCGCAAACAATTCAAAAGAACGACGCGTCGCGGCGCGCGCAAACCGCGCGCGACGTGGACGACACGCCAAGCCATTGCGCGCATTGACGCGATGATACCGCCATCCAAGTTAATCACTCCGCCAGGTTTGACCGAAGAATTGTTTGGCGTAGCGGGTAAAGGAACCTGGGACGCGTATGATCTCGATTTGGATTGGAAGAGGTTTAGCGAATGGCAGACGCGCTAAAATCTTTTGAGCTCCGTTGTGAAAAAAAAGACCCTGCGGGTTTTCGCTGAAAGCGAACCGCAGGGTCTCGTCATTCTATCGTCGCGCCGATTTCTTTTTGGATGCGTTCGATGCGTTGTTCCAAATCCGCGATGTACATATCTGGGATAAGTTCGCGAATTTTTTCATTTTCTGCGCGCGCTTCCGCGAACAATAGATCGTAACTCAACTCGAACGATTTCAGCACATCCGTCCAAAAGCGTTTGCGAAATTCCGGCGTGTGGCAGGGACCGTCGCGATCGTTCTTGAAGCGATCGGGATCAATCACCATCAAATCTTCGTACGCGATCCCGCGTTGTTCCGCTTGGGCTTGCAATTGATCGCGCAAATCCCAATTGTCGAACCAGTGTTCGCCGTAATCGTTATCGAGAATGAACAAGCGTCCGATCCAAACCGCCGGATGCCATTCGGTCAAGCCCAATTGATCGGCAAGCGCGCGATATTTCGCGTTGACGACAAAACAATCCAGGTCGGGGAGATAATCGAAAATTTTCAGAGTTGCGGACATCATTCGCGTCCTTACGCCGGCATAGATTTTTTCAAAATACTTTTAATAAATCCGATTGCCGCATCGATCGCGCTCTGTGGGATTTTGTTGGCGATTTCTTTTATCGTCGCGATTTCCGCGCGCGTGAGCGGTCCCAAAAATTCCCAGCTCTTGATTGCCTCGAAATCTTGCGCGCGCAATCCAACGACGAGATTTTCCATCAACCAGGTTACGACGCCCGCCGATGCCACGCGCCAATTGTCATCCATCCACGCGACCGCGTTGGGCGCGCGTTCCGATTCGACGATGCCGAGTTCGCGCAAATGCCGCAGCTCCGGCGCAAAGCGATCCAGTTTGCCGAGTTGTCGCATATCGAACGCGCGCCCATCCACATAACCGCGATATTCCGCCAGCGCGAGCAGGAACAACGCGCGTTTTTCTTCGGCGGTGAGATGCCGCCAAAAATCGGAGAAGTGGGCAGAGGCGCGTTGATGAAAAAGTATCGTCGCGTTCGCGTAACGCGCGTCGCCGGTGTCGCCGTTTGCAATCGCGTCGTACAGCGATGCGCCCGCGACCTGGACGAGAAACGGTTGTCGCCCCGCGAGCGAAAAGAGCCAATCGTAATCGGCGTCCGCAAATCGAATTGAATGATCGCCGCGCGCGAGCGTCGCTTCGATCAGTTGTTGCGCGTCGTCGCGCGCGAACGGAAGCAAACGAACCTCGATGCTGTTGTTGAAGAACGGCGAGCCGAACGGATTCAGTTCGGCGCTTTTGCGATTCATTTGCGCGACCGACAACCGGCTTGCGGTGATGATCGCCAAACTGTCCGTGCGCGTCGCGAGCGAACGGAGCGCGCCGAAAAATTCCGCCTTGTTGAAATTGGGATGATGGAGCAGTGTGTCAAATTCGTCAATCAGCAAAACGACGCGGCGTTCCTTGTTTGCCAACAGTTTGAACAATGCTTCGAGCGTGAACGATCCAAAATTATTTTCAACGACGATTTTGCATTGCTCTTTCAAATCATCGCTATCGGCGATCTCACGGACGCGCGCGATGATGCTTTGCCAAAAATCGTTCGGCGCGAAATTCGCGGGCAACATTTCGCAATCAATCTCAATGCAAATTTGTTGCTCCGAAACTTTGCCGAGCCACTCGCGTCGCACATCGCCATCGCACAGATAACGCACGAGCGACGATTTGCCAATGTGCGGCTCGCCAACAATCGCGCTACTCTCGCCGTTCGCTAATCGAGAAAACAGCGTGCGAATTTCGGTGCGGCGTCCGGTGTGGCGATTCGATGGAACGGGTTTGCCGTAGAGAAAGGGATTGAGCCACCCAGGTTTTCGCTTTTTCATCTTCTAATTGTCCTTGTCGGCACAAATGGATCATCATCTGCCCGGACAGATTGATGATATGTAAATCACCAACTGTAGCGGTGCCATTTTGAGAGGGTTTGATGAGGCATAGATTTATTGACCAGATATGCTATGTCGTAAATTGGTGAATGACACAGCATTAGTCATCCGAATATTAGTGGGTCTTCCGACTTTGGTGTAGAATCAGCATTTTGGTTCTAGTTTGTAGCCAAATCAAGCGGGTTGAAGAGAATTTCTACATCAAAGTCGGTAGAGCCATATTAGTTTTTAGGACTTTCACTCCGATGTCATTTCGAGCGTTTTTTGCGAGAAATCTCGCTACGAAAACCGAGATTCCTCATTGCGTTCGGAATGACAAGCGAAAGTCCTGGTTTTGCTAGCCCAATTGCCACTCGGGAGAAGACTTCGCGAATTTGAGTGCCAAATCCACCGTGGAGATGGCTTAGATCTTGGGAACAGAAGATTTCCTTGGGTTCAAATAATGTACGTATTATTGGAATCAGCGTAATTGCAAGTATGATTCCAAACGAATTTAAGATCACATAGAAAAGATAGAATCCTATTGATATACCCGTAAGCCATTGTAGAGATAATCCTAACAGAGCCAGGAACCCTAATTCAATTGCGGCAATACATACTAGTAGCATAGCAACTAATAGGTGAAAGATGATCCAGATATTACTATCATCTCTCATTGTAATCGCCAGGTAGTCATAGCTATCGCTATAAGCATCAAAACTAATCACAAGCCATCCTGTCCAGGTTCCTAGGATTGCCATAAAGATACCGTTTTCAATAGCATTCAAGTTGATTGGTTGCCAGGTTGATACGATGCTTGAGAAAATTACAGACCCACCCACGCCAGTAAAGAAAAAGATGAGAGTGTGTAATAATTCGGAAATTACGATTCTGAACAAAGTACGTAATTTCTGTTGGTTTTCCACTGGTTTCATTAATCTTGGTGAAACTGGTTGAACGCGTCGGTATATCTGTGGTTTTTGGGTTTGCTGCTCAGAAAGCAAGGGCAATTTTTGTGAATCTGCTGATCTTGCTGGTTCACTAATCGTCGAGCTTGGCATTTTTGCCGGTGTATTGAATGGTTCTGTCTGATGTAGTTCGGATTCAGCCAGTAATTTGGCGGCATCTTTATAATTAGGCTCAACCTTGACTACATCGGCAAAAGCACCTTGTGCCCTAGCCCACCTATGCCGTCGCATAGCTACTAGACCTTCGTTATAACGTTTCGCGACCTGCAATTGGGTTTGAGTATGGGCGACACGGTCTTGCCAAATTTTGTTGTTGAAATCCAGCTTTACAAGCCGTTGATATTTTTCTAATGCCTCTTCCCATAGTTCATTATGCGTCAAGATGACTGCTGAACTGGCGAGTTGCTCGATTTCATGTTTTCGTTGTCGGGTTCTGACTTCGGCAACCCGATCTGTCTGTTTTGCTTGTTTGAAATACCGTTTCGCATCCTCGAAGTCTCTCTTTTCAAGAGCTACTTCGCCGCGTTTGATCCAGACTTGGGAAATATGCTCAGTAGCATTCATTTTCTTGAAGATACGAAGTGCTTCGTCAAAGTTATTGGACCGAAGAGCGTCTTCGCCACGCCCCAACCAAATAGTAACTTGACGTTCTTTTGCGACCTCATTGTTAGATGAGATCTCTAACACACGCACATAATCTAGCAATGCTTTGTCGGTTTGTTTTTCTTTTTCACGCGTATTCGCGCGTTGGATCAATACAGCTTCCAATGGGATTTTTGACACAACTTTGTCAAACCGATACGCTTCTTCTAACTCTCGTACTGAATCGTCAAATTTGCCCTGAGCGCGATAGACCTCACCAAGCAATAAACGTGCTTTCAAATGATTTGGATTCACCGTGAGTGCGTTTTGTAATTGCGTAATTGCGCGTTCCAAATCGCCGAGCCGATAAAAGCCGTTCGCGCCTTGGTAAAGTGTCTCTGCGAGGGGCATAACCCGGTCCAATTCATCTTTCACTTTGTCGAGCGATTTGCGCGCGACAACCCATCGCCGCATCAACTCGACAAAGAATTTGTAACCGCCATCGGTTTGCTTGAGCATCTCCCATTCGACAAGTGTCTTCGGCGCGAGTTCCAATTCGCGGATGAGGATGCGGATACCTTGCGATTGCAAGATCGCGACCAAGCGTTCTTCGGTGATGACAGTTTGTTCGTCTGTGCCGGATGCAATCGCGGAAAAGATCACGCGCTCGGCGGGCGGCAAGCCGTCCCAAATCCATTCAAAAATATTTTCACCGGCTTCCAATACTTTCGGCACAATCGCGTCCACATCCGCAGGTGTGATTTCAACGCGCGGCGGTTCATTCGCGAAGGCGCGCTCGAATACAATCTGGCACATCAATTGCGTAAAGTACGGATGGCACGCGGTCAAATCCAACACGCGCGTTACCGCATCCTTGCTGAAATGCAAAAGGTTGTCGCGCTCGGCGGTGCGAACCAACGCGCGCGCGGATTCGTCATCCAACACCGAGACGCGCGCAAAGCGCGATGCTTTGAACGCGGATTTGAACTCGATGCTCAACTCTTCCGCTTTGCGTCCAACGACAAACACAAATCCCAGGCGCGGTTCGTTTGTCATCAAATCGCGCAGGTACGGAAAAAACGCGAACGCCGCCGAGGTCGGCGCGAGTTTTTCTTCCGCGCCAACGTTCAGCACGTCAAATTCATCGAACAGCAAAACCAAACGGTTGTCGCCCAGCGCGGCGTAAACACTCGGCAAAAATTTTTCGCGAAAGCCGCGTCCTTCATCGTCGAAACCCGCGCGCACGGGTTGTTGTAATTTCAATTCTTGTGCAATCGTTGCCGCTAATTCAAACGAAACATCCGCGAGCGATTTGCGCGCGCGATCCATCAAATCGAAATAAACCGGGACGAACGGCGGCGCGGGGAGTTGCGATCGGAGATTGAGCAGAATCGAAGTTTTGCCGATGCGGCGCTGACCAAAGAGGACGACGGAATTTTGATCGGGCGAGCTCAGCACAGTTTGGACAAGCCGAAACACATCCGCGCGTCCAAAAAATCCGCGCGGGTCGCCTAATGCTTTACCGGCAATGTAAGGATTGCGAGGAATGGGGGGCATGGTTATCGCTCCGCAAATTCGCCCAGATACTTGATGTTGTTTTTCATTTCATCAGCCGAGATCGCGTTGAGCAATTTCAGTGTGCGCCGCAACAATTCGCCAAGTTCAATTTGATCGGACAGGATGATGCCATAATGGTCTTTGTTTTGATGCCAAAACGATTCGAATAGTGGTTTGAAATGTTTGGTGTTGAAAGTAAGAATCGCACGCCTTTGCGAAATCGCGTAATCTAACTGCTCATGATCTAACAGCCGATAGTTGCCCACTTCAAGCGCGGACACAGCATCGTATCCGCGCGCGCGTAACTGGTCTGCCAATTCTAAACTAACATCAGCATCCGTGTAGATCGCGATAAAAAGGGCGGGTTCTTTGGTCATCATATCGTTGAATGAAAATGGCGATGAAAAAGTCACGCTTTCGGTTTGGCAAGTCGTTTGGACATTTCGATCACTTCAACAAGCGCGTCGCGATGTCCCTTGATGATCTCATCCATCTCGTCCGTATGATCGTGATAATAACTGAGCGCGTCAAAGTATTCGGCGAGTGTCATTGGCGGACGACCTTTGACAAACTCTTCGGGCGATACGCCTAAACGCGTTTGCTCAACAATCGTTCGCACGGAAATGTAACTGTTCCGCGTGATCGGCTCGCCGCCTTGCACGCCCTCAACCCGAATGATGTACGGATGCGCGACCGGCGCGACCTGGTATTGCGTTACCGTCTCGCGTAACTGGCGCACCTCGCGCTTGAGCGTTTCGATTTCGGAATAGAGTTGTTCGTTCGTTACTGTTTCCATCGCCACCTCGCTTTGCAACCTGGTTGCATTTTACCACGATTCCCGCGCGCCAACAAGGATGGTTCATTCGGGCGAATAAATTCGCGGCAACGCATGGCAATGCCGACCTTCGTCGGCATTCGTTTAGGCGACGAAGGTTGCCTTCGCCATGCGTTGCCGCGATTTCAATCGCCCGCTGTGTGTGCAATCCGCACAACTTGACGCGCCGGGTTTTCGCATAACTTGAACGTAGCCACGCGCCGCGTTTCATTTTATTATTATGCGCGCATACAGCAATCTCCATTTTGCGGAGATTGCTTTGTTCGTTTCCGGCGCGGCGTTAGAAATTTATAAACGCGCTTGGCGCGATATTTTCTGGATCGGAAAAATTTCCCACGGATACAAAGGACCACGGATGCAAAAATAAAAATATCCGTGTTCCTTTGTATCCGCGGGAAGAGGAATGAACGATGAAACCAGGACAACTTTCATATCTTCAAGAACGCGCGGCGTGCGGCACCGGCTTTATTACGCACCTGTCCGCGCGACCGTCGCACGCGCTCGTGCGCGACGCGCTGTCCACGGTCGCGCGGCTCGCGCATCGCGGCGCGGTCTCCGCCGATGGGCGCACCGGCGATGGCTCGGGCATCCTCACGCAAATCCCGCGCAAACTTTTTTCGCGCGATTTGGCGCGGCGCGGCATCACTATGCCGGAGGATTTCGCGGTTGGAATGTTTTTCATCGGGCGCGATGATGCGCGCGCGCGATCGATCATCGAAGAATCACTTGCCGCGCGCGATGTGCGATTGCTCGCGTGGCGCGACGCGCCGATTGATCTCGACGCGCTCGGCGAGCACGCGCGCAGGACGCGTCCCGACATCGCGCAAGCGATCATCGCGCGCCCCGCGCATCTCGACGAAAACGCGTTCGAACGCGCGCTCTGGCTCGCGCGCCAGGTGATCGAACGCCGCGCGCGCGAAGAAGAAGCGTGCGTGTACGTCGCGTCGCTTTCGTCGCGCACGATTGTTTACAAGGGCTTGTTCGTCGCGCCGCAACTCCCGCGCTTTTATCGCGATCTCGCCGATCCCGATTTCGAATCCGCGCTCGCGCTCTTTCATCAACGCTACTCGACCAACACCTTTCCGACCTGGGAACGCGCGCAACCGTTTCGAATGTTGTGTCATAACGGCGAGATCAACACACTGCAAGGCAACATCGCTTGGATGCGCGCGCGTGAAGCGTTTTTCCCGGCGGAGTTGTCGCCGGTGATCGATCTCACTGGCAGTGATTCCGCGATGCTCGACAACGCGCTCGAATTGCTCACGCGCGCCGGGCGCGACATCGCACACGCGGCGATGATGGTGATGCCGGAAGCGTGGGAAAAAATCGCGGACATTTCTGCCGAGTTGAAATCATTTTATCGTTATCACGCGACGATGATGGAACCCTGGGATGGTCCTGCCGCCGTCGCGTTTTCGGACGGACGATTCGTTGGGATGACCCTGGATCGCAACGGCTTGCGCCCCGCGCGTTATCTCGTTACTGATGATGGCTTGATCGTCGCGTCGTCCGAAGCGGGCGCGCTCGAAATTGATCCGGCGCGCGTGATCGAAAAAGGCAAACTCGGTCCGGGACAAATGATCGTCGCGGATTTAGCGCGCGGTGAATTGTGGCGGAATGATCGCGTGAAAAATTTTTACGCGTCCCGCGCTCCGTACGGCGAATGGCTTGATGCAGAAATGCGAGTGTTGAATTCTAACTTCCAACTTCCAACCTCTAACTTCCAATCTCCACGCTCCGCGTCCAATCTCCAACTTCAAGCCGCCTTCGGTTACACCGACGAAGAACTCACCGTCGTGCTCAAGCCGATGGCGACGGACAGCGCGGAGCCGATTGGTTCGATGGGCGATGACACGCCGCACGCGGTTCAATCGCAATTTGAACGACCACTGTATCATTTTTTCAAACAGCGTTTCGCGCAAGTTACGAATCCGCCGATTGATCCACTGCGCGAAGAATTGGTGATGTCGCTCCGTGTTTTGCTCGGCGCGCGCGGCAACATTTTGGACGAATCGCCCGCGCACGCGCATTTGATCGAACTCGCGTCGCCGATGCTCACCGATTCACAACTCGACGCGCTTCGCGCACAGCGCGATGAATTTCCGCACGCGCATCTCGACGCGACATTTTCGATTGATGATCTCGATGCGCTGGAACGTGCGGTCGAGTGTTTGGGCACGGATGCGGAACGCGCGATTGATCGCGGCAATGCGATTTTGATCTTGAGCGATCGCGCGATCAGCGCGACGCGCGCGCCGGTGCCGATGTTGCTCGCGGTGAGCGCGGTGCATCAGCATTTGTTGCGCGCGGGCAAACGCTGGCGCGCGAGCATCATTGCGGAGGTCGGCGACGCGCGCGACGTGCATCAGTTCGCCGCGCTGATCGGTTTCGGCGCGGACGCGCTCAATCCGTACCTCGCGCTCGCGAGCGCGCGCGAGTTGATCGCGTCGCGCGCGGAGCGCGGCAACCAGCCCCCACCCCAACCCTCCACCGCGCGCGGGGGAGGGGGCGTTGACGAAAATTTTGTCCACGCCGCGGAAAAAGGCATTTTGAAAATAATGTCCAAGATGGGCATTGCGACGATTGACGCATATCACGGCGCGCAAATTTTTGAGATCATCGGCATTGACGACGTGGTTGTTGATCGTTATTTCACCGGCACGCCGTCGCACATCGGCGGCATCGGTCTGCGCGAGATCGCGCAGGATGTGTTGGCGAATCACGCGCGGGCATTTGGATTGGAAATCGGAAGTTGGAAATTGGAAGTTGGAGAGCGCGCATCGAACCAAGCCATCCAACATCTAACATCTAACTTCCAACCTCCAATAACGCGCGAACCGCGTTTGCGAAATTACGGATTCTTCAAATTCAAAAAAGAAGGCGAGCATCACGCGTACAATCCGCGCGTCGTTCAACTGTTGCACGCCGCCGTGCGAACGCCTGGCGCGCTCAACGGAAATTTTCGCGCGGCGTACGCAACCTATCGCGAATTTGTCGCGGCGACGCGCGAAAATTCCGAAGGCGAAATTTCGGATTATCTCGACATCGCGCGCGGCGATCCGATTTCGCTCGACCAGGTCGAACCGACGCGCGAAATTCTCAAACGCTTTTCCGCCGCGGCAATGTCGCACGGATCGCTTTCGATTGAAGCGCATCGCACGATCACCGAAGCGTTGAATCGTTTGGGCGCGGCGAGCAACAGCGGCGAAGGCGGCGAGCATCCGTCGCGCTATGGCACGCTCGCGAACAGTCGCATCAAACAAGTCGCGTCGGGACGCTTTGGTGTAACGCCGGCGTACTTGATGTCGGCGGACGAATTGCAAATCAAAATGGCGCAAGGATCGAAACCAGGCGAGGGCGGACAATTACCAGGACACAAAGTTACCGCCGAGATCGCCGCAATTCGCCACAGTCAACCTGGGAATACATTGATCTCACCGCCGCCGCATCACGATATTTACAGCATCGAAGACCTGGCGCAATTGATTTACGATTTGAAACGGATCAATCCGCGCGCGCGTGTGTCGGTGAAACTCGTCGCGGGCGCGGGCGTCGGCACGATTGCCGCGGGCGTCGCGAAAGCGTTTGCGGATGTGATTCAGATCAGCGGACATTCCGGCGGCACCGGCGCGTCGCCACTCTCTTCGATCAAGCACGTCGGCGCGCCCTGGGAACTGGGACTCGCGGAGACGCAACAGGTGTTGGTCGCGAATGATTTGCGCGCGCGCGTAAAAATTCGCGTGGACGGCGGATTGAAAACCGCGCGCCACGTCATCATCGCCGCTCTGCTCGGTGCGGATGAATTTTCGTTCGGCACCGCCGCGCTTGTCGCGAGCGGATGCGTGATGGCGCGCGCGTGTCATCTCAACACTTGCCCGGTTGGAATCGCGACGCAAAAAGAAGAACTCCGCAAAAAATTTCCAAACAATCCCGAATGGGCGATGGCGTACTTTCAATTCGTCGCGGAAGAGACGCGCGAATTTCTCGCGTCGCTCGGCGCGCGTTCGCTTGATGAAATTGTGGGGCGGGTCGAATTATTGCATGCGGCGCGGGCGGAGGCAATGGGGATTAGAGATTGGAGATTGGATCAATCTCCAATCTCCAATCTCTCGGAAAACAAAAATGGAATTTCTTGTCAACGATTCACAAATTGAATTAACGAGCGTCCTTGCCGATCCTGATCCGTCGCGCACGCGCGCGCGAAAAAATATCGCGCCGCGCAATGATTTGCCGGTGGCGGACACGCTCGACGATTGGTTGTTCGACGCCGCGTTGCGCGCGGTTGAAAATCGCGAACCGATTGTGCTGGATCGCGAAATCAAAAACACCGATCGTACCGTCGGCGCGCGGATCGCCGGAGAAATCGCGCGTGTGTACGGCGACCTGGGATTGCCGCACAATACGATCCGTGTGACGTTTCGCGGATCGGCGGGGCAAAGTTTCGGCGCGTTCTGTATCAACGGTTTGCATCTCACTTTGATCGGCGAAGCGAACGATTATGTCGGCAAAGGAATGGCGGGCGGCGAAATCGTGATTCGCTTGCCGGAGACCGCGCGCTATGCGTCGAATGAAAACGCGATTCTGGGAAACACGGTGCTGTATGGCGCGACGGGCGGCGCGTTGTTCGCGGCTGGGATCGCGGGCGAACGCTTCGCGGTACGCAACAGCGGCGCGATCGCGGTCGTCGAAGGTGTCGGCGATCACGCGTGCGAGTATATGACCGGCGGAACAATCGTCGTGCTGGGACACACCGGGCGCAACTTTGGCGCGGGAATGACCGGTGGGATCGCGTTCGTCTACGATCGCGAAAACAAATTTGTGAATCGGCTCAACGCGCAACTCGTCAAGATCGAACGCCTCACGCGCGACGACGAACCAGGTTTGCGTGCGTTGATCGCGCAACACGCGGAGAAAACTGGGAGTGTATGGGCGCGCGGATTGTTGGATCACTGGGATGAAACGCGCGAACAATTTTGGAAGGTCAGCGCGAAATAAAAATGTGGCGCGGGCGGGCTCGCCCGCATTTGATCGGCGGGCGAGCCCGCCCGCGCCACAGAAAAAACTGCGCCGGTCAAACGACCGGCGCAGTTTTAAATTTACAAATTTTTACTCCACGACTGCATCGAAAAATCGAATGTAGGTTTCGATGCCGCGATAAAAATTCGGCAGATGAAATTTTTCGTTCGGCGAATGTAAATTGTCGTCGGGCAATCCAAAGCCGAGCATAATCGAATCTGCGCCGAGCACGGTTTTGGTCGTGCTGACGACCGGCACACTGCCGCCTTCGAGTTTGAAAATCGGTTTCACACCGAACGTCGCTTCGAGCGCGCGCGATGCCGCGCGCGCGCCAATCGTATCGCGATTGACCAACACCGGCGGCGTGCTGACCATTTTCTTCACTTGCCAGCGAATCGTCGGCGGCGCGTTACGGCGCATATACTCGTTCAACTGCATTTCGATATCATTGTCGTCCTGGTATGCCGCGAGGCGACACGAAATTTTCGCCATCGCTTTTGCCGGTAAAACTGTTTTCGAACCTTCGCCGGTAAAACCGGACAATAAGCCGTTCACTTCGAGCGTTGGCAACGCGCCGAGTCGCTCCAACGTCGTGAATCCTTTTTTGCCCCACAGTTCCGGCACCTTCGCGGTCGCGCGCCAATCGTCATCGCTCAACGGCAAGCGCGCGATTTCCGCGCGCTCGTCATCGGTGAGCGCGCGCACCTTGTCGTAAAATCCCGGCAGAGTGATGTGCCCGTCCGCGTCGTGCATCCCCGCGATCAATTCGCACAACGCTTGCGCGGGATTGTGCACCGAGCCGCCGAACACGCCTGAATGTAAATCTTGTGCGGGACCGTAGACCCAGATTTCAAAATACGCGAGTCCGCGCAAACCGTACACGATCGTCGGTAAATCGGGACGCGCGATTCCCGAATCGCAATTGAGCGCGATGTCGCATTTCAATTTTTCTTTATTCTGCGCGATGAATGCGCCGAGACTCGGCGAACCGATTTCTTCTTCGCCCTCGATCAACACTTTCAGATTGACACGCAACCCTTCGTTGCGAACGAGCGATTCAATCGCCTTGAGGACCGCGATGACCTGTCCTTTCATATCGGACGCACCGCGCGCGTACAAATTATCGCCGCGCACGGTCGCTTCGAACGGCGGCGAAATCCACTCGTTAAGCGGGTCCACCGGTTGCACATCGTAATGTCCGTATACCAGGACAGTGAGTTTGCCCGGCGCGTTCAACGATTCGCCGTACGCGACCGGATGACCGGCGGTTGGCAGAACCGCGCAATTTTTGAATCCGAGATTGACGAGTTGACGCGTCACCCATTCCGCCGCGCGTTGCATATCCGCTTTGTGTTCGGATAAAGTCGAGATGCTGGGAATCGCGAGCAGGTCTTGTAATTCGGACACAAAGCGTTCGCGATGGGTGCGCGCGTACGTGATCGCATTGGTTGATTCTGACATCGGAGTGCTCCTTCAATTTTTGGTTGATCGGACTATAACAATTGTCGCGTAGATTGTCAATCATATAGCAGAAACCCGTTTTCCGCCGAAGGCGAGAAAACGGGTTTCTCATTTCATGGCGCGACGCTCAACGATTCCCAGCCCCAGTACTTGTCGTGCGGCGGTGTGTTCGCGATCAATCGGCGCGGATTCGAACCGTCCGCGTTCATCACAAAGATCGCCCAGCTCGTGCCGTTTTGATCGCTTCGATAAAAAATCAAATTGCCATCGCGCGAATAAATCGGTTGAATGTCGTTGCCTCTGCCGTTCGTCAACCGGCGTCTGCCCGATCCATCCGCGTTGACGACAAACACCTGGCGATGTTGATCGTCCGACGGCGCTTGATACACGATGTGGCGACCATCGGGCGACCAATGCGGATTGCCGCCGTTATCGCGCGTGAGCACACGCGCCGCACCCGATCCATCTGTCGGCGCGACCATAATGCCGAGCGTCGTCGTGTTCGGCTCGCCGCCGGAATACGCGATCAATTTTCCATCCGGCGAAAAAACCGGGTTACTGCCGGTTACTTTGAGATCAGTGATCGTTTTGTACAAGCCATCCATCTTGAGCAATTTGATCGGACCACCCGGACGCGTCTTGACGGTCGAATCGGTGTACACGATCCACGCGCCATCGCGCGACCAATTGAAGCAACACGCGGTTGCATCATTCAACGCGAGCACCGGATTTCCGCCGTCCGCGTTCGCGACATACATTCCTTCGGGCGCGCTCCTGGGTTTGCCATAGTACGCGATCTGTTTTCCGTCCGGCGAAAATACCGGCGACCACGCGTACGTGATGAGTGTGCGCGGATTCGAGCCGTCCGCGTTCGCGACCCAGATCGAACGAAATTGTGGATCATCGTCCGGCGTCGTCGAAATGCTGTACGCGATTTTGCCGGTCGGCGCGGCGGGGCGCGGCGCGCTGGTTGATGTCACCGTCGCGGGCGCGCGTGCGGGCGTTTCGGTCGCGACCGCGAACGCGACTTTGGTCGGCGTCGTCCCGGCATCCGCGCCCGGTGTCGGCGCGGCGGGTGATGCTGAGATCGGCGAGGGCTGGGATGTTGCAACACCGATCGGTGGTTGCACGCCCGCGACCGTCGGCGTCGCGGTTGGCGCGCTCGATGAAATCAGATTGCACGCGGTTTGTGTGATCGCGCTCAACGCAATCGCGATTAAAACGAACGAGTGAATGATTCGCATTTTGTCTCCTCCAATTTTTCTCGGACTAGCGCCATTCCGAACGTAGTGAGGAATCTTGTCGCGAAAATTGAGATTCCTCACTTTGTTCGGAATGACGCAAGTCCTGATTTTTATTTCGTGATCGTCAATTTTTCGTACGCTTCATCCGTCGGCGGAACGTTGTCAATCAACTTGATTGGATTCGCGCCGTCCGCGGTCATTCGCCAAATCGCCCAACTGCCGCCTTCGGGCGAGCGATAAAAAATGGAATTGCCGTCGAGCGACCATTGCGCGCCGACGTGAGGCGCGGCGGTGTGCGTGAGTTGCTTTTTGCCGGTGCCGTCCGCGTTGATCGTGAACAATTGTTTGACGCCGTTGATCTCGATGTGATAGACGATGCGTTGACCGTTCGGCGACCACGCCGGCGCGGAGCCGACATCGCTCGTGAATTGAATCGCGTCGCCACCGGCGGAATTGATTTTGAAGAGACCGCACGCGGTCGCGCGGCACGAGTGAAAAATAATTTGCTTGTCATCCGGCGACCAGGATGGGAGCGAGCCGCCGAACGTGATCGTGCGTTTGCCGGTGCCATCGGGCAGAACCGCATTGATGTTGACCGGCGCGTTGCGACTCGGTTGCGAAGTCCACGCGAGCCATTGCCCATCGTGCGACAGCTCGAAAAATTTCGCGTTCGATTCGCCGACGATTTTTTTCGATTCGGTGCCGTCCGCGTTCGCGACGAAAATTCCATCTTCCCAATGATAGTAGAAAATTTTTGTGCCATCGCGCGAAAAAATCGGCGATGACGCGCGATCCAAAATTTGTTTCGCGCCGGTGCCGTCCGCGTTCATCACCCACACTTGTTTGTCCGGCGGCGGATCGCCGCGATTCACGCTGAACGCGATTTTGCCGGTCGGACGCGCGGGTGTGTTCGTCGCGATGGGCGCGCGCGTGATTGCCGGCGCGAGCGTCGGCGTCGTGGTGATCGGATCGGTGATCGTGGGCGCAAGCGTTGGCAACAGCGTCGCGGTCGCGAGCGGGGTCGGACTCACCGCGATGGCGAACGGCGTTGCGATGGGCGATGTGATCGGCGGAAGCGCGACGGTGGTCGTTTGACCGAAAATAAAATAGCCGCCGACGGCGAGAATGGACAGCGCGAGACAAAAAACGGAACAGCCCACAAAGCCCGCGATGAGCCACGGCGCGAGGTTGGGGCGTGCGGATTCGGACATTGCAAACTCCTTCGGGGATTTGGCGAGGCAACGGAGAGGAAATGTCGGGGCATCATTGCCGTTACCCCGAACCGCCGCAATTATAGCACAGAACCGCGCGCGCGGGTAGGCGAGTGGAGTAGGAGCGCGGTACTATGCGATTCGTCTAACGAACAATCAACTCAAATGCCAAATCGAGATTGCGTTCATCAATCAATTCGACGCGATCCGCGTACGTGTGCCAAGTTTGATCAAGGAAAAAAATATCGTCGCCACTGATCGCGACGGTGGGGATGCCGTCGGCTTGAAAGATATTCGAATCACTGCGCGCGGTGAATTGTTCCAAAATCACCAGGTCGGGTTGCGCGCGCGTGAGCGATTGCGCCAATGCCGCAGGCACACGCGGATACGCCGGACTCGCGTGCAAGCCGCGTCCATCGTACGCGAGATCGCCGACGAACGGCAACCAAAAAATGAAACCTGGTTTTTCGGCGGAGGGCCGCGCCGCGAGTTTGCCGCGTCCCAGGTTGTCGAAATTGATGATCGCGCGAATCGCGATGTGATTGCGCCGCGCATACTCGACGAACGCGCGCGCGCCGCGCAAGCCGGTTTCTTCTTCGCCGGTAAAGAGAAACGCGCGCGCGCGCTCCTGAGCGGAGTCGAAGGACGATGCAAGTTCGTCAATCGCCGCGAGCAGAACCGCGAGCGCGGCGGTGTTGTCGGACGCGCCATGATAATTCGCGTCATCGTACAATTTATCGTAATGCGCGGAATAGATCGTGAGCGGCGCGGTCGTTTTGGGTCGAATGAAAAGATTGGGGAATGGCGAATCGGGAATCGCGATTTCTTCAACCGTGATGTCGCGCGACGCGAGATGACGGCGCAAGTATTCGAGGCGTGCGGCGTTGTCAAGCGAAACGAGATCGTGCAACGCGGCGTACCGTCCCGCGCGATTGACTGGCTTGAACGAATCCGGGAATAACATTGGACGCACATAATAAAGGATACCTTCGTACAGCGCGCGCGCGTTTGGGAAGATCAAAAGAGCGAAGAGGCAGATCAAAGTAACGAGCAAAAATTTTTTGACGTAGGACATTCGCAAATCCTTCACTATTGAGTTGCGCGCATCATACTCAAACTGATCGCGCTTTGTCAACTATAGTTTGGCTGAGAAAGTGTTTTGAAATTCAACGTGGCGCGGCTTTTCAAGCCGCCAATGCGGGCAACGCTTTGCGAGCCCGCGCCACAAATTATAAAACACTCTCTGCGCGCCGATTCGATAACTCTCCGCACTCGCTTCACAATTGCTTCACAATTGCGCGGCATAATCCCGTTGAGAAATCGAACGAGTTTGTAGTCGGCGCTTGAGCACTGTCCACGCGCATTCCAAACAAT
>Ga0233425_10005908_pt1 | contig 18744 bp, 14 predicted proteins | sample Watercolumn_Towu_2_FD_181712 | JGI IMG/M metagenome (GOLD analysis project Ga0233425, IMG submission 181712) | Freshwater microbial communities from Lake Towuti, South Sulawesi, Indonesia - Watercolumn_Towuti2014_140_MG | ecosystem: Environmental > Aquatic > Freshwater > Lake | place... | reverse complement strand
ATCGACGCTCGCCGGGTCGATTTCATTATCGCGCAACAGCGTCTCGACCGCCTCGGCGTGGCGGTCAGTCACCATGCGCTCGGCGAAGGCGAGAACGCCGGGCCGCACGTTCCGGTCTTCGAGAGTCGCGGCTTCGGCGAGCGCGTTGCGCAAGAGCGCGCGGTCGGCGTCGTTATAGGGGTAGTGTCCCGTCGGCCCGAAGACGATGGCGGCGTCGCCGTCGGTTTCAATCAGCGCGACGTCGACGCCGTCCATGGACGTGCCGGACATGAGGCCGATGGCGCGGTAGGTGGGCACGGCGAATCTCCGAGATGGCCGGAGATTAGCAGGAAAGGCAGGCGTTTCCCTCTCCCGCTTGCGAGAGAGGGTGGCCCGGCGCAGCCGGGTCGGGTGAGGGCTGCCCTCATCCGTCACGCCTTCGGCGCGCTGCCTTCTCCCGCAAGCGGGAGAAGGAAATTCCGCGCGCTACTTCCGCCCCTCCCAACCCCACACTGCGACCACCGCGCCGACCAGCGCCAGCATCGCCCAGAGCCCCAGGCCGAGCGGCGCGATTTCGACGCCGACGAGCGTCGAGGCGCCGGTCTGCCGGACGCCAATCCAGTCCGAACCGCCATAGCGGTTCGCGTCGCGCAATTCGACGACGCGCGGCATCACGACGGTATCCGCGCCGCCGTTTGAGAGTCGCCGCGCCGTTCCCCCGGTCGCTTCCATAAGCGGCTGCAGTTTCTCCGTCGTCGACGCCACTTCGCGAAATTCGCGCGGATTGGGCGGACCGACATTGACGAGCGCTGTCAGACCTTCGCTTTCGAAACGCCAAAGTCCCATCTCTTTCGCGTCGAAACGCGCGCGCCAGAGTCCCGGCTCGCTTTGCGCGACCGCGATCTCGTCGCGCGCGCCGGACGGCGCCGTCGCCATCACCGGCGCGGGGCTCTCCTTCATCGTCTGGCGCTCGACGTTCACTTCGCGGCCATGCGCCGAGGCGCGGAGCGCTTCCTCTTCGAGGTCAGGCTCCTTCATCAGCCAATGGGCGAGGCGGCGCATCAGATCGACATGCGGGCCGCCGCCCTCGAAGCCCCGCGCCCAGAGCCAAATCTGGTCGGAAAGCAGCAACGCCACGCGGCCTTTGCCCTCACGAGAAAGCACCAGCAGCGGCTTGTCGCGCACGCCCGACATGATCGAGTCGCCTTTCAACACATTGGCGTCGACCTGTCGAAACCATTCGCCCCAATTCGGCGGATCGGATTTGGCGCCCGCCAGTCCGCGGGTCACAGGATGTTTCTCGCCCTCCTTGCTGACGCTGGCGCGAAACGCCTGCTCGACAAGAGCGCCGGCGGGCCGGGCAGGCAGGATATTTTCGAGCGGCGAGTAATAGAGCCCGCGCAGCGTCGCGTAATCGGGGCCGACCGCCGCGAGAAAGGCGCCGCCGTTCTCGACATAATTGGCGATGTTCTCGAAATAGATCGAGGGCAATGTCGTCTGGCTTGAATAGCGATCGAAGATGATGAGATCGAATTCATTGATCTTGCGGCCGAAGAGATCGGCGGTCGGGAAAGCGATCAGCGACAATTCGTTCGCGGGCGTAATGTCGAGCTTCTCCGGCGGCCGCAGAATGGTGAAATGCACCAATTCGACATTGGCGTCGGCGCGCAGCAGATTGCGCCAGCTCCGCTCGCCGGGATGCGGCTCGCCCGAGACAAGCAGCACCTTGAGTCGATCGCGCACGCCTTCGATCGACAGCACGGCCTTATTGTCGAGCGGCGTCAGCTCGCCGGGCGCCGACGGAATTTCGAGTTCGACGACATTTTGTCCGCCATGTTCGATGCGCACCGGAATGCTGACAATGTCGCCGGGCAAGGGGCTGAAGGTCGGCAGCGCCTCGCCATCACGACGTACTGAAATTGGAATGCGCGCGCCGTCGCCGCCGAGATCGACGACGCGGGCGCGGATGATCTGATCCTTGCCGACGATGCCAAAGCGCGGCGCCTCGACAAGTTCGATGCGGCGGTCGCGCTCGCCCTGATGCCCGGTCACGAGCGCATGCATGGGGGCCTTGAAGCCGAGCGCTTCAGCTTTGACGGGAATATCGTGAACGACGCCGTCGGTGAGAAGAATCGCGCCGCCGACGCGCTCCGGCGGAACGTCTTTCAAGGCCTCCGCCAACGCGCCGAAGAGCTTGGTGCCGTCACTGCCGGAAGCGTCGTTGGTGACTGTGAGGGTGCGCGTTTCGATGTCGCTGAATTTGGCGAGCGCAGGGTCAAGCGCCTTGCGCGCTTCTTCCGTCTGCGCGCTTCTCGCGCCGAAATTCTGGCTGTCGCTCTTGTCGATCACCACAGCGACGACGCTCTTTTGCGGATCGCGCTTCTCGCGTACGAGCGAGGGGTCGGCGAGCGCCGCGATCAGCAAGGCGAAGGCGAACGCGCGGACGACCGCTCCCCGCTGGCGTTTCGCCGCCATCAGCGCCAGCGCGCCGGCGCAAAGAACGGCGAGGACAATAAGCGCCGACCAAGGAATGAGCGGCGAAAAGGCGAGCGCGAGGTCGCTCATGGCGCCTTGCTCCATGCAGCGCCGTCATGCCCGCGCTTGTCGCGGGCATCCACGTCGGGCCGGCAACGCTTGGACGGCCGGGTCAAGCCCGGCCATGACGTTGCTGGACCGATTGGAAAAGCGCCATCGCTCACTGGCCCAGCCTTTCCAGCAAGTCGCGCACATGCACCTGATCGGACTTGTAGTTCCCGGTCAGCGTATACATCACGAGATTGATGCCGCCGCGGATTGCGAATTCGCGCTGGCGCGCGCCGCCAGGCGTTAAGGGAAACAGCGGCTGTCCGCGCTTGTCCTGCGCCCAGGCGGCGGCGAGGTCGTTTGAGGTGATGACGATCGCCGAAACGCTGTCCGTCGCCCGCACCGGTCGCGCGGCCTGGTCCTTCGGCTCCGGCGGCAGCGCTTCGACCCATGTCTCGCCATTGGCGTAGCGGCCGACGAATCCATCGAGCAGATAGAAGGTCTTGGTGATGACATGGTCGCGCGGCGTCACTTCGAGCGGCGGAATATCCAAGCCTCTCGTCAGATCGCGCAGCCATTGCGTCTCCGGCGTCGGCGCGCCGCCGACGCGCTGCGAGAGGGCGTCGCGCGTATCGAAGACGACCGTGCCGCCCTGCTTCATATAGGCGGCGACTTTGGCCACCGTCTTCGCCGCCGGCTGCGGGGCGCTCGCCACGATCGGCCAGTAGAGCATGGGATAGAAAGCAAGTTCGTCCTTCGCCGGATCGACGCCGACCGGATCTCCTGGCGAGAAGGAGGTGCGCATATTCAGCGCCTGAGTGAGCGCCTCGAGGCCCAGTCGCGACGTTTCGTCGATGCGGGCGTCGCCCGAGACGACATAGGCGAGCCGCGTCGTCAGCGCGGCCTCCTTATCGCGCTGGCTGGCGGCCGATTTCGGCGCGGGCTCGGCGCGCGTTTCGTCGAACGTCGCCCCCACGCACAGCAGCGCCAGGAGCGCGGCGGTCGCGGCGCCGAAAGGCCGCAGACGCAACTTGCCGGCAAGCGCCATAGCGATCAGCGCGTCCGCGATAAAAGCGACGAGAGCGAATACGAGCAGCGGCCCGCGCAAATCGAGCTGGCTGCCCGATCGCAACGCGGTCGCGCTCAGCCCGGCGCCTGCGAAATCGAAAGCGCTGATTTCATCGGTGGGACGCAAGGTCTGCACGGCGACAAACGCCTCGCCCGCGCCGTAAAGCCCAGGCGGATGTTCGACGCTCGCCGGACCCTCAAAGCCCGGCGGAATGCTCTGCGCCGTCGGACCTGGCGCGCCGAGCGCTCCAAATCCATCAAGAGTGCGCATCGGCGCCAAAGCCGACTGATCTGCGACTGTCTCGGACCATTCGCCGCCCGAGGGCGCGGACTCTCCGGCCATGGCGCTGATCTGTTTCAGCATCTCGACGAAAAGCCCCGAGATCGGCAAATTCGACCAGCTGGCGTCGGCGTTGACGTGAAACAGCACGATCAGCCCCTTGCCGCGCCGCTCCGCCGTGACGAGCGGCGTCCCGTCGGAAAGGCGCGCCCAGGTCTTGTCGGCAAGTCCGGGATCAGGCTCGGCAAGAACTTGCCGCTGCACCGTGACGTCCTTCGGAGCCGGGAGACCAAAGAAGGGGCTTGCGGAGTCGAACTCGGCCAGAGACTTCGGCTCCTCCCAAGACATGGCGCCGCCAAGCACGCGGCCGTTCCTGCGCAGGCGCACCGGCAGCAGTTCGTCGTCTGCATTGGCCAGGCGCGGCCCTGCGAAGCGCACGAGCGTGCCGCCCTCTTCGACGAAGCGCGACAACGCCTCGAAGGTTTCGCCCGGCGCTACGCCGACATCGGCGAGCGCCATGATGTTGGGATGCTCGGCGAGCAGCGCCTGCACCGGATCGACGACGCCTGGACGCGCCGTCCGGACCTGGGCGAAAGGCGCCAGCGCTTTTTCAAGATAGTAGAGCGGCGAGAGCAGCGGCTGCGCCTCGTCGGCGCCCTCGCCGCCGATAAGCGCCACGCGCTTCACTTTCGATCGCGCGTCGAGAAGCGCGACTGCGCCGGCGGAATGCTCGCCTTCAATGCGCAGATGGCTCACCTCGTTGCGCAGTTCGACCGGCAGTTCGACTTTCGCCCGAACCCGTAGCGCGCCGCCAAAATTCACGGTGGCTCGGCCGATGGCGCCACCCTTGGCGTCGAGCGCATCGACAACTGTGGAGTCCTCGGCGCCGGCGCGCAGCACATCGACGCTGAGCGCGGCGGCGTCGTTCATCGGCGCGGCGAGCGCCCGCGGCGCATGATTTTCGACGTATACCTCGACGCCGCTCGCGCCGGACTCCTTCAGCGCGCGCGCGAAACCGGGCGCGTCGCCCTGCGCGACGCCGTCGCTGATCCACACGATGCGCGAGGTCGGATGCGCCCGGGCGAAGGTCAGCGCCTGTTCGCCGATCGCTTTGCGATTGGGCAGAAACGGCTTGGGCCGCACTGAGCGCAACTTCTCCATCGCGCGTGGCCCATCGCCCGGAACCGGCGCCGCGGTCTCGGACGCGAGCGCGACAGCGACCGGACCGCCCGCGCGCGCGGCCGATTCAATGATCGATGCCGCGCCGGCGACGCGCCGGTCCCAGGTCGGCGCCGCCGGCCAGCCGTCGTCGATGACGATCAGCGTCGGCGCGGACGAGGCGACGACGCCGCTCGGCGCCCAAACGGGTCCCGCCATCGCGACGATCAACGCTGTGGCGAGCGCGAGCCGCAGCGCCATCAGCCACCAGGGGGTTTTTGCCGGCGTCTCTTCGTCGGGCTTGAGCTCGCGCAGGATCTTCGTCGGCGGAAAAACGATCTCTCGGGGACGCGGCGGAGTCACCCGCAACAGCCAATAGATGAGCGGCAGACCGATCAGCCCGAATAGCGCGAGCGGCGCGGCGAAGGAAAACATCAGCGCCGCTCCTCGAAGCCCACGCCATCCGTTCCGAGCAGTCCCATCGCGAGCGCCAACGCCGCTTCGGCGGCCGGCCTGTCGGTGCGATGCTGCAGGAACATGAAGCCGACGCGTTGCGCGGCGCGGCGCACGGCGTCGCGATGCGCCTCAAACCGCCGCGCATAGGCTGCGCGCAGGCTGCGCGCGTCGCCCGCGTGAAAGGCGGGGCCGCCGTCAGTGTCGAGAAATTTCGTTTCGCCGGAGAACGGCAGCGTCTCTTCGCTAGGGTCGGTCACCATCAGGATCGCGCCGGAAGCGCCGGCGTCGGCGAAGCGCCGCAGACGGGCGGCCAGCGCGTCCGGCTCAATTAGGAAGTCGGAGATCAGCACGACGCGGGCGCGGGGGCGCATTGGAGCTTGCGGCGGGAGGTCGTCGCGCGCCGCCTCCGTGGCGTTCTCGGCCAGGGCGCGCGCAAGCCGGTCGATCACGTCGCGCGCCGAGACAGGCGCCGTCAGGCCAAGCGCCGCCGCCCGCTCGCCGCCGCGAACGAGCACGTCCGCGAGCGCGAGCCCCAGGGTCACCGCGCGGGACAGCTTGTCGTCGGACGCGAGAGAGGAGCCGAAGGCCATGGACGGCGAACAATCCATCCAGAGGAAATAGTCGTGCGCCGCTTCCCATTCACGCTCGCGCACATAGAGCTGGTCGCCGCGCGCCGATCGGCGCCAGTCGATGCGATGCGCCGCTTCGCCGGACGCGAATGGCCGATATTGCCAAAACGTCTCGCCGACGCCCGCGCGCTTGCGGCCGTGAACGCCATAGGCGAGGCTCGCCGCGATCTCACGGGCGCGCGCGACGAGCCTCGGCATTCGGCTCGCGAGATCGGCCGCCGCAGCGCCGTCAGCGGGCTTGCGCTGCACAGGATCGTATGCGCGCGTCGTGACGTCAGCAAACATCGTCAGCCTTCTCGGTCATGGCGCGGCGCCTCTCGCGGTGTTGGCGAACAAGACGCAAAAACGCGTCACCCGATCCGCGCTACGAGCGTTTCGATCACGTCGGAAACTGTCATCTCGCGGCGCGCGGCGAAATTGAGCGCCATGCGATGGCGCAGCACGGGCGCGGCGAGTTTCGCGACATCGTCGATCGAGGGCGCGAGCCGGCCGGTGACGAGCGCTCTGGCGCGCGTCGCGAGCATGAGCGCCTGCGCGGCGCGCGGCCCCGGACCCCAGGCGACATGGGGCGCGATTTCCGGGTCGCCCTCGTCGGAACGGGCGGCGCGAACGAGATCGAGAATCGCGTCGACGACCTTTTCCCCGATCGGAAGCCGCCGCACGAGCCGCTGCGTCGCCATCAGCTCTTCGGCGTCGAGCGCCTGGTTCGCTTCGGCCGTGGTCTCGCCGGTCGTCTCCAGCAGCACCCGCCGCTCGCTGGCGCGGTCGGGATAATGCACGTCGATCTGCATCAGGAAGCGGTCGAGCTGCGCCTCGGGCAGCGGATAGGTGCCCTCCTGCTCCAAGGGGTTCTGCGTCGCGAGGACATGGAAGGGACGCGGCAGGTCATGGCGCTTTCCGGCGACGCTGACATGGTGCTCCTGCATCGCCTGCAGCAGCGCCGATTGGGTGCGCGGCGAGGCGCGGTTGATCTCGTCGGCCATCAGCAGCTGGGTGAAGATCGGTCCTCTGATGAAGCGGAACGAACGCGAGCGGTCCGCGCCCTCTTCCAGCACTTCGGAGCCCAGAATGTCGGCGGGCAGCAGGTCCGGCGTGAACTGCACGCGCTGCTCGGCGAGGCCGAGCACGCGGCCGAGCGTCTCGACAAGCTTGGTCTTGGCCAGGCCAGGCACTCCGACAAGAAGTCCATGGCCGCCGGCCAGTATCGTCACCAGCGCCTGCTCGACCACCTCGTCCTGGCCAAAAATAACGGCGCCGATCGCGGCGCGGGCGCGACCGATATGGTCCAGCGCGCGTTCGGCGGATTGGACGACGGCCGATTCAAGCGAGGTCGTCTTAGTGTCGAGTGAGGTCATTTCAGCTTTACTCAGGCAGCCGGTCTATGAGGAGGATCTGGCGCGTCGACGGCGGAGCTGCCCAGTTCCGCCACAAGTCGATCCAAAGCCCGCGCGACTTGGCGTCGCATGAATTTTCAAAGGCGAAGCGACGGGGCTTGTGGGCAGCGCAATTTTGATCTGTCCGTCGTGGCAATTCAAGCGCAACCGGCGCGGTGGAAGGCCATTTTGTCGCGTAAACCACAATTAGGACGTGACAGTTTGCTCCCGCATGCGCATTAAGCGGCATCTGATCCCACGCCATGTATATTCCGATAGTCAGCACTCATCCCGAAAGGCGTTCCCGCCCATGTGGCGCGCAATCGTCGAAACCGCCCTACTCTTCCTCACGCCTTTCGTCGCCTACGCAATTTTCCATTTATTGCAGCGGCGCTGGCCCTTTGTGCGCGAACTCTGGCATGGCAGGGTCGTATCGCTGCTGACGATCGTCGGGCTCCTCGTCGCCATCATTGGCGTCGTGACGCTCGGCCTCACTGGGCTTAACCAGGGCGCTTATGTGCCGGCCCATGTCGAAAACGGAAAATTGAAGCCGGGTCGTTTTGAATGAGCGCGGCGCAAAGACTGCTCGACGATCCTCGGCTCGCGACGCTGTTTGCGGCGCTCGCCAAGACCGGCGCCGAGACGCGGGTCGTCGGCGGCGCCGTGCGCGACGCCTTGCTTGGCCTCCCGCCTCATGAGATCGACCTCGCCACGACGGCGCTGCCCGAGGCCGTCCTGGAGGTTGTGCGCCACGCTGGTCTCAAAGGCGTGCCGACGGGCATCGAACATGGCACCGTGACGATCGTCGTCGCGGGAGCGCCATTTGAAGTTACGACGCTGCGCGAGGACATCGAGACCGACGGCCGCTTCGCCAAAGTGCGCTTCGGCGGCGATTTCGAACAGGACGCCAGGCGCCGCGACTTCACGATTAACGCGCTATCGCTCTCTCCCGATGGCGAGATTCACGACTACGCCGGCGGGCTCGCCGATATTGAGGCGCGGCGCATCCGATTCATCGGCGACGCCGCCACGCGAATTCGCGAAGACTATCTGCGAGTCCTGCGTTTCTTTCGCTTCAACGCCTCTCATGGAGAGGGGCCGTTCGATCGCGAAGGCTTGCATGAGTCGATTATCGCGCGGGAAAATCTGTCGCGCCTATCGCGCGAGCGCATACGCGCCGAACTGATGAAACTGCTCGTCGCGCGTCGGGCGCCGGAAATTTTGCGCGCCATGTCTCATGCGGGCGTTATCGAAGTCATTCTCGGCATCGGTTATCCGTCGCGCCTGCAGCGGCTCGCCGCGCGGGAAACGGCCATAGGCAGGCCGGCGGACGCCGTGTTGCGGCTTGCGGCTTTTTCGGTGCTGACGGTCGAAGACGCAGAGCGGCTGCGCGACCGCCTGCGGCTCTCCAACGACGAATTCGCGCGGCTCGAGGCTGCGGCGCGAACGCTCGCGCCCTTGCATGGACGCGACGCTCCGCCGCCAGCGCCGCATCTGCGCGAGATGCTGTTTTTATGCGGCGCGCGCGCGGCCGCCGACGCTCTGGCGCTGGCGCATGCGGAAAGCGCCGCCGCGGCGGATGACGCGGATTGGCTCCAAGCCGCCCGCTATCTCGAAGAGACGCCCACGCCCGCCTTTCCTATCAAGGGCGCGGATCTCATCGCCCGCGGCGTCGCGCCGGGCAAGGCGTTGGGCGAGGCGCTCAAAACGCTGCAGGCCGAGTGGATACGCGCCGGCTTCCCGCGCGATCCCGCAGTCGTTCAGCAGCTTCTCGAAGACGCCGTGGCGAATAGTGGCCGAGAGGCGCGCTAGCGCTCGATCGTTTAACCGCCTTCGGCTTTTGCGAGCTTGTCAAAAATCCCGAGGACCAGCGCGCGTTTATCGAAGTTGAACACCTCGGTCTCGCGTGCGGCGCTCCGAATCTCTTCCCAGGCGCGGGCGTAGCCTGCCAGCTTAGGGGGCGGCGCGCCAACCTTTGCCAGCGCGCGCACGCGAGAATCGAGATGATGCCGCGTCGCGCGCATGAAGGTCTCATAGGCTGCTTCATTGTCCCGGCCCGTGAGCTCGTCGGCCAGCATATGCGCGCCGAGCCAATCGACCTGCGGCAGCCGATCCAAAAGCCGGCGCACGGCCGCGTCGAAGGCGACGCCGTCATCTCCGAGCAGCCGCAGCGCCTCGCGCACCGAACCTTCCGAGCGCGCGGCGGCGACGATGAGGTCCGCCTCCGGCGCCTCCGACCAGGGCGGTCCGAGACTCTTGACCGCTGCGATCGTGTCTTCTGGCGACAGAGGGGCGAGCATCAGCTTGCGGCAGCGGGAACGAATCGTCGGCAGAATACGCCCCGGTTGATGCGCGACGAGCAGAAACAGCGAGCGCTCTGGCGGCTCCTCGATCAGCTTCAGAAGCGCATTGGCGCTGGCGCGATTGAGATCGTCGGCGCAGTCGACGATGGCGATCCGCCAGCCTCCAGTGCCCGAAGCCTGATGAAAGGCCTGTATGACCTTGCGCACGTCTTCGATGCGAATTTCGGTGAAATGCTTTTTGGTCTTCTCGTTCCACGCGCGTCGCAGGAGAAAAATATCGGCAAGCGCCATTGAGGCGATCCGGCGCGCCGCCGGATGATCGTCCGGGACCGCGAGGTTTTCAGCGGACTGAACCGACGCTGCGCTTGGTTGGGGATGCGCGAGGAGAAATCGCGCGAGGCGCCAGGCGAGCGTCGCCTTGCCGACGCCTTCCGGGCCGCCGATGATCCAGGCCTGCGCCATCTTGTTGCGGCGATAGGCGTCGAGAAGCTCGCGCTCCGCCTCGACGTGGCCGAAAAGCGAGAGAATCTCCCGCGGATGCGGGGCGTCATCGTAACGGTCGCTTTCGGGGTCTGCTTCGTCGCGGCTCATTGCGCGGCTTGCGCGGCATGAGCAAAGAAACGATCGTGAACGAGAGCTCGCACCGCTCGGGCGACGTCGTCTACGGACATCGCGGCGTCAATCACGCAACAGCGTTCCGGTTCGCCTTCGGCGATCGCGAGGAACGCCTGCCGCAGCTCCTCGTGGAAGTCAGGCTCTTCGCTTTCGAAGCGGTCAACCTCGTGGGGGCTGTCCCGACGCGACGCCGCGCGCGCGAGGCCTTCTCGAGCCGGCAGGTCGAGAATAATTGTCAGATCCGAACGCGTGTCGCCCACCGCCGCCCTTTCGAGCAACGCCAGAGTCTTGGAGTCCACGCCGCCGCGCGCTCCCTGATAGGCGCGCGTCGAATCAGCGAAGCGATCGCACAGCACCCATGCGCCTCGTTTCAAGGCCGGCGCGATCAGCGCCTCAACGTGATCGGCGCGCGCCGCCGAGAAGAGCGCCGCCTCGGCGAGAGGACCAAGCGGCGCGGCGCGTCCCGAAAGCAAGAAGGCGCGCAGCTTTTCGGCTTTCGGCGTGCCGCCGGGCTCGCGCGTCGTCACCACCTCGAAGCCGCATTCCCGCAAATGTTCAGCGAGTCGCGCAAGCTGCGTGGACTTGCCAACGCCCTCGCCGCCCTCGAAGGTGATGAGGCGGCCTTTTTCGGGCGTCGTCTGAAAGGTCATTTCTTGCCGGAAAGTTTCTGGTGAATGGCTGCGGCGGCTGACTCATAAATGGCGTCGAAGGCGCGCCGCGGCAGCGATCCCTGCTCGACCGATTGCGCGGTCTGCAGCGGCTGTTCGAGCACCACGGCGTTTCCGCGCTTCACTTCGAGACGGCCAACGGTCGTCCCCGCTTCGACTGGCGCGATCAAAGGGCCTTCGTAAACGATCTTGCCCATCAGCCTCTCATTCGCGCCGCGCGGCAGTAGCACTTTGATGTCTTCCTTGGCCGTCAGCTCCACGGAACCCTGCGTGCCGCCATAGACTTGGGCCGGACCTACGGGCTCTCCGGCTTTGAACAGCTCCTTCTCCTCGAAGTTCCGGAAACCCCATTGCAGCAGTTTGCGCGCCTCTTCGGCGCGCTCCTTCGCAGTCTTCGCGCCATAAATGGCGACGATGAGGCGTCTGCCGTCCTGCGTCGCGGAGCCCACCAAACCATAGCCGCTGTCTTTGTCGATATTGCCGGTTTTCAGCCCGTCGGCGCCGATGCTCATGGCGAGCAAAGGATTACGATTCTGCTGGCGAATCTTGTTCCAAGTGAATTCTTTCTCGCCGAAATAGGGGTAATATTGAGGATAGGTCTTGATGACATGCGCCGCGAGCTTCGCCATTTCGCGCGCCGTCACCTTTTGGTCAGGACCGTCCATGCCCCACGGATTGCCAAAGCGCGATTTGACAAGGCCGAGCTCGGAGGCGCGCTTATTCATCCGCGTCACAAACGATTCTTCGGCGCCAGCGAGACCTTCCGCGAGCGTGATCGCGGCGTCGTTGCCCGATTGGATCACCAGCCCGCGGACGAGATCTTCGACGCGGACGCGGCTATTGAGGGCGAGGAACATCGCCGACCCGCCCGCCGGCGCTCCGCCATTACGCCAAGCGTGCTCCGAGACGGTGAACTCGTCGTCGAGCTTCAATTTTCCTTCGGCGAGGGCCTGAAAGATCAATTCCGCCGTGAGAATTTTGACGGTCGAGGCGGGCTTGGAGAGTTCGTCAGCGTTTTTCTCGAACAGAACGGTGTTGGTGCCGGCGTCGATCAGAATCGCGCTCGGAACGCTCGTCTGAAAATTCTGAGCGCGGGCGGACGCCGCGCCGAGCCCTGCGAACGCAAGGAGGGTAAGGATCAGGCATCGCACGGGAAACTTCGACAAGGGCGCGCTTCCCCTATTGACGCCGCAGTGCGGCAGGCGTCGAGAAGATGGCGCGCGGCGCCGAAAATTGCAATCCGCGACTTAGGTCGGTCTCAGTTGGCTCTTGAGGAGGAGTTCAGCGCCTGCCTGAGGGACCGAGCCGAAGCTTGACGATCGCCAAAGTGCGCGGGGCGCATCGGCGGCAGCGGCGCGACAGCTTCCCTCGCCGTCCGGGTCGAAGCAGCAGGCTTCTGGTCGACGCCCGCTTCTTCGCGCGACGGGGGAAGCGGCGCGTCGGTCTCGCGCTCTGCATAGGCCAGCGCCTGATAGTCTAACGCCTGCTCGCCCTCATAGGCGATGCGCCCCGAGAGCTCCGACGGCGGCGTCGGCGCGTCGTCGCGCCTGGCTATGGCCGGAAACTGCTCATTGGCCGCCGTCATCACCGGCGCGTCGAGCTGCGCGGGAAGACCATCGTCGCGTAGCGTGGCGAGCAATTTCTGGTCGTCGTCGCCGTCGAGATCGGCGCGGCCCATCCATTCGACTTTGACCTGCGTCGTGCCGTGCCCGTGAAAATCGAGCGCATGCGCCACGCGTTGCGAGACGTCCATCACGCGTCCGCCGTGATAGGGGCCGCGATCGTTCACACGCACGACGATGGAACGATCGTTGCGCAAATTGGTCACCCGCGCATAGCTCGGGAGCGGCATCGTCGGGTGGGCCGCGGAAATCGACGCCCTGTCGAAGACTTCGCCGTTGGCGGTGCGGCGCCCATGGAAATCCGAGCCGTACCAGGACGCCGTTCCAATCGCCGCATAAGGCTTTTCGCTCGGATAATAGGTTCGCCCGGCGATTCTGTAGGGCTTGCCGACCATGTAAGCGCCGCCGCCCTTCGGCACCTCTTCGCCTTCCGCAATGACTCTCGGGCTGGGGCGCACGCCATAGCGGGGGTCGATTTGCCCAAGACCAATGCGGTGCGGGCCGCCGCTCGAGGAACATCCCGCGAGCGCGCCAAGACAGATGAAAAGAGGGAGTTTGCCGAGGACTTTTGTCGAAAAATTGCGCGTAGGCGACGTATCAACGGTGTTTTTGGACACGACAGATCGCATCGAGACGGTCCTCGTCATCGCCCTCTAGTCCGCAATGAACGCTGCAACGGAATGTCGGCGGAGTTTCTTGGCGATGTGTGAAGTTGTCGTTAAACGCTGATACGCTTGCGTCAGCAGGCGTCTGGATTGAGACCAAAATGCGACGGGCGGGGACTGTCTGACTGTGCGCAGAAAAGATTGAAAAAGAGTGTGGCTCCGGCGCCACAGATGGGTCATTGAACCCGCGCGATATCCACAATTCGCGTCTCGACGCGCTCAACGCCGCGAAAGACATTGCACGCGAGTCTGGCCGCGACGTGAAGCTGAGCGCCGTCTCCACTGAGCAGCGCGTCGCCGAGCGGCGAATGCGCGGCGCGGAAGGCGATGGCGTCGACCGTCGCGCCGTCGCGCGAGCGCAAACGGGCGCGAACATGATCAGCGCCGACGGCCTGAGCGAACGCGACCCGTTGCTCGGGCAAAGCAAACATTGGTTCCGGATTGCCCTGGCCGAATGGCCCGGCCTGCTCGACACGGCGCAGAAGCTCGAGACAAACGCCTCGCCCGGCGAGCGTGGCGTCGACGATCAGCGCATCGTCGAGGCGAGCGGCCTCGACGGCAGCTTCGAGCGCCTCATTGAGAAAAGCGCGAAAATCGTCGAGCCGATCGCGCGCCAAAGTCACGCCGGCGGCCATGGCGTGCCCGCCGCCTTTGACCGCCAGGCCCAGATCGACGGCGCGCCGCACCGCCGCTCCAAGATCGACATCACTTAAACTTCTGCCTGAACCATGTCCATATTCTCCATTAAAAGCAATAGTGAATGCAGGTATATTAAAGCGTTCCTTTAAGCGCGATGCGATCAGTCCGACGACGCCCGGATGCCAGCCATGGCCTTCGACGACAAGGCATGACAACCGGTTCGATTTCGCCAATTGCGCTTCGGCCTGGGCGATCGCCTGCTCCAATGTCGCCCTCTCGACGATCTGACGTTCGCTGTTCAGCCGATCCAGCTCCAGGGCGATGCGACGCGCTTCCGCGCCGTCGGCGAGGGTCAGGAGACGCGCGCCGAGTCCGGCGTCGCCGATCCGACCTCCGGCGTTGATGCGCGGACCGAGCGCGAAGCCGAGATCGCGGGCGCGCGGGCGGCCGTCCAATCGGGCGACGTCGATGAGCGCGGCCAGTCCTGGACGCGATCGCGCCGCCATCACCATCAGACCCTTGGCGACGAGCGCCCTGTTGAGCCGCGCGAGCGGCGCGACGTCGGCGACCGTCGCCAGAGCGACAAGATCGAGAGCAGCGAGGAGATCGGGTTCGCGTCGATCTTCGCTCCACCAGCCGCGCGCGCGCAGCGTCCGAGACAGTCCGACAAGTGCAAGAAAAACGACGCCTGCCGCGCAGAGCGCGCCCTGTCCCGAAAGATCGTCGAGCCGGTTCGGATTGATGACGAGCGCCTCCGGCAGAACTTCAGGCGCCTGATGATGGTCAAGAACGATCACATCGAGGCCAAGCGCGCGCGCGACGGCGAAAGCCTCGTGACTTGTGGTCCCGCAATCCACGGCGACCAGGAGAGTCGCGCCTCGCGCCGCTAGATCGCGGATCGCCTCGACGTTCGGCCCATAGCCTTCCACAATCCGGTCGGGAATATGGAGCAAGGGCTGCGGCGCGCCGGCCGCGCGCCAAAAGTCGACGAGCAGCGCGGAAGAGCAAGCGCCGTCAACATCATAATCGCCGAAGATGGCGATCCGCTCGCCCTTTAAGATCGCATGCGCGAGCCGATCCGTCGCCGCGTCCATGTCGTGCAGGGACGACGGGTCCGGCATGAGGTCGCGCAGCTTGGGATCAAGATAGCTAGCGGCGTCAGCGACCGTGACGCCGCGCCCGGCGATCACGCGCGCGAGAAAATCGTCAATCCCGTGCGCCTGGGCCAGCGCAAGCGCCTGCGCCTCGCCTTTGGCGTCGAGCCGCCCGCGCCAGCGTCGGCCGAGCACGGAGCGCTCGACCCCGAGAAAGGCTGGAGTGATCGAATCGGACATTGATGCCTCGAAGCGAGTGGCTAAGCGCTGCCGACAATGGACGCAAGTTCTTCCGACGGGGCCAGGGTCAGGAAGAGGAACAGTCACGCATGCAAATAAGCATACAATTCCAATGCCATACTAAATTTGATTGACATCGCTCTCGATTGGTTGCGTCATAATCCCGGTGGAATATTTTCGATCCAATCCGTTTGGATGAGGCGTTTGGCCGGGGGAAGTCCGTAGATTTTTTGCTGACTTACCGATCCATGAAGCGCTTTCGATTGGCGTTCAGTGCAGTCGAAGAGTTCGCTTCGTCGGATTGCGTGAAAAAGAATTGAGCGGAGATTTTTATGGAGACAAAAAAGCTCGAGACGGGGGCCGCGCCTCGGAAGCTCGGCGAATATCTCTCGCGGACGCGCGAAAAAACGCCAAAGCACGCCGTTCATGGCGTTGGCGGCGCGCAGTCGGTGCGCGAGGATAATTATCGCGGCCACGAGATAGAAATCGTCACCACCTACAAGATCCTCGTCGACGGAAAGAATATTCGCGCGCCGCTCGGCGTCGACGCATCCGGCCACGTTCACTGTCATTCATTGCCGAACTACCAGACCGCTTCAGCGGTCGACATGGTGCGGGCGCTCATCGACGGCTTTCCCGAGGAGTTCGAAGCTAAGCCAGCCCGCCGCAAGAGCCGGCCTGCGCCTCGTCGCAAGAGCCGTCCCGCAGCGAAGAAAGGTTCAAAACACGAGCATTGATTCTGGGAGAGAGACGATGGCCGTCGTCCGAAAAAATATTTCAATGAACGCAGACGTTCGGGATCAATATATTCAAGGCGTCAAATTATTGAAAAATGAGGCCTCCGGCCGAAGAACGGATGAATTCGGCATTCCCGGCGCCGCACGCTCAGTGAGCACTTACGATCTCTTCGTCATCTGGCACGTGACCGCAATGGCGCTGGAGACGCCGCCGGGCAATCCGATGGGACGGAACTCGGCGCACCGCGGACCGGTTTTCGCGCCATGGCATCGGGTGATGCTGATGGTCTTCGAGCAAAATCTCCAACGGGCGTTGGACGATGCGAATTTCGGCCTGCCCTATTGGGATTGGGCCGAAGACGGCGACCTGCCGCCCCAGCAGCAGGGCGCGGCCGCGATTTGGGGCGAGGACTGCATGGGCGGCGAGGGCAATCCAGTGGCCACCGGCCCCTTCGCCTTTCATCAAAGCGATCCCTCTGCGTTCCGGGTGCGCATCTCCACGAATATCTCGGGAGAGCTGCGATCGGTGAACCGCGGCCTCCGGCGCGCCTTTGGCGTGAGCGCCAACGGGCTGCCAAGAACGGCGCATGTTACAAATGCGCTCGCGCTCGCGATCTATGACGCGCCTGACTGGGACGCCGACACGAACAGCTTCCGTAATCGCGTCGAAGGTTGGGTGAATGACGAAGGCGTCTCAGAAACTTGGCTGCACAATCTCGTCCACGTCTGGGTCGGCGGAGAGATGTTGCTGGCCTCTTCGCCCAATGATCCGGTTTTCTTTCTCAATCATTGCAACGTCGATCGCCTCTGGGAAAGCTGGATGAGCCGAAACGGGCGCGTCTACGTTCCCGATATGACTGCAGGCGCCGATCTTAAGGGTCATCGCATTGACGACCCGATCAGCTCGCCGCTGGGCCGCAGCGCGACTCCGCGCGAGACGCTCGACGTAAGCGCGATTTACGAATATGACGCGCTCGTCTGAGCGCCGAAGCATTTTGATTTTCTGATGACTTCGGATCAATGATGGCGCTTAAATCCACTCACATTATTTTCGTGCATGACTTCTTCGGCTGGGGACCTCAAGAGTTCGCACTTCCCTATTGGGGCGACGCTCTCGACCAGATCGGCGAACCATTCGCGATTCATGAAGCCAAGGTGGGTCCGGTCAGCTCCTTTCACGACCGCGCCTGCGAGCTTTTCGCGCAGATCGGCGGCGGAAGGGTCGATTATGGCGCGCGTCACAGCGGCGAGGCGCGCCATGCCCGCTACTCGCGGGAATATGCACACCCTTTTGCGCCCGACTGGTCGGAAGAGAACCCGGTGATCCTCGTCGGCCACGGCGCCGGCGCCCAGACCGCCTTGCAGTTGCAAGCGTTGCCCGCCAACGATTTCTGGGAGCGAGGAACGAGCGCCGACTGGATCGAAGGCGTGGTCAGCGTCGCCGGCGCTATCAACGGCTCATTGCTGCCCTACGGCTTCGGCTGCGACCGCGAGGACGGACGGCTGAAGCGCAGGCCGAGCCGGCTTATCGCAGAGTCGTTCAATTTCCTTGGAATGGCCGCAGGCGTCCCGAGCGCGATGCGCAAGCCCTTCGATCTCCATCTCGATCAGTGGACGGACGGCGAAACGGACTCGCCAGAGGCGATGGCGCGTCTCGATGCGGGCGCCTTCGTTGCGGGCGAGGACAATCTCGCCTTCGACATGACGCTCCAGGGCTGCCGCAACGCCAACGCCCGGTTCAGATCGCATCCGGGGACGTATTATCTGTCCCTCGTGACAAACGCCACGCATGCTCGCCTTTCGGGCTTCTTCGGCAAGATCTGGCGGCCCGACCCGACGATCCATCCCATCCTCTGGCAGCCGGCGCTCTATCAGGCGCAAGAAGCGAATTTCGCCAAAGCGCCGATCGCCGGCTGGGGCGGCGGCGACCTTTCGCTGCCGCGGTGGCGACCCAACGACGGCGCAGTGAGCGTCATCTCGCAGCGCTATCCGTTTACGGCGCGGGATGAGCCCGTGGGAGGCGAAGGCGTTTTCAAACGCCAAAGACTCAAACCGGGGCGCTGGTATTATGAATATCTCGACAAGGCGATCGGCCAGCGGTTCGATCACTTCGACGTCGTCATCGGCGCGCAGCTCAAACCTTGGGTTCCGGGCCTGCGCGACGCGCATCGCGAGATTTATTTGCGGCTCGGCGAGACCTTGCGGAGCCTGTAACCTCGCGGCCCGTTCAGTGCAATCCGCTTATGCCGTGCGTGCGGAGCGCGTCGATCACGCCGCTGAAGATCAGCGACACGCCCATCGCCGAGACGAAGAAGCCGACAATTCTGGTCGCCGCATCTATCCCGAGCGGCCCGAGCGTCGTGGTCAGTCGCGTCGCAAAGACGAGACAAGCGTAGGTCGCCGCCACGGCGAGAACGATCGCGGCGAGGATTGCGCCGAACGCCAGCGTCTCATGGGAAGAGCGCTCCACGACCGCCATCATCCCGAGCACGGTCGCGATCGCGCCGGGTCCGATCATCAGCGGCATCGCAAGCGGCATGAAGGCGATGTTGCCGTTGGATCCGGCGCAGCCAAGAGATCCCTCCCCGTTCGATGGCGGCAGAAAAAGTTCAAAGCCGATTCGCATCAGCACGATGCCGCCGGCGATACGCACCATATTCAGCGAGACGCCGAATATTTTTAAGATCACCGCGCC
>Ga0233425_10005906_pt1 | contig 18755 bp, 13 predicted proteins | sample Watercolumn_Towu_2_FD_181712 | JGI IMG/M metagenome (GOLD analysis project Ga0233425, IMG submission 181712) | Freshwater microbial communities from Lake Towuti, South Sulawesi, Indonesia - Watercolumn_Towuti2014_140_MG | ecosystem: Environmental > Aquatic > Freshwater > Lake | place... | reverse complement strand
CGGAATTGGCGTTGTTCGAGACCATGCATAACTGGAAGTCCTATTGGTCAAGCCGAATTCATCCCTTCATTATCGGTGACATACTGGAGGTGGGCGCCGGAACCGGGTCCAATACCCCCTTCCTCAATAAAGGCAGGCATAGAAGATGGCTCTGTCTCGATCCCGATTCGCGGCTCATTGCTCGCTTGAAAGAGACCCTATCGCAAACACCGAGTTTGCATGGCCACGAAACTGCCTGCGGCAAACTGAAGAGCCTAAATGCAAGCCAGAGGTTTGACACCATCATTTACATCGACGTTCTCGAACACATCGAGAATGACCGAGACGAGTTGGAGACCGCGGCATTACTTCTTCGGGCCGGCGGTCGAATTATCGTCCTTGCGCCTGCCCATCCGTGGCTATTCACTCCCTTCGATGCCGCAATAGGACATTTCCGGCGGTACAACCGTGCAATGCTCAGAAACATTTCACCAAGAGGCCTGCACCTCCAACACCTGATCTATCTTGATTCCGTTGGTCTCCTATTCTCTATTGCTAACTTACTGCTGTTACGTCAGTCCATGCCCACTATAGCACAGCTTCGTTTTTGGGATCGATTCGCGGTCCCGATCTCACGAGTCCTCGACAGATGTCTGTTCGGCTTAGTCGGAAAATCGATCGTGGGGATCTGGCGGCGGGGGGATGTGTAGACCGCGGGGAGAACTGCCCCGATATCACGACAACCTGACTCGGTCTTCCTATACAAACCAAGGGGATCAAGCGTTGGAGTGTGGCAAGATGTCGAATAATGCGTGGACAGATGAGTACATGAGTAACGCAATACGGAACCATTCGCTATTGAGCGGATTGGTGGTTGTCTTCTTGTTGGCAGGTGCTTTGTCCATAGCGGCCGGAACGGCGTTCGGGCTGCTAAACTTCACGGATGTGGCTTATCCGGACAGTGCTACCCTGCTTAGAATTGGAGAAGTCGTCCGTTCGGGCCATATCTATCCTGATATTGACCAACCTCCGTATTTAGCAACGCTTTACGGACCATTAACCTATGTCCTGCTTGGAATTCCTTATAGTCTGGCACAGACTGTAGGTATCAATCCTCAATTGCCGGTGCGAATCGGTATAGCGGGGGCGTTGTGCATTTGCGTATTATTCGTATTCCTGATCAGCAGACGACTGTACGACTCGCGCCCGATCGCCTGGCTTTGCGCCCTGTTCGCCTTATCCGCTCTTCCTCTGGCCGACTGGTCAATTCAGATCCGGGGTGATTTCCTGGCGCTTGGATTCTCGCTTTTCAGTGTGTATTTGTTTATTCAACCAAATGGGCGCTCGCGGGTGGTCGGCGCCGCTATCTGCGCCGGGCTCGCACTCCTCGTCAAGCAGACTTTCTTCGCTGCGCCGATCGCTATCGTTAGCTGGCTCATCTATAGTCGGCGATACAGGGAGGCTGTCTTCTGGACTGCGGGATTCGTGCTCACCGTCGTGGGTGGATATTCTCTCGTGTTGTGGCGTGAGCCGCTGATGCTGAAACACCTGGCAGCTCTTCGTCATCCTGTTTTTGAATTTAAACAGGCGATAGACATCCTTTGGAACGCCCTGTCTCAACCCGTAGTACCATTTGCGGCGATAGGTGGTGTCTTGGCCTTACGGAATTGCATTCCTGAAAGGATCCTGTTCCTCATTTACTGTTTGGTTGCCTGGGGTGTAGCAATGCTCACTATTTGGCAGGTGGGAGGTAATATCAACTATTTCTGGGAACCCTTGTTGACCTCGGCAGTCCTTGCCGGGCAAGGATTATGCGAACTTCAACGTAGGGCAAACCGCACTCCGGTGTTGGTAACGGCAATGCTTTTCTTATTGATCTTGCAGTTGTTTTCACCTATGCTGATGAATAATCTCCGTTATCTGAAGCAAACGTACAGGAAATTTGACGGTTATCACATGAAAAAGGCCCGGTGGGAATCGTTCCTGTCCATCATTTCCGGACAAAGGTTGTTGTCGACTATTCCCGCCCTGACGCTTCGCAGCACAACCCCTGAGATTCCCGATCCGTATTTAAATTCGGTCCTCGAACTTCGAGGCCGATGGAACCCCGCCCCGGTTGTCGTTCGGATTGACGCAGGTGTGTACGATGTCATTGTCATTGGGGTCGGACACGCAGACGAGGTTGGCGGTCACCGCGGCATTCGGTTTTGGAACAACGCGATGTGGGGTGCTATGAAGAAATCATACAAGCTCGCATGTGTATTCGACGAAAAGGAGGTTTGGTTACCGCACCGAGGCAATAGCGATATTTTCTCCAAACTCTCGGCTATAGGCTGTCTACCTTTCACAGAGAAGGGATACGTGAGCCCTATGATTGGCAGTCAGTCTCCATTGAAATGAGGCGATGACATCAATTCGGGGACGGGCATGACCCATTACTGTCTTATCATCGGGTTCCTTCGCGGCTGGCGGTCCTGAAGACATGTCAGTATCCTTATGAAAGTATCGCTGCACCAGTCGATACTGAGGCGAAAGGCCGTCCTGGCGTTGCTGCCGATCCGCTCGGCAAGTTCCAGATCGCCCATCAGGAGCCGGATGAGCTTCTCAAGATCCTTGGAATCCCCCGCCCGGTGAAAAAGGGCCGTCTCCAGGTGCCTGGCATATTCGAGCGTCGCCAGGTTGGCCGTAATAATCAGGGGGCGCCCGAGGGCCATGGTCTCCAACATGGCTGTTTGACCCGCCGCAATCCGATAGTCCTTCAGCGGCAGGACAACCAACCTCGACGAAACGATCAATTCGACCAGATCGAGCCCGACCCTGCTTTCCGTAATGAGGGTGACATGGGGGGGGAGCTGCTCGCGGGGTTTGTATGTCTGCGAGAGGATGACCGTTTCAAAGTCCAGGTGTTTCAATGCTTCAACCAAGGTCTCGTAATCCCGGTCGCTGTTTCCGTAAGCAAGAAGATAGTTACGTCTTGGAAATGAATAGTCCTGCAGGTATTTCCTTGGTGCGGTGATCGGATAGAAGCCCATACGGTCGAGAGGGATATCAAATAGGTCCGAGTAAAGGACCCTTTCCCTTTCAGAGGTGCACAGAAAGAAATCGATCCCGGGAATGGCCATCCGCAGCAACATGAGCCGCAATCGATAGCCCGGGTCGCTCCGGATCATGTTGATATGAAAGTCGTAGATGATGTGCTTGGGGGACGACGCTTTACGAAGGAAGCGGTTCAGGATTCCGCAAATGGTGCCCATCCGCATGGACCAAGCCACGACTACGTCGAAGCCCTTCCCTCTGACGATGGCCAGAAAGGGAAGATAGAACTCGGCCAAAATGCGGGAGAGGCGATTCAGCCAAGAATTGGGGGAGGCTCCGAACCAGTATGGTTGCAGGATATCGATCCGTCCCACCTTTCTGCTGATGGCAATATAGGTATCCCATTTTCCCTCCTCCTTCCAGTTGACCAGAAAAAGGAGTTTCATATTGTCCGTCACCGCGCGGATTCTCCCTGACCCGTTGCACCCACTATATGCAGTAAGCTTTTCTTGAAGGCTTTCACTCCGCCTGATGACCGAATCCCTATTTGCTGGCCAGCATCTTGCGCAACAGCCCTCGGTTTTCGCGGACCCAGAAAATGACCTTTCTGATTCCCTCCCGGGGGACTATCCGGGGTTTCCAGCCGAGCATGACTGCAGCTTTATCGTTATCGCTGTAAAACACCCTCTGATCTCCGGGTCGCCAATCCTCGTGGCGGTACTGAACATCCAGCCCCTCCTCCCGCAGAACATCGATGAGTTCCAATGGGGACATCGTATTTTCGATCCCCCCCCCAATGTTGAAGCCTTCGCCCCGCATCGCGCTTCCGTTCTTAATCGCAAGCTCGTAAAGGGTCAGTAGGTCGTCAATGTACAAGATGTCTCTTATCTGCTTGCCGTTTCCGTAGATGGTCAGCGGGATGCCGAGGGAGGCCGCGATAATGAACCACGCTACCCAGCCCTGATCCTCCACCCCGAATTGCTGGTCGCCGTAGATGCACGACTGGCGAAAGCTCATGCTGCGCAGGCCGTAAATGCGGGCATAGTCGATCACGTACTGATCAGCGCACCCCTTGGAGCATCCGTAAGGGGAATGAAAATCCAATCCCCGGCCTTCGTTCACCCCTCTGAAATCCCCGATGATGAAACGTTTGTCGAGCTCCACCATGGTGAAGTCGCTTAGGTTACCGTATACCTTGTTTGTAGAGGCATAGATGAATAGGGCCTCCGGGCTGCAGGTCCGGAATCCCTCCAGCATGTTCATGGTCCCCAGGGCGTTGGTCATGAAATCTTCCCGAGGATTGACGACGGAAGTCGTCACCGCAACCTGTGCAGCCAGATGAATGATGGTGGAGAAAGGACCCTCTTTCCTGAAGACCTCTGAAACCTGTTCGGCATCTCTCACATCGGCCGCGCAATGGGTTATCGGAAAATCCCGCTTGAGAAGCTCCATATTGTAAGCGCTGCCTTTTCGGGACAGATTGTCGAGGACAACAACCTGCAGCCCCTTCTTAGAAAAGAACCTCGCACAGTGATAACCAATAAACCCCCCCCCTCCTGAAATCAGCATCTTATTGGACATGACACTGCCTTCCCGATCGAAATTTCCAGGGAGCTCCTCTCCACCGGAAACCGATTTTCGATCAGATGTTTATTATAGATACTTGTTTTTGCATGGGTTGAGGATACGGAAACCCGTATGGTCTGTCAAGGAGATTCTGGCGCAATATGCCATCGTGCGCCGCTTCGCGCGGGATCACGCATGTGACGCCAGGCATCGTCGAGGATCAGCAGGCCGTTGGCGCCTGCAATCGGCAATTCCTCGCGCTGCAAAGCGAGTCGATGCAAACCGGGGATCCGCGCGAGCGGCGCAGGGGCGATCGGATCTCGCGCGAGTATTTCGACGCGGCATCCTACCGCCGCGAATTCCGCCGCGTCGAGAACATGATAGCCGCCGCGGGCTTCGAGGACATCGCGATAGATGGCCACCTCCGCAGAGCGTGGAATACGATAGCGGAATCCATCGAGCGGATCGACCAGAACAATGCGGTCCGGCAGCCCGCTGCCCTTGTTTTGTGCGAGCACTTCAGCCCACTGGCGGATCCGCGGCGCCGACGGCTGAACAATGCTGCCGATCATATCACCGACCACCTTGATGTCGTCGAAAGTCGGCCGGGGAACGCGTTGCGATTGCAGATACCAACGGACGGAGTTGTTGGGCAACTGGTCCCAGCCGCCTCCGAACAAGAGGAACGCGCGCACCGGGGTGTGCCGATCGATGAAGTCTGTGATCTCCGCCAACGCGGGAATGCACTCGTACTCCCACGTCACGCGACGTGACAACTCGGCCGGTGAATGCAGGTAAAATGCCCCGGGGAGGAATGCTAGCCCCGCAACGCCCGTCAGAAAACGGGCGCCGTTCAGGCGACGGCGCAAGGGAGGCATTGCGAGCCATGCGGCCAGCAGCATAAGTGCTATAGGCGTCGCCAGGAATGTCCACCCCGAGTCTGACAGCGCAGCGCGCATCCCCCCAACGAACCAGGTTGTGTAATGTTCGACCGTGCGAACCAAACCGCCGCGAACGGCGGCAATGTCAAAAACCGGACGTATCAGAAAAGTCGCCAGCGCCGCTACGCGAGCCGGCGCCCAAATAAGCGCCGCGCAAAGAGCAGCTCCGACGACACCCGATACGCCCAAAACCCAACTCCACACGCGAAGCGGGCCCGCTGCTGCGAGACTGCCGGCCCGGGCAACGCGGTCGATCCAGGCGGGTATGACCGCCGCAACCAGGAGCAATGCCATCGGCGCTTCGACGAGGTTATAGCGGAACTGGAAGCGCGCTCGCACCGCCAGCAGCAACATTGCCAGCAACGCATAGAGCGCGACCGCGCGCAGTCGAAAGTCACGCTCACGGCGCAGGCCCCAGTAGAAGGCTCCCCCGATAGCCAGAACCACCGCCGGGCTTGATGTGTACTCGAGCAACCACGAAGCCGCGAAGTTGAGGGCGATCATAGGTTTGGAGCCGTATGCCGGATGCGTGAACGCATCGCGAAAGGCCTGCAGCTTGTCGGGATGCGCCAGCCAGAGGGCAAAGACGATCATAGGTAAGCCGAACAAGAGGCTTGCTGTAGAACGCAGCGCCGCGATCACGCGCAGGCGGTGCCGCAGGAGCTCGATCACCCCCAGACAGGCGATTTGGACCAAGCCATGATCGTACTTGGTCAGCAGCGCACCGGCCAAGGCGGCGCCTGCGTATGCGGCGCGCCTGGCATCCGGGGCTTCCACATAGCGGATGTATGCGTAGAGCGATAATGCGGCCCAGAACAGCGAGCAGGTCTCGATCAAACACTGAGTTGCAAAGGTGATCACGTTCGGCGCGGCGAGCAGAAAAAAAACTGACAGCATCCCCGCTATCTCACCGTGACTCGGCGCAATGCGCCTGGCAAGCGCGTAGAAGATCAGGCAGGTCGCGGCCAGCCAAAGGATCGACGGCAGTCGCGCCGCGAAGTCGTTTACACCGAATATGACAAACGACGGCAGGAGCGACCAGGAATGCACGATCGGGTACCAGAGCAGATGATCCTGGACAGGCGGCTGCCAGCGCTCGGGGAAATAGCTGTCGCGAAGGAATTGGGGCAGCTTGCCGCGGGCAAGGTCATCATAGCGACGCAAGGCTTCGATCGCGTGCACGGCTTCGTCGGCGTCCATCGTCGCGCGCGTCGTCGCCGCCGCATGGATCAGTGTCGTCGTCACAAACAGCGTCAATGCCAGCGACGCATAGCCGGCCAATCTGGATGCGCCTGCAAGCGTCATCGCGAATGCAACCCGAGTGTGACCGGTCCACCCGGTATGTCTCCCGCCCGGAAAGCGACACGCCGAACAACCAAAACCCTTGATAAAACAGTTAAGTTCGCCATTTATCCCTCGCAAAATCGATCGAATGGATTGAGAAGAATTTTCCTTTGGTTGAACGAAGTATAGGACTGCCGATTTTATATGTCAAGATTATATAAGCATCGATTTAAGCATCGATTTTTCTTGACAACCGACCACTTTATCCATACACTTAGATCAACGGTGGTCGGCTCTCCAGCCAAACCACTGTCGGATTGCCGGAAGCACAGGAAGGTTTTTCTTATGACGGAAAACATTCTGATTACCGGAGGCGCGGGGTATGTCGGCAGTCATACCTGCCAAGCACTTGCGGCAAAAGGGTTTTTGCCCGTCTGTCTTGATAATCTCATAAATGGTCATCAATCGGCTGTTCAGTGGGGTCCCTTCGTCAGGGGCGATATTGCCGATACTTCGATTCTGGATCGTATTTTTTCCGACTATCAACCCAAGGCGGTTATTCATTTTGCTGCTTACGCGTATGTGGGAGAATCTGTTGAAGATCCGGCAAAATATTACCGGAACAATGTTGCCGGTTCGATATCGCTCCTGGAAGCAATGAGGCGGAATGGCTGTAAAAACATCGTCTTTTCAAGTAGCTGTGCAACCTACGGCATTCCTGAGCGGGTGCCCATCCCCGAAGACCATCGGCAACTCCCGATCAATCCCTACGGCCGCAGCAAGCTCATGATCGAGCAGATCATTAGGGACTATGGGAGCGCTTACGGTATCCGATATGCCATATTGCGATATTTTAACGCCGCGGGCGCAGATCCTCAAGGACGGATCGGCGAAGACCATAACCCGGAAACCCATCTGCTTCCCATTCTTCTCCAGACTGTATTGGGCCGGCGTCATTACACGGAGGTCTATGGAACCGATTATGATACACCGGACGGAACCGCCATTCGGGATTATATCCATGTCAGCGATCTGGCCAGCGCGCATATCCTTTCCCTGAAATATCTGGCTCAAACCGCCCAAGGCCTGTGCGTCAATCTCGGGACGGGACAGGGGCGTTCCGTGACAGAAGTGATTCAGGCGGTACGGCAGGTCACGGGAAAACCTGTCGCTTATAGGAACGTCGGCAGGCGTCCGGGCGATCCGCCGTCTCTGGTGGCTAAAGCGGACCGCGCCTGCTCCCTGCTGGGTTGGAAGCCGGATATCGTCGATATACGCGAAATCGTCGCAACAGCATGGAACTGGCACCGATCGAAAGAGGAAAGGACATGATGACTATGAGAAACATTTCGCGACTTTTTTTTATCGGTATCCTGTTGGTTCTCGGTTCGGTGTTTATTCCCTCTCACTGCTTCCCGCAACAGTCGCTGCTGGACGACACAGGCATTTCCAGGCAGTATCTGTTAAATCTTTCCGGTACGGTCATGAATGAGACCTTCTCAGGATCGCAGGCTTTGTTGACCCTTATGAGCACCGTTACCGGCAGCGGAAATCCCTATCTGATCATCATACAGGGATTTCCAAAAAAAAATTCCAGAAACAGCTTCTTCTGGAATTCAGAGCATTCCGTGATGGCAAACGTCGCAAACGAGATCACCTGTGATATCAAACGAACTGCTGTAAAATCGGTGCCGATGTATTTTGTTTTTCTGAGTCCGGAACTGTTGAGACATACGGGAGCTTTAGAGATATTGGGGGATGAAGGTAAAAAATATGCTGAAAAAGTAGCCCTTCCGACACTGATCAATGCCATGGCCGGTAAGCTGAAGCTAAACCTCCACTCGAATTACTTATCGGGGACAGTTTGGATGAAAGGCTATGACCCGGTCGAAAAGGCCTATGTCCAGTACAACGCCCGCATTCAGGGAGAAAGGTCGTACAAACTGGAACCCAAACAGGAGCTTAAAAAATGAGGCGCCGCCTGAGTCTAACTATTTCAACGATCCTGTTACTGTTGCTCTTTTCAACCGCCGTAAAGGCGCAAGACCTTCGCGTATCGTGGCATCAATCAGGGTATGGCGGCGGCGGGCGGTTCACGGCCATCGCCGTCGATCCTTCGAATCCCCAAATCGTCTATGTCGGCTCGGATGTCGCAGGAATCTTCAGAAGCCGGGACGGCGGAAATCACTTTGAACTCAAAGGAAAGGGATTGGAGGGCTTTGCCATTGCCGATATTGCCATATCACCCGCCGATCCGCGCCAAGTTTTTGCGCTTGCCGACGAGGGTCTATACCACAGTGTCAATCAGGGCGATACCTGGGCGAAGATATCCGGTGAAATCCAGTATACCGCACGATTTTTCGGGAGCCGGTTACTGCTGTTTACCCGGGATTCGCTGTGGATTGGAACGGATAAAAGGGGAGTATTCAAAATATCTTTGAAGGATTTTAAGACCCCCCCGCAACCGGTAAAGGGACTGGAGTTTTCTAAAATCAACGGACTGGCGGTGTTTGATGGGTATCTATATGCCGGGACCTCCAGGGGTGTTTACCGGCTGGAGGGGCAAAGCTGGAAACCACAACCGAAAGGATTTTCGCAGGGATCTGCCGAGATTACGGATATAGCTTCCGCGCATAACGCACTCTATGCGGTGGAAAAACAAAACGGCCCATACCGCTGGAATAACGTATCCCTCGCCTGGGAACATCGCCCTGTTTCATTATCACCTCAAGCAAAAGGCTATAAATCCATCCTCGTTCATCCTGACAATCCAGACATTGTGTTCATCGGCTCGAATCCGGAACACTGGCCCTTTCTCCTCTTTAAAACCGAAAACGGGGGCAAGACATGGAAGTCTATTCAATCTTTTCAGGTCGATCCCGAAGCCCCTCCCAACTGGACGCGCACGCTTTCAGGTGTTGAAGAAATGGTCATCGTCCCAGGAAATCCCCAAACCCTCTTTATGACGGACTGGTGGAATCTCTGGCGGTCATCCGACACGGGAGAGCGTTGGTTGCAAAAGCATCGTGGACTTCAGAACACAGTCATCAACGACCTGAAGATCCATCCCCGAGACCCCAAAACCTTGTATCTGAGCACAGCAGACAACGGCCTGATGGTCTCCGAAGATTCGGGAAAACGTTGGAAACGGACGATGAATGGAGTCGTCGATGGTCATGCCCGGGAAATCGAAATATCACAAAAGGACCCTGCCCGGATGGTTCTATTGATGAATCCATGGGTGAATAAGGGGCGGGTTTACGTCTATGAGTCCCGAAACGCAGGTGTAACCTGGAAGGATATCGGATTTTCCATCCCCACAGCATCGCTTCCCAAACTGGGATATGTCGATGGATTGGCAACGAACGTGGAACTTGACCCGCTTTCCGATGACACGATTTATATTGGAACCAACGGCTACGGCGTATATAAAACCGTAAATGCCGGTAAAGACTGGACCCAGATGAACCAGGGACTGAGCACCCCTTTTATCAAGGGACCGGGAGCGCTGAAACTCCACCCCCGGTCTCCCCGCACCTTGTTTGCCAGCACGCAGGCTGGCGGAATCTACAAGTCGACCGATGGTGCAAGCACCTGGCGTCGAGTAACGACCGGGGAACAATACACATTTGGATTGGACATCGACCCTTCCGCACCATCACGTATCCTGTCGGGCAGTACCGGAAATACCCTTTTGATCTCAAACGACGAAGGGAAAAGCTGGAAGGAAATTCATCTTCCTGTGACCGCCTCGTCTCAGATGGCGGTCTATAGCGTGGGGTTTCATCCCAAACACGGTGGACTGGTCCTGGCGGGCACCATTCACTATAATATCAGGGCAACCGCTGGGCTCTTTATCAGCACAGATGGCGCAAAGACATTTCGAAAGGTTCAGATGGATGTTCCAATGGTGAATATCAATACCATCACCATGACGGCAGGAGACCCAGCAGGAGGATATATCGGATTCAATGGAACCGGAATTTTCCGGATAGAGATGGCAAAATAATCTCAAAATGCAAATTGTTTTATGTAACAAATATTTTTTCTTAAACGGCGGAGTCGAAAAATATCTTTATGATATAATAAATGACCTGCCCCTCAGAGGTCACCAAGCAATTCCTTTCAGCGTCCGTTACGCACGGACATGGCCTTCTGTATATCAGGACTATTTTCTGGCATCTCCCGGAAACCCCGAACAAGCGCACTGGGGGAACATCCGGTTTTCTCCAGGCAACATTGTACGGTTTCTGGATCGAAGCGCCTATTCCTTCGAAGCCAAGATAAAATTGAACCGACTGCTCAAAGCGGTCCAAGGGGCCGACATCGCCTACGTGCTTAATATCTATAACTACATGTCGCCAAGTATTCTCCATACGTTCAAACATCATCGCATCCCCGTGGTTATGCAGATAGGCGACTACAACCTGCTATGCCCCAGCTACTCTTTGCTCAGGGATGGAAAGCCCTGCACCCTCTGCGTCCAGGGGCGGTATTACCACGGTCTTCGATATCGATGCGTAAAGCACGGTCTCACCGCCTCAGCAGTGCGGGTAGCAGCCATGTATCTCCATCGCCTTTTAGGAATACATGAACTGGTCGACGCCTTTACCGTACCTTGTGAGTTTATGAAAACCAAACTGGTTGAAGGCGGTTTTTCTGAAGAGAAAATCCATTTGTTGCGGTATCCGGTTCAAAGCTCGGTCGAGATGGATAAGGCTTGGAATAAGAAAAACTATATTGTTTTTTTTGGCCGAATATCCTATGAGAAGGGGATAGATACGCTGATCAGCGCCTTTCAGCGGATAGAGCCGCCGATGGACCTTTACATCATCGGCAGAAGCTATGATGGGGAAGAGGAACGCTTGAAAGGGCTCATTGAACCCGATGTTCAAGATCGTATCCATTTTTTGGGATTCCAGTCAGGGGAGACCCTTTCAAAGTGGATCGCCGAAGCGATGTTTAGCGTGGTGCCCAGCCGATGGTATGATAATGCGCCATTAAGCGTTTATGAGAGTTTCCAGCATGGCACACCGGTTATCGCATCCCGCATTGGCGGGATACCCGAGCAGGTCAAGGAGGGGGTTAACGGTCTATTATTTGAGCCGGACTCCTGCGACGATCTCGAACAAAAAATGATCTGGCTGATAGCGAACAAAGATCAACGGATGCAAATGGGAACCGCTGGACACGAATATGTAAAGACAGCACTGGGCATTAAAGATCATATGGATAGCCTTATCAACCTGTTTGAAAGCGTCATCGCCCAAGACAAGCGGAGATAGCTGTATGGTCTATCCCTCAAAAACCCGTGTCGCCATCGTAGTTTCCCATTTGACCATCGGTGGCGCCGAGCAATTGCTGCTGGAAGTCTTGCGCCACATTAACCGACAGCAATTTGCTCTTCACATCATGTTTTTAAGAGACCCGGGCATCCTGGGGAAGGAAATTATTCAATTGGGATTTCCGGCGAGTACAGGGATTATCCGATCCAAGTTTGATATTTTGGGGGTCTTTAAACTGGCGAAGCTTTTAAAGGGTTCTCAAACGGACGTTGTTTTTTTAATCAACCACCTCAACGCCCTCTTTTTTGGTGTTCTTGCGGCTAAATTCGCCGGGGTTCAGCGGTGCATCAACTGGGAAAACGAAACTTTTAAACGATATCCTTTTCACCCGCTGACAATGCTGGGACGCCGGATTCTCCATCTGGGCATTGATTATGTGGTGGCCGCCGCAAAGGGACACGGCGATTACATCGCAGCCGAGGAAAGAATTCCTCGCCGAAAGATTCGGGTCATTTATAACGGCGTTGATTCACGACGGTTTCAATCGAATCTCAGCCCCCAAGAAGCGCGACTTCGTCTGGGGATTCCGCCTGGGTCTCCGGTAGTAAGCATTATAGCGGCGCTTCGTCCGGACAAGGCACATCATGTTTTTCTACAGGCTGCACGGAAGATATTGACCGTAATCCCCGAAACCCATTTCCTGATCATCGGAGATGGCCCCCAAAGGCGGTTTCTTGAGAATCTTTCCGCCGAGCTGAAACTTGACGAGCGGGTCCATTTCTTGGGATTCCAACGTCAGCTTGGTGATATTCTGGCTGCGGTTGATGTCAATTGTCTTTCCTCCTATCCGCATCAGGAAACCTTGTCGGTAGCCGCCATAGAAGCCATGTCTGCCGGAGTACCCATTGTATGCACCGATGTGGGATTTATGAAAGAAATCGTAACTCCCAATGAGACCGGCTTTTTGGTTCCTGTAGATGATCCGACGGCTTTGGCCGAAAAACTTATTTTGGTGCTCGAGCAACCCGAACTGCAGAAAAACCTCGGCCGTAAGGCGCGCCGTATGGTTCTTGAAAGTTTCGGAGTGGAGCAAATGACCAGGGGCTTCGAAGACCTTATGATATCCCACGCCGCAGTGAAAGCGTAGAGTTAACAAGTTGCTATCCGAATCGGATTAACCAGAAAGGAGAAAGCACATGAAAACCTATAAAATATTGCCAGGTGCGGAGAGAAGGTCCATGAAAACGGGTCAAACATTAATGGCCGCATTGTTCGGAATGCTGATCCTGGCGTTTCCCATACAGGGCCATGCCGTAACGGCGATGAGCATCCAGTTTGAGGATACCCTTCGCCTGATCAGTTTAGACATGCCGCATAAAGAGGTGATTGAAACACTGGGAACTCCGGATCTCATCAAGAGCGAAGGAATGTGCCTGCAATACGAAACCCTGGGATTGAGCGTGTTTTTGAATTCGAACGGTCAGGTGGAACAGGTCTATCTTTCCAGAGGATTCACGGGATCCGTGGGCGACAAGAAAGGATCCATGGGCATTCAGCTTGCGGATATTGAAAAGGAATTCGGCGCCTCTGCGGATGTTTACAAACTCAATTACCAACCTTCCCCCATCATTCAGACCAAGGCTACTACTGAAACCGAGAATCAATCAGACCCTACCGGCAGGGAAAAGGGAGAATTTCCGTTACAATATTCGGGCAATAAGAAGCTATACGTGTTTTACAACAGCGGAAAGGTCATGAAGTATAAATACGTTCTGGATGAAGACGGTATTGCCTTCTGGCTGGATGGTAACAAGCAGCTCTACGCAACAGTCCTGTACACATCCCGGAGTAAAAGCGCCGTTGTCATGTTACCCGAGGCGGTAAAAGAACCGATTGCAGCAAAAGAAAAGGCGGCCGCAGAAACAGTTCTTCTTCCTGTGGTTCATTTCGATTTTGACAAGTACAATATCAAGAAAATATATGTTTCGGATCTGGATCGACACGTAGCCTATTTGGGCGCAAATCCATCCTCACCCGTCACCGTCGAAGGGCATACCGATTCTATAGGCTCAAACCAATACAACCAGAAGCTGTCGGAAAGAAGGGCGAATGCAGTGCGTCAGTATCTCATAGAGAAAGGAATCGCCTCTTCGCGGATCCAGGTGATCGGATATGGCGAGGAAAGACCCATAGCGGACAATAAGACGGCTGAAGGCCGCGCCAAAAACCGGAGAGCAGAATTTCAAGTCACGGTCGAAAAAAGATGACGACCATGCGGGGTAAGAAAACCCGCCTTATAAAGACACCAGCCCATGGGTGAGTCCCGAGGTCTTGCCGGCCAGATTGGAAAAGCCAGCGCCATCATCATCATCTGGTCAATGATAGATAAAATCCTTGCCGTCGGCAAGGAAATACTGACGGCTCAGCAGTTCGGTGTCTCTGCTGACATGGATGTTTTCAATATCACCCAAGCGTTTCCCGGAACACTGGTTTTATTGTTTTCAGGCGCTTTGGTCTCGGCATTTGTCCCTCTTTACCTCGAGTGGTCAAGCCAATCATCCGCTCAAGATGCGGATTCCCATACCGTCTGGCTGATTTACTTCGCCGCCTTGTTTTTTTTGGTGCTGACCCTTGTCTGCTTTTTCTTAACCCCGCTCATCATTCAATTCATCTGTTATGGATTCGGCGCCAAAGAAAAACAGTTAGGGATTGTCCTGGAGCGGCTCCTTATCATACTACTGTTCATTGATGGGGCCGGCATTTTCCTCAGAGGGATGTTGCATGCCAAAAAGATGTTTTTCCATCTTTATGTCGCTCCGATTTTTGTGAACATCACAATCATTTTTTTTCTTATTTTTGATGTAGGGCTCGGGATCTATCTTCTGGTGTGGGGTTTTCTAATCGGAACTTTTCTAAAAACGATTTATATGGGCATTGCTCTTCGCCGTGAAGGATTTCATTTTAGAACGACGTTACCCTTTGATCCTCAAAAAATGAGGTCCCTTTGGCTGTTGGCCATACCGATGTTGGGAAGTCAACTGATAGCCAACTCCAATGTGATGGTGGACCAGATCATGGCGACTTTACTACCGGCAGGCTCTGTTTCAACCCTGCGATATGCTTTTCGCATCAACGATTTGCCCATTCAGGTCGTCATCACAGCCCTCTCCAGAGCCATTTTCCCGTTTATCAGCGAAGAAGCCGCCGCCAGAAATCGAGAAAACCTGATAAAAATTTATAAATATTCCCTGATTTTTTTAGGATTTCTCACAATCCCGATTACATGTTTCATCATACTGTTCTCAGAAGATATCGTCATTGCTCTCTTCAAACGCGGCGCTTTTGACCTTGAAGCCTCAAGACAAACGGCCCAGACTCTGACGTGTTATAGTCTTGGCCTGTTTTTTTACGCTTACACCTTTGTCAATGGCGGATTTTTCGCAGCGCTCAGGAATACAAAGACTCTGCTCTATATGGGAATCGTCACAATTTTCTTAAACGGATTTTTCAATTTTGTCTTTATGCACCTCATGGGGGTTAAGGGAATCGCTCTTTCCACAAGCGTAACCCTTTGTATTATCTCAATTTATTTTATCTTTTCCTTAAAACGGCTCCTCAACATCTCTGATCTGTCCGATATTCTTTCCAGTTTTTATTGTCTGATCCTTTCTGCCGCCTGTATGTTGGGGGCAGGATTTCTTTTTCTAAAACTCTTTGAGATTGCCGGTATTTCCAGGTGGGCGTCCGTTCCTGTCATTACAGGACTCATGGCCATCATCTATCTTGGTATAATCTGGGTGTTCAGAACCGACGAGCTGCATAAATGCTTGCATGCGCTCATCGGCATGCTGAATACGCTAAAGAAGGAAAGACCAATTTCTTGATGGAAACTTTACCAAAGCCAAACCGGGGGCGCAGGCTGCTAATACTCGTCCGCTGGCACGAGGCCGGCAACTGGGATCTGTACCGTGCCCTTGCAGATCAGGGTGAAAAAACGGACATCCTTAAACCTTTTGCTTATGATCGCCCTTTCTGGAACCGAATTTCATGCACTCTATCTGAATTCTATCTTCCCCTCATTGCGATTATTAAAAAAAAGCCGTACGATGTTGTCGTAACCTGGTCTATGCGACTGGGAATTTTCTATGGGATCTTAAACCGTTTGTTTGGTAGGTCGATCTCACCCAAACATATTATGTATGATTTTCACATCACCTTAACCCGCACGGACCTATTATACCGGTTCCGGTTGAAGTTACTTAGATTGGCGCTTCCAGGTATAGATTTCTTTCTCACCACTTCCGAAATGGAAAGGGACATCTACTTCAAAAGATTTGGAATCAAACCCGCACAGATAGCGTTTTGGCCGATAACTCCGGCGGGCTATCTTTTAGATAAGGGGCCATACCCAAGGGAGGATTATATTTTTTCCTACGGAAACAGCGACAGGGATTATGATACATTGATCAATGCCGTTGAAGATATCCCTTTTCAAACAAGGATTTTATCGAAAAGCTACAGACCCTCGCGAACCCTTCCACCCCATGTTCAGTTAATTCGTGAGACGTCATGGATAGAGCTTCAGGCCCTGATCGGCTCGTCCCGGCTGGTAGTGATTCCGCTTCAGAGTTTCTGGATTGCCGCAGGCCAACTGGCCATGTTGGAGACGCTGGCGCTTGGACGTCCCTTGATAGTGACTTCGAACATGGCAACCATCGAATACGCGGAGGACCGGGAAACCGCTTTGTTCTTTGATGCGGGCGATGCTGGAAAGCTAAAAGACCATATTCAGTTTATATTAAGCCATTCGGAAATTGCGGAAGCCATGGGAAATCAGGCGAGAATATCCGTTCGAAAAAATGCCGAGCGTCGGATGAAGGTTTTTATGGGGGCCTTGGATTTCCTTTTATAGGACATGATCGATGGACGATCTGGATGTAACGGTTATCACCTCAATGACAGACATATTTTGTCTTAAAGAGGGCTGGGAGAATATCTTAGCCGAAAATCAGGAAGATAATCTCTATTACAGCTTTGACTGGTTTTATGCCGCCTCCTTTTTCTATATTGATCCCATCGATTCGCCTTTTATTGTCTGCGTTAAGAAAAAACAAAAACTCATCGCCATCCTTCCCTGCTGCATTATGAAAAAAAGGTTGCGCCTGTTTTCCTTTAACCGCCTTGAGCTGATTGGAAATATCTATTCGGCCTATCGAGGCGGCATCGTCCTGAAAGGCAAGGAATGCGAAGTCGCTTCGGCAATCGTCGATTTTCTTTTGAAATACCGAGCAATGTGGGACATCCTTCATTTTGAAGACATACCGGAATCCGATCCATTTTTAGCCGCTGCAATTCATTTTTTTGCAGAGAAAAAGGGGGTGATCCGGCTTTCAGAACAGTACGCAAAGCTCGTGATTGATGCCTACCCGGGCATGAGGTCCGCTGATTACTGGAGAAAGCTGGGGAAGAACCTCAAACAGCATATCCGAGCCGCGATTAACAGGATGAACCGAAATGGGGGATTCATCATTGTACCCACAACCCTTCCGGACCAGGATATTCAGACGGCAATGGATCATTATTACGAGATTTTTTCGCACAGTTGGAAAGAACCCGAAATCGATCCCCAGTTTCATCGAAAACTCGCGGCCTATCTTCTCACCAAAGGGAAACTTCGCCTCTTCACTCTTTATTTTAAAAAAGAGGAGACCTGTCCCGATGATATCGTTTACCCGATTCTATCCTATGAAAGCGATCTTGCCCCTGATCAGAAGATACCGGAAGGCTATCTCCCCATTGCTACATCATTTTATGCCGTTAACGGCCGCTACGCCTGCCTGTTAAAAACGGCCTACCGGGAAGACCACGCCGTCTATTCTTCCGGCACGGTCCTCTCCTGGTTTGTAGTCAAGTGGCTCCTGGATAAAGACCATGTGACGATGATCGATTTTCAGAAGGAAGCCGATGCTTATAAATTCAAGTGGGGAAGGATAAAGGAACGACACATGCGGTTGCAGGTGGCTAACACTCGAAGCCCGAAGGCTGTCTTTGAACTATGGACAGAAAAAACAGTTGTGCCGGTAGTGCGGAAGATAAAGGAATCGATATCGGGCCGCTTATCAAGACCTATGTTTAGGCAATATCAGCCATGATCTATAGTCGCCATCCGGATCTGTCGATAGAAGGCGGAATAATGGTATGAACGAAAGCGTGATCCTATCGGGTATCCATAATGTCAATGCCCTTGGCGTGTTAAGAGGGTTGGCGAAACAGGGCGTCCCAATAATCCTGCTCGATATCGATCCCCACAGCATGGTTCGTTACTCCCGCTTTATTTCACAACGACTGCCCTGCCCGAATCCCAGTGATTCGGAGGCGGCTTTCATCCAATTCCTCATCGAATTAGGAAATCGCCTTGATCATAAGCCCGTTATCATCCCCACTGGAGACGCGGAAGCCATCGCACTTTCCCGACATAAGGATACTCTGGATCCTTTGTTTCAAATTCCCATATGTCGCGCGGAAATTGTTGATCTTCTGGTGAATAAAAAGCGCTTTTTCCAGGAAATGATCCGTCGGGCTATCCCCTGCCCAAAATCCTATTTTCCCGAAACCACAAGCGAAGCGCGGGATATCGCGGCCGGCATCGAGTATCCATTTATCA
>Ga0233425_10005905_pt1 | contig 18763 bp, 21 predicted proteins | sample Watercolumn_Towu_2_FD_181712 | JGI IMG/M metagenome (GOLD analysis project Ga0233425, IMG submission 181712) | Freshwater microbial communities from Lake Towuti, South Sulawesi, Indonesia - Watercolumn_Towuti2014_140_MG | ecosystem: Environmental > Aquatic > Freshwater > Lake | place... | reverse complement strand
ATTTATGGAAACAGAAGTGTACTCGCAGGTCAAAACCTCCATCAAGCGCGCGCTCGACATCGATCTTGAAAATTACAAGGAAGAGCAAATGAAGCGCCGCCTTGATTCGTGGCTGGTACGTTCGCGCCTGCCGACCTGGAAGGATTACTTTGCGCGGATCGCCGCCGACGCCGAAGAATTGGCGCGGTTTCGCAATTACCTGACCATCAACGTGACCGAATTTTTCCGCGACCCAAACCGCTGGGAGCAGGTGCGCGCCGAAGTTCTGCCCGCCCTGTGGAAAACTTCGACGGGAACGCTGAAAATCTGGAGCGCGGGCTGCTCCACCGGCGCCGAAGCCTACACCCTCGCAATCTTGATGGAGGAAACCGCCGCATCGCGCCGCTATTCCATCCTCGCCACCGACCTCGACCGCGGGGCGCTGGTCAAAGCCCGCGCGCGTGGACCCTACTCCGGGGACGACATCCGCAACCTTTCGCCATCCCAACGCCAGCAACACATCACAACCGCACAGCCATATTTCGCCGCCGAGTCGCTTCAAAAGCGCATCCAATTTCAGGAACACGATTTATTGAAAAGCGCCTTCAACGAGGGTTTCGATTTGATCGTCTGCCGCAATGTGGTCATTTACTTTACAGCGGCTTCCAAAGATTTGCTGTACCAGAAATTCAGCGACGCCCTGCGACCGGGCGGCGTGTTGTTCGTGGGCGGCACCGAGATCATTTCAACCCCCGCCCGCTTTGGGCTTCAAAGTTGCGGGATTTCGTTCTACAAAAAGGTCTGAGAGGTGACAGGATGGATGTGAAATTACTCAATCCCTTTGTACAAGCCGCTGTGGAAGTGTTGAAGGCGGAGGTGGGCGCCGAAGTCTCGCGCGGCGAATTGTCGCTGCAAAAATCGTCGTTGACCTCCGACGAATTGACCGTGATGATTAACCTGGTCGGCGATGTGTACGGCATGGCGCTGTACGGCATGTCGATTGAAACCGGGCTGAAGTTTGTTTCCAAAATCATGGGGCAGGAGTTTGCCGAACTGGACGCCCTCGCCCAAAGCGGGGTGGCGGAATTGGGCAACGTCATCAGCGGGAAAGCCGCCGTGCGGTTTTCCGAAGCGGGATTCGCTTCGAGCATTTCGACGCCCACCATCCTGAACGGCAGCGGCGTGCAGATTTCGACCCTCGATTTTCCCCGCATCGTGGTGCCGCTCTCGACCCAGTTTGGGACGCTGACAGCTCACCTTGCTCTGCGCGAGAAAAAGGAAGGCGACCCCCGTCAGGCGGAACGCTTCGCCGCATCGCTCATCCCCCCTGTCGCGGCGCCTTCGCATGAAGTGGAGTGACCCATGAACGTAAAATTTCTCAACCCATTTGTGCTTTCGGCGCATGAGATTATGCGCCTCGAAATGCGCGAAACCGCAGAGCGCGGCGAGCTGCATCTCGAGACCGGTGCATACCGCACCGACGACGTCACGGTCATCATCTCGTTGATTGGCGCGGTGGATGGCGCTGTGTTTTACAGCATGTCGAATGAAACTGCCATCCGCTTTGCCTCGGCGTTGATGCGTGAGCGGCTGGATGCTTTCGATGAACTGGCTCAAAGCGGCATTGCCGAACTGGGAAACGTCATCACCGGGCAGGCAAGCATGAGACTTTCAGACGCAGGCTATGAATCGAACATCTCCACCCCTTCGTTGATCCTCGGCAGGGGCGCGCTGATTTCCACCCTCGAATTTCCGCGCCTGGTTGTGCCGTTGTCCACGTCCATCGGCGTATTGACCATTCACCTGTCGCTCAGGGAAAACCCGCAAACTGCGCTCAAAACCCCGCAGATAACAACCCCCAAAAACCTGGAAATTTAACTCACGGCACGATGCCGGCGCACGCCACGCCATTCTTGGGCGAATTATTCTTCGCGCTTTTCCATGCGGTTTTATCGAGCAGGATGGCGCAGCGGATTTCGCCGGTGGCGCTGGGATTCGACGCGGTCAGGTACACCTCGGTCCCGCTCTTGACCCGCAGGGTTTTTGACCAGGGAACCGAAACCGTCCTGGGGTCGGTGATGGATTCGCCGCCCGCTTCCAGGGTGATGACGGCAAACCCACCGGAGGCTTCCGCCTCGAAGGTCAGCAGGTGGCTTTCAGAGGGGGCGTTCATGATTCCCGCGGAAAGCAGGATGACGATTGCCGCGCCCACAATCGCCAAAGCCAGAGAAATTTGAAGCATCATCTTTGTCCGTTCGCTCAGGTTCTCGAACATGGCTAAACTCCTTTCGACAATCGCCGCGTCTCGAATCATTATATCCGCTTGTTTATATTTTCGACCTTCCTTTGCAAATGTGAAGAACCGGGCGACGCCTTTGCAAATTGGCAATGAAACCTGCCCCCCTGTTCCACCCGGCGAGCCGCGAAGGCGGGGGGTTTTTGTTCCTTCATCCCAGCGTCTTCGCGCTTTCGCAGCCGGCATGTGATTTTTCATCTGGGGAGAAATTAATGCGATCTTTACGCCTCGCGTCTCAAGCCGCGCGCCCTCCTGCCGAAACTATCTCTGTAATCAAAAATTGAATATCCAAATTCAGTTCCACGGAGGCGCGTATCGAGTAACCCACCCCAGTTTTCCCGTCCTTTGTATTTTGCAAGTCAACTGTCGTCCAATCCAAAATTCATGCAGGGGAAGGAACCCCTGCCCAACAAATTCAAACATGGAGGTTTGAAATGGCTACTGTAGATATCACCCGCATTGCATCGAACATCGGCGCTCTCAATTCCCTCAATTCCCTGATGAGCATCAACGCCAAACTGGCGACTCACCAGACCCGCCTTTCCACCGGCAAGCGCATCAACAGCGCTTCCGATGACCCCGCCGGCTTGACCATCGCCACCAAGATGCTTGCCCGCTCCGAAGGTTTGAAGGTCACGCTCGACAACATCGGCGATGCCAAGAACATGCTCTCCGTCGCAGAAGGCGGCTTGAGCAAGATGAGCGACATCATCGTCCAGATGCGCAACAAGGCCGAACAGGCGGCTTCGGATACCCTCGGCGCTTCAGAACGCGCCACGATCCAGACCCAGCTTTCATCCTATGCCCAGCAATTGCAGGACATCGTGGACCAGACCAAGTGGAACGGCGTGAAATTGCTCGACAACACCACCGGTAACAAGGTCTTCCAGACGGGCGTGGACGAAGGCGAATCGACCACCTGGGTTCTGCCCGACAAACTCGACCCGACCACGCTCGACCTCTCCGAAGTGGTTTCCGCTGCGACAGGCACCTTCGTGGACGTGAGTGACTCCTTCTCCGGCGGCACCACGAGCAGCCAGTTGGGAACGATGTCCGAACTCAGCACCGGCGATTACTCCTTCGAAATCCTGAACACGGCAACCTCTGCCACGCAAGGCAAAGCCACCCTCGACACGACCAGCACCCTGCTCAACGGTGTGAACGCCCTGAGCACATCCAATGCCCCCGCTGCTGAACTCGCCTCCGGGCGCTATAACCTGAAGATTACGGCTGTCGCCGGCGCGGCTGATGTCAGCTACGTGATCACGAACCTGGATGACGCCACCTGGAACACCACGGGTTCCATGACGGTCTCGAATGAAGACATCTCGGCTGGCAACCTGCTCTCCAGCGCTGGCACGACCACGGGCGTTGCCCTGACCTTTGCCACCGACCCCAACGGATTGGTCGCCGGGCAGTCCATGAACTTTGAATACATCCACAGCAACCAGGCGAAGTTCGAGTTGAACGACGCTTCCGGACAAGCGGTGCAAATCGCCCGCAATGCCAGCGGCTCGCTCTCCGGCTCCTCGGCGTATGCCACCGCCGCCGGCGCCTACCAGACAGGACGCGGTGTCAGCATCACCATGGGCACCTTTGCCAACATGGCGGCAGGCGAAACCGAACGCTTCACCTACAAGCAAGCCAACAACTTCTCGGTGGACGTTTCGACCGCGGTCAAGGCTGGCGCCTACATGACCACAGCCAACTACGCCCTGGACAAAGTGACCAGCGCCCTCTCCGACCTCGGCTCGCTGATGTCCCGCCTGACCTTCAAGGAAGAATCGGTTTCGACGGCGCAGCTCAACGTGGAAGCAGGCTACAACCGCATCATGAACGCCAACATGGCTGAAGAGCAGATGAATGCCTCGAAGTACACCATCCTGCAACAGACGGCGATCTCCATGCTGGCGCAGGCGAACCAGGCGCCCCAGAACCTGCTGAGCCTCTTCCGCTAGGACTGATGTGACCCCTTACCCGTAACTGGCACGAACTGAATGGGGAGGCGCCGCAAGCGTCTCCCCAATATGCTTTTGAATCGCAATCAATTTTCAGGCAGTGAAGGTGAATTATGGCAACCACCGTTTCTTCGATTGACACTTCCATCAGCAAGAACCTCGCGACCGTGTTTCAGACCGCCATCAAGGCAAGCATCGAAGCCGAAAGCGCTTCGGTCAAGCGCGTGCAGGCTTTGAAAGACAGCATCCAGGTGCGGCGCGGGGTTTATACCGACGTGAAATCGAACTTCGACGCGCTGCAAAGCGCCATTCAGGCGTTGATTAGCACGCAGTCTTCGTACGGATTGAAGTTGACCTCGAAGTCCTCCGTCACTCCTGCAACGGCCGGCGCAAGCGTCATCACGATCAGCGCCACCAGCGACACCGCCCCCGTTTCAGATTACGACATCGCCGTGACCAAACTGGCAAAGGCGCACAGCCGCGCCAGCGCCGCCGTCGCCAGCCCCGATATTGCCCTCGGCAAGAGCGGCACGTTTTGGCTCGGCGGGACGGGAATCGCCGCCCTGCAAACCGAAACCTCGCCCGGCGTGTACAGCGATTTCGTCCCCACCACCTCAGTCACAGGCGCGGTAACATCCACAGTTGCCAGCGGTCAACGCGAGTTGGGGACAGGCGATTACACCGTCCAAGTCCGCGACACCAACGGGATACGCCAGTTCAGGTTGGTGGACGCCGACGGTAAGGCGCTTTCCATCCGCAAGACCGACGGCTCATCGGCTTACACTTCCGAATGGCAGAATATGTCGAGCGGGGCATTTGATACCGGGCGCGGTCAAATTTTGACCCTGAACACGGCGGGCGGATTGGAGTCCACGACTTTTCGCTATACCGCCAGGGGAACTTCCATCACGGTCAGCAGTACCGACACCCAGCGCAACATCATGACGGCAATCAACGCCGCCGCCCAGCCCGAGGGACGCGACTTCCGCGCCTCGATTGTCGCCGGGCAACTGGTTCTGACCGCCGCCCAGAGCGGGGTCAACCACTCGATGATTTATTCCGACGGCGCGGGGCTTGGCTTCAACACCCTTTTGCAGAACGCCCAAAACGCCGAATTCACGGTCAACGGCATGAGCGTTTCGCGCTCAGCCAATAACAGCCTGACCGATGTCATCGAAGGGGTGACGCTCACGCTGGCGGGTGACGCCGAAGGCAAAAGCGCGAGATTGAACGTCAGCGCCGACTCTGGCAAAGCCAGCGGATTGATGACCACCCTCGTCAACAAGTTCAACACCGCCATGACCCACCTGAAAGACAAGATGGCTTCCACATCCAGTACGCAGGACGGGAAGACCACCTACACCCGCGGCGCGTTGAGCGGCGACACGGTTTTCAGCGGATTCCGCACCGACATGATGTACCGCATGAGCCGTGGTTACGTCAACAGTGGCAGTTTCAAGCGTTTCGAAGAGATCGGCTTATCCTTCGACAAAGACATGAAGTTGGCCTTCGACTCTGCCAAATTCAGCGATGCGCTCCAGAACAACACGTCCAGCGTGACTGCGCTGTTGGACGCAGGCATGGGCGAAATCAACACCGTACTTTTGCGTTACACCGGCTCCAGCGGATTGCTGACCCGCACCCTGACTTCCATCGAATCTCAAAGCAAGGATTACGATGAACGGATTACCCGCTACAACGCCGCGCTGGAAATCCGCAAAACGGCTTTATACAACCAATATATGGAATATCAGTCGCAGCTGGTGGAATTGGGAAACACAGCGACCATGTTCGGTATTAATCTTGGCTCGACGGTGGACACCTCGGGCTAGGAGAACGGAGGAGCAAGATGAATCCCTCACCCATTCAACCCATTGGCTCGGCGCAACAGGTTGAGAATGGCACAGCAACCCAGTTGATGATCGCGCAATTGGAGAACTTGAATCAGTTGGCGGCTTCGCGGGCGGAGACCTCCAAAACGGAAGCAAAACCCAGGCCCGAAGTCAGAACCCCGAACAGCCTCGAAAATATTTCGCTTCACTTTCGCGTGGACGATGAAACCAACAACGTCACCATCTTCCTTGTAGATAGAAAATCGCATAAAGTGCTGCGCTCCATTCCCGCTGCTGAATTGCAAAAAATGCAGATCGGCGATTTGCTCAAATTGACGGCTTGAAATTTTATGTCGAATTAATGCGCGAACGCTTCAGTTCACGCCTTGCAAGCCGAAACTTTCTTTATCGTAAAATTCGGGCTTTGTTTTTTTCGACCACAAAGGAGACAAAGGAACACGAAGGGAAAGCCCAACAAAGACCTTTGTGTACCTTCGTGGTGAGGAAGAAGCCAAAGCCCAAATCAGTTTATGAGGACAGAGACCATGTATCAATCAGCATATCGCAATCAATATCGTCAGCAGGATGTCATGAGCGCCAGCCCCCTGCGGCTTGTCATTATGACCTACGACCTGGCAATCCGTGCCTGTGAAGAGCAGGACTTTGCCAAATCGACTAAGACCATCAGCGCCCTGCGTGACGCGCTGGACATGGATTACCCCGAAGCGGCGATGGGGTTGTTCCGTCTCTACCAGTGGTGCCTCGATTGCATTCGCCAGGGCGATTACGCCTCTGCCATCACCACCCTCAGCGAGCTGCGTGGTGCATGGGTCACCACCGAAACACGAATTACCGCCCGCGAACACGTTGTCCCGTCCATGCCTTCGGCTCCCGCCTACGCCGCCTCCTTCGGCAACATCCTGACCTAAAACTGCAATCTTCAAACCTGCAACCTTAAGAGACCGTTTAATAACTTAACCACGAAGTCACAAAGACACAAAGCCGCAAAGTTTTTTCCTTCGGGTCTTTGAGACTTTGCGCCTTTGTGGTCAAAATACCAACTTATTAAACAGCCTCTAACCGTTGAAAGTCGAAGGTTGAACGTTCCCAAGCGCCTTTCCGAGAGGAAGAGGGCGCTTTATTTTTTCACACAAAATTTATTTTAACTTCACACTGCCTTTACTCCCGTACGCGAGAGCTTTTGATACGATGGGGGCGACAAAAGGAAAAAAGCCATGAGTTTCTGGAATTCCCTTCGCATTGGTTTATCGGGTTTGACGGCCCAGCGTTTACGCCTCGATTTAATTTCCAACAACATCGCCAACGCCCAAACCACCCGCACCGAACAGGGCGGAGCCTACCAGCGGCAGGATGTGATTTTCATGGCGGAAGGGCAGACTGGATTCGTCTCCAAACTCGAAGCCGCCCGCCGCAATCAGACTGACCGTATGCAGGGCGGGGTGCAGGTGGCGGAAATCACCACCGACACCGAAGCGGGCGCGAAGGTCTACGACCCGACTCACCCCGACGCGGACGAGGAAGGCTACGTCACATATCCCAATGTGGATGTCGTCGTCGAGATGACCAACATGCTCTCCGCAACCCGCTCCTACGAAGCCAACCTTGCCTCGGTCGAAGCGTCGAAGCGCATGGCGTTGAAAGCCCTTGAAATCGGAAGGTAATAAACGATGGCAATTCAACCGATCACCTCGAATATCCCACAGATTGCGGACATCAATTCCACGCCGAAGCCGACCGCCAGCGGCAGCGCCCAGGAACTTACCGAGTCCTTCGGTGACATGCTTTCGAACCTCAACCAGTCCCAGCAGACCACCGACAATTTGATGACCCAACTGGCGCGGGGCGAAGACGTGGACCTGCACACCGTGATGATTGCGCTCGAAGAAAATAACGTCAACTTCAACGTGGCACTCGGTATCCGCGACAAACTGGTCGAAGCCTACCGCGAAGTCATGCGAATGCAAGTCTAATTCTCTAACGGGATTTTTTCATGCTGACCACTCTTCAACAACAATTCCTAACCTATTGGAAGAAGCAAAGCCTGGGCAGGCAGATTACCCTGGCGGCGTTAACCCTTTCGGCGTTGATACTGATTCCGACGCTGGTCAGTTGGGCAAACACGCCGAGTTATTCCGTCGCCTATTCCGGGTTGAGCGAAGAAGACGCGGCGCAGATTGTCCAAAAACTGGATGACAACAATATTTCATATCAACTGAAAAACAGCGGCACAATCGAAGTCCCCAGCGACCAGGTTTACTCCGTCCGCCTGCTGATGGCGCGCGAAGGACTCCCGCAATCCAGCACGGTGGGCTATGAATTGTTCAGCGGAAGTTCCATGCTCGGCATGACCGAGTTCACGCAAAAGGTCAATTATCAACGCGCAGTCGAAGGCGAACTGGAACGCACCATCGGCAGCCTCGAAGCCGTCGAAGCGGTGCGCGTGCATTTGGTCATCCCCGAAAAAAGTTTGCTCACCTCCCAGCAGACTCTTGCCACGGCTTCGGTCACGGTTCAGGTCGCGCCCGGTGAAACGCTGGACGATTCGCAAGTCCGCGCTGTCACCCATTTGGTCGCCAGTAGCGTCGAGGGACTTCAACCCGAAAACGTGGTGGTCGTGGACAGCGAAGGCAACCTGCTTGCATCTGGTTCCGACAGCGAGATGAGCATGAACCTCAGCGACACACAACGCGCCGTTGAAAAGGCGTACGCGCTCGAAGTGCAAAAACGGGTGCAGACGTTGCTGGATAAAATTTTGGGACCCAACCGCTCGGTGGTGCAAGCCAGTGTCGAGATGGATTGGACCCAGCGCGAAGTCACCTCCAACACCTATCAGCCGACCGAGACTGCGCTCCGCAGTTCACAGGTCATTAACGAAAGTTCCGCCAGCGGGGGCGCAGCGGGCGGCGTGCCGGGCGCGGCTTCCAATTTGCCGACTCCCGTCGCCACCACCACAGGCACAGAGGGAGAAAGTTATCAGCGCAGCGAAGAGACTCTCAATTTTGAAGTCAGCCAGGTGCAGTCGCATGAAATCATCGCCCCCGGACAGGTCGCCCGCATTTCGGTTTCGGTCATGGTCGATGGCGTCACCGACCAGGCGCAAATGGATATCATCACCTCGGCGGTGCAGGTGGCGGCGGGAATCGACACGACTCGCGGCGACCAGATTGTCGTGGAATCCCTCGCCTTCGACCGCACCGCCCTCGACGCCCTGAGCGAAGAACTCGCCGCACAGCAGCAGCAGGAACTCTACCTGCGGATTGCGTTAGGCGTCGCCGCCGCGCTGGTTGTCCTCGCCGTCTTCTTCATCATCATGCGGATGATTAACAACACCCGCGCCGCCTCGAAGGAAGCCTGGAAAGCGGTCATGCTCCCGGTGGGGCAAATGGCAGCCCTGCCAATGGATACCGATTACAAACTGGCGGCAATGAAATTACAGGACGACCTTTCGGTCGCGCTTGCCCGCCTTGCAGAAAAAGATAGTTCCGGCGGAAGCAAGCCCGGCGCCGCAAGCGCCACGCCCGCTTCCACCGCCGCCGCTGCCGCCGTCACCGAAGACATGATGTTGCAAATCCGTAACTCGCGCGAGCAAGCCGCCAAGGTTCATGAGGACGAACAGAACGCCCGCGTCATCGCCCGCCTGACCGAAGAGAATCCCGCGACCGTGGCGGAGATTATCCAAATCTGGTTGAACGAGGGCAAGAAATAATGAGCACCGGTCTGGAGAAGGCTTCCGCGCTGCTGCTTGGGTTGGGCGTTGACCGCTCTTCCCGCGTGTTGCAATACCTGAACGAGGGAGAAATCGAACAGGTATTGCTGGTGTTGGGACGTCCCGGCACGGTGGTCCCTGCCGACATCCGCCACGAAGCCTTGAAGGAAGCCTGCGAACTCAGCACATCCGAGAAAGCCGATATGCGCGGCGGAATCGAATACACCCGTCAACTGCTGGCGCGGGCAGTGGGGCCCCGTCGCGGCACGGAAATTCTGGAACGCATTTCGGTTCACCAGCAAATTTCATCTTTCGACATGCTCAAAAATGCCAACACCACCGAGGTGGCGACCCTGCTTCAGGAGGAAATGCCCCAGACCATCGCGCTGGTGCTTTCGTATCTCGAGGCGAAAGTGGCGGCGGATATTTTGACCAGTATGCCGAAGGAAACCCAAATCGAAGTCACCTTGCGCCTCGCCGCCATGGACCGCGTTTCGCCGCAGGTCGTTCAACAGGTGGAAAAAAGTCTCAAGAGCAAACTCTCCAGCGTCATCAACGAAGCCGACTTCCGCGCTACGGGCGGCGTTTCGTTTTTGGTGAAGGTCTTGAATCAGGTGGATCGCGGCGCGCAAAAATCCATCTTCGATGCGCTCGAAACCACCAACGCCAAACTGGTCGAAGAAATCCGCGCCAACATGTTCACCTTCGACGATGTCATCAAACTCGACGACCGCACCATGCAGCGCGTCCTGCGCGACATCAACAAGGCGGATCTGGCGCTGGCGATGAAAGGCGCAACCGACCGCCTGCGCGAGCGGGTCTTTGCCAACCTCTCGGAACGCGCCCGCGAAAACCTGAAAGAGGAAATCGAAATTCTCGGTCCGCAACTGGCGAAGAACGTTTACACCGCCCAGCGCAAAATTGTGGATGTCTGCCGCTCGCTCGAAGAATCGGGCGAAATTGTGATTGCAGGCGGAGGAGGCGAAAATGAAGTCATCGCCTGATACTATCCGCACCTGGACTCCGCCCGAACTTGGGGACGACGTCCCCAAGCCTCAGCCAATCAACAAGCGCGAGCAGGCACTTGCCCTCTTCCAAAAAGAAGCAGGCACAGTCAAATCTGTCCTGCATGATTCGCGCGACAGCGAAAAGTTTTCAGCATGGCAGCCCGCTTCCCTTGATTCCAACCTCACCCACTTCGCGGTTGACGCTGCAGCGTGGACTTTCCTCGATGTGCGCGAAGTGATTTTGTCCGCGCCCGCCAAACCCGTCGAACGCGACCTTTCGCACGTCATCAGCCAGCGCGAGATTTTGCGTTCGGAAAGCGAAGTCACCTCGGTTCTGGAACAGGCGCGGCGCCAGGCAGATGAAATCATCCTCGCCGCCCAGCGCGAAGCCGACGAAGCCCTACTTCAAATCGAATCGGAAGTGGAAGCGCAGAAGAATCTCGCCCGCCAGCAGGGACGCGACGAAGCCCGCGCTGAATTGGCGCAAGCCCTCGCAGCCGCCCGCAAGATGGTAGCCGAAGTGGAAGCCTGGCAGGCGGAACTTGCCGCGCAGGGCGAAACCGTTCTGGTTGGGATGTTGAAAGACATCGCCCGCAAGATGTTCGGCGAAGGTGTCAAACTCGACCCCGAAACTTTGCACACCCACTTGACTCAGGTGATGGAAAACGCGCGCGGCTTGGGCGTTTTGAAAATCTTCCTCAACCCCAACGACGCCCGCCTGCTCGACCCCGCCTGGGGCGAACAGCAAATGCTCAGTTTGGGCGAGCAGGTCAAGATTGTCCCATCGGGCAATATCCTGCGCGGCGGATGTCTGGTCAAGGGCAACGTAGGCACGGTGGACGCCCGCGTGGAGACCCAACTCGAAGCCATTTTGAAATCCTTTGCGGAGGCGGGCGAATAAGCCATGCAAAAGACCAGCCTCGACCTCTCGCGTTTCCGCTCCACGCTTGCCGAAGTGAACCCGCTTGCCATTACCGGACGCGTGGTGCAAGTCGTCGGCTTGACGGTTGAAATCATGGGCTTGAACTGCCAGATCGGCGAAGTCTGCGAAATCCAAACCAGCAACAAAACCACGCTCATGGCAGAGGCAATCGGCTTCCGCAACAACCGCATGTTGCTCATGCCGCTCGGCAGCATGGAAGGCATTCAGCCCGATAGCACAGTGCGCTCGGTGTCGCAGGTCTTCAAAGCCCCCGTCGGGCGCTCGCTCATCGGGCGGGTCTTGAATGGCTTGGGCGAACCCATCGACGGCAAGGGCGCGTTGAACCCATCCAGCCGCGCCTCCATCAATCAGACTCCGCCGCACCCGTTGCAGCGTTCGGCGATTGAGGAACCCTTGGTCACGGGCGTGCGGGTTATCGACGGCATGTTGACCTGTGGCAAGGGTCAACGCATGGGAATCTTCGCGGGCAGCGGCGTGGGCAAAAGCACCCTGCTCGGCTCCATCGCCCGCAACTCCGAAAGCGATATTTCGGTCATCGCCCTCATCGGCGAACGCGGACGTGAGGTGCGCGAATTCCTGGAGCGCGATTTGGGTGAAGAAGGCTTGGCGCGTTCGGTCATCATCGTCTCGACTTCCGACCAGCCCGCGCTAATGCGCTTGAAGGCGGCTTCGGTTGCCATGACCATCGCCGAATATTTCCGCGATGAAGGCATGGATGTGATGTTCATGATGGACTCGGTCACCCGCTACGCAATGGCGCAGCGCGAGATTGGACTCTCCATCGGCGAACCGCCCGCCAGCAAGGGCTACACCCCTTCGGTCTTTGCCATGCTCCCGCGTTTGTTGGAGCGGGCGGGCAAGGGCGAAGTGGGTTCCATTACGGGCTTCTTCACCGTGCTGGTCGAAGGAGACGATTTCAACGAGCCGATTTGCGACGCCGTGCGCGGCATTTTGGACGGACACATCATCCTCAGCCGCACACTGGCGGCGCGGAATCATTATCCCGCCATCGACGTGCTGAACAGCGTCAGCCGCGTCATGCCCGCCATCACCAGCAGGGAGCATATGGATCTATCGGCGTTTGTCCGCAAGAACCTTGCGGTGTACGAAAAAGTCCGCGACCTGGTCAACATCGGCGCCTACGTAAAAGGCTCCGACCCGGAAGTGGATACCGCGCTGGTGGTTCTGCCCGAACTCAACCGCTTTTTACAGCAGGGACGCGGAGAAGTCAGCTCGTTCGATAACACCCTGCAATCGTTGTCAGAAATCAAACAGGCGCAGCAATGAAAACTTCCGTAAGTAAAAAAACTTGTAGTCGCTGTTTAATAACTTCACCACGAAGTCGCCAAGACACGAGGGCGCAAAGTTTTTCATCTTTGAGACTTGGCGGCTTGGCGCCTTTGTGGTCAAGAAGTTGGCGTTTGGAAAAATCGGCGGCAAGGGTTTTGCAATCGCCGCTCCCATTAACCAGCGAGGTGTCCTCATGATGTCGCCAAAATTTTCCCTGCAAAATGTTTTGGACGCGCGTCACGGAAAAGTGGAACTGCTCGAAATCGAACTGGGCAAGTTGCTGATGATGAAGCAGAAGACCCAAAGCGTGCTGGAATCCCTCGAAGCCTATCAGGCGCAAATCATCGAACAATTGAACGAAGCGCAGATTGGCGAAATTGATTTGGTCAAACTCAACCTGCTCTTTCATGACGCCCGCCAGATTGGCAGGGACATCGAAGCCGTCAAATTGCAATTGAAAAGACAGGCACGCGAGGTCGAAGAGAAACGCGCCGAGCTGGTACGCGCCAAACAATCGGAGGAGACCTTGCAAATCCTCAAACGCAAGCGGCGCGAAGTGTACGAGGCGGAGCAGGTGCAGCTCGAAACGCAGGCGCTGGACGATATTTACATTGCCCGCTATTTCCACAGCCAGAGGCACGGAGCATAAATCATGGACTCATCCTTTCTCACCGGGCAGGTTCAATCGGTCATGCAGAATCTCCTCTTCAAAATGTTGGAGAGACTGCTCGACAAATTGGATACAAAAAGCGGCGCGGATTCCACAACCTCGACTTCATCCTCGACCTCTGGCGCGGCGGCGACAGGCGACTTCGCCAGCCTGATCAATCAAGCCGCTGAAAAATACGGCGTCAACCCCAGTTTGGTGCAGGCGGTGATCAAAGCCGAATCCAATTTCAACCCCGATGCGGTTTCCTCCGCTGGCGCGTTGGGATTGATGCAGTTGATGCCCTCCACTGCCGACTGGCTCGGAGTCGACGATCCGCTCGACCCGGCGCAAAACATCGATGGCGGCGTGAAGTTCCTCAGCCAATTGCTGGATCGCTACAACGGCAACACCCAATTGGCGGTGGCGGCGTACAACGCGGGACCCGGTGCCGTGGACAAGTACAACGGAATCCCACCGTATCGGGAAACCCAAACTTACGTCAACCGCGTGCTGGGATATTTCAACTCCAGCAATGAATGGCAGGCATGAAATGAGCGACTCCCTTTTTTCGGATGTTTCTTCGGTAACGGCGAAAGCCGCGCTCGATGGGCTCAGTCAGCGGCAACAGGCAATCAGCCGCAACCTCGCCAACATCGACACGCCCGGATATCAGGCGGAGACCGTGGACTTTCAGGAGACCCTATCCCGCATGGTGGACGATGACACGCTCCTGCCGCTGACCACCACGCACGAAGCGCACCTGACCACCGCCGAAAGCGAACCGCCCTTCTCCGTCTCACTGCGCCCCGGCGGAAGTTATCGCGCCGACCAGAACAACGTGGACGTGGATGTCGAGATGGCGGATATGTCCGAGGTCGGCATTCAATATCAGGCAATCAGCCAAGCCGTCTCGAAAAAGTTGATGCTTTTGAAAACACTGGCGAAGTAAATGACACGAATTAACGCTCCCCTGATCCCCAATTCCGCGCCCCTGTCTGGAACCGCGTCCCGAATCCCCAATGATTCGGACATGCTCCAGTCGGTGTCGTTTGGCGAGTTGTTGAAGGTGGAAGCGGAAAAGGCGCAGGGCGAATTCAGTGTTCAGAATTCAGTGTTCAGTGTCCAGAATGCGGAAGGGATCATTCAGAACGATGAAGCCATTTTGGTCGAAGCCATCCCGATGGAAGAAGAGGAACACGAGCATGAGGAGGAGGAAGTCCTCGATGTGGGCGGCGAGATGGATTTCAGCGAGAACCTTTCGGAGATGCAGCAGGAAGCACAGCTGGAGTCTCAGTTCGAGATGCAGACCGACGAGGGCAGGGGACAGCACGCTCAGCGCGGCATGGAGACGGGCGGCAATCCGTTGCAGAGCCAGGGCGAGGAAGGCGGCCCCGATGTCTTTCGCAATGTGCAGTCGAACGTACGTGAAGTGCGGGCGGTTGAGCGCGGCGGGCGTAATATTTTCAGCGCGGCAACCGAAGCGGGCGAAACAACGCAGACCTTCCGCGAAGTCGAGTCGGCTTTTAGTCCGCTTGAAAAACAGCGCGAGGAAGCGGTCAGTCAAGCGGACGGAGAGATGGATATCAGCGCGTTGAAGGCTTTTGAAGCGCCCGCGCCGATGCAAGCCGAAGAAAACAAAACCCGCGACATGGGCGGCGATGCCGATGTCAACATCAAGCCGCTGGAAACGGGGATGGAAATGCGTGGCGGCGAAGGCGAAGGTCAATCCTTCGATGGGTCGGGCGGCGGCGCGGATTCTTTCTCAGCCGAAGGATTGGGACAGGTGACGGAACTGCACGTCGAGTCAGAGTCATCGGTGGAACCAAACTTCGTCGTGACAGAACCAGAAAAAGGGTCGGGGTCTGACGCGGTGGACGACGCTGCGACGGGTCAGCCCAAATCCGAATCCATCGAACTAATCGAACAAATCATCAGCCAGGTCAAGCCGCGATTCAAGAACGGCGAAACTTCGATGCGCCTGAAACTTGTTCCCGAAGATTTGGGAGCCATCGAAATTCAAATGACCAGCAATGAGCGGGGGGTGTCGCTTAATTTTGTGACCGAACAGGCGGCGACCGCGCAATCCCTCGAAGCGCAATCGGGGCAGTTGCGGCAGTCCCTGAAGGACGCTGGCTTTCAATTGACAGACTTGAACATCAGCCAGCAAAACCAACCCGGACAGAAAGGAGGATTCTTCAGTCAGGAGCGACCATTCGCCCAGGCTCACGCGCCGCCGCGCGGCATTCCACGAGTTGGAACGCCCAAAGCGGAGGCGACGCGCCCGCAGCGGATGACCGGCTCGACCCATGAGATCGATTACCTTGTTTGACCGAGCACCAAAGCCGGAATGCAGACTTTAGTCTGCCTGACAATGCGGACTGAAGTCCGCGCTCCGTGAATTTTCGGAGAGTCACTAAATTCTTTGGAAAGGAGAAATATGGAAGTAAACAGCGTCTTGAACAACTATCTTGTCACAGCCGACAAAACGCCCACAGCGGCGAATAATGGCGGCTCGATTGACTCGAGCCAGTTCATGCAGATTTTGATGGCGCAGTTGACCCACCAGAATCCGCTGGAGCCGATGGACAGCGCCGAGATGACGATGCAGTTTTCGCAGTTGAACTCACTCGACGAATTGCGCAACATCCGCTCGGCGATGGAGACGGTTTCCGCCACCAACCAGGTCACGTACATGGCAAGCCTGCTCGGCAAGACGGTCAAGGCGAGCCGCGCCGACGGCAAGGTCATCGAAGGCGTGGTGGATGGCGTCATTGCCGAAGCCAGCGACCCGCAAATCAGAATCGGCGACGAAACCGTTGACCTGGTGGACGTTCTGGAGATCAAAGGAGAATAATGATGACAGAGCCATTTAGCGTTCAACTTGGACGGGTAAATGGGATTGGCGCACAGCCTGTCGCGCAGCAATCCACCGCTGCCGCCACCGAGCAAAGTACCGCGAGTTTTCTCGAAACCCTCGAAAGCGTTCAGCGCGTCAAGTTTTCCAATCACGCGCAGAGCCGAATGCAGAGCCGCGACATCAACCTGAACAGCGAGAACGTCAACCGTCTTTCAGACGCCATCGACAAGGCGGAGAAACGCGGCGGCAAGTCTTCGCTGGTGGTGGTGGACGACCTGGCGTTCATCGTCAACGTGCAGAACCGCATGGTCATCACCGCCCTCGACAAGAACCAGCGCGGCGAAGGCGTCTTCACCCAAATCGACAGCGTGGTGTTTGCCGACCCGGCAAGCGACGCGCAAAAATCTTCGATCGATGTAAAAGGATAGTCCGTTTTTTCAACCCCCATTTATTCAGGCTGGCCCTCCTGGAGGAAGCCTGAACCAACCAAAAGGAGAATAAAATGATTCGCTCGATGTTTACCGCAATTAGTTCCCTCAACCTGCACCAGAAATATCTGGACGTCGTTTCCAACAACCTCGCCAACGCCAATACCAAAGGTTTCAAAGCCAGTCGCGTGATGTTTCAGGATCAGTTCGCCCAGACCCTCGGCTTGGGCTCCGCTCCTGCCGACACCCTCGGCGGAACCAACCCTACCCAAATCGGACTCGGCGTGGGCATGGGCTACGTCTCTGCCAACTTCGCGCAAGGCACGCTCGAAAACACGGGACGCAACCTCGACCTGGGAATCGAAGGCGACGGCTTCTTTGTGTACGGGCAGGATGAAGGTCGCCGCTACTCCCGCGAAGGTTCGATGGGACTCGACGCCGAAGGTTTCCTGGTCAACGCTTCCAGCGGACTCCGCGCCCAGGGCTGGGTGGCAGACGCGGCGGGCGCAGTGGACACCAATGCCCCCGTCGAAGACATCCAAATCGACACCAACCAGTCGCTTGCCCAAGCCACCGCGAACGTGCTCTTCGGCGGCAACCTGAGCGCCAACACCGACGGCACCGGCACGGTCACCGTGACGATGGGCGTGTACGACTCGCTTGGCGACCTGCGCGAAGCGGCGGTACGCTTCACCCGTGGCGGCGTGGTCGGAACCCCGACCAACGTCTGGACATGGCAGGTGATGGATACCTCGGTTGTCCCGGCTGTTGCGGGCACCGGGAATGGCACAGTCACCTTCGACGCGAACGGGCAAGTCTCCGCCAGTACGGCGCCAGTTGCCGCCACCATCCCCGGCTCGGCAGGCTCCACCTCTCCCATCCCAGTGACCCTCGACTTCACCGGCATGACCCAGTTGACTGCGGCTTCCAGCGCCACCGTCACCAGCCAGGACGGCTTGGCGGCTGGCTCCGTCACCGACATCTACGTTTCGCCGAACGATGGCGCGATTTCCCTCGTCTATTCCAACGGGCTGGTTCAGCAGGTGGGACAGGTGGCAGTGGCTCGCTTCACCAACTCCGCCGGCCTGATTCAGGGCGAAGGCACGACCTTCCTCGAAGGCTTGAACTCCGGCGACGCTGAAATCGGCGCGGCGGGCGTGGGCGGACGCGGCAAGATTGCCTCCGGTCATCTCGAAGCCTCCAACGTGGACATGGCTCAGGAATTCACCAACATGATCCTTGCCCAGCGCGGCTTCCAGGCTTCGTCCCGCGTCATCACCACCTCCGATGAGATTTTGCAGGAGTTGGTCAATTTGAAGCGGTAATTTGAGATTGGTAATTGGTAATTCAGGCGACCCGCGCGGTTCTCGCAAGAGAGGCGGCGGGTCGCCTCCCTTGCGAGAACCGCGCGGAAAAAGAATGCTTCCAAACCGCTCGAAATTTCAGCGCAATACGGTGCAACTCGCCCCCTTATCGCCGCATCATGTGCGTTATAATTCCAACTCATGAGTGCAAGCATACGGTTACTGATCATCGATGATGACAAGTCGCTTCTTTTGGGGCTGGAAAAAATCCTCGAGCGGGAAGGGTCGTTTCAGGTCTTGACAGCCGATAACGGGGAAAAGGGCATTCAACTCGCAAAAGAAAACCTGCCTGAATTGATTATCTGCGACCTGATGATGCCCCCTCCCGATGGCTGGACTGTGTTGAAAACGCTTTCGGAAGACACCCTGACCGCTTCCATTCCTTTTATTTTCCTCACCGCCCGCACAGGTGAACAGGAAAAAATCACAGGCA
>Ga0233425_10005904_pt1 | contig 18763 bp, 10 predicted proteins | sample Watercolumn_Towu_2_FD_181712 | JGI IMG/M metagenome (GOLD analysis project Ga0233425, IMG submission 181712) | Freshwater microbial communities from Lake Towuti, South Sulawesi, Indonesia - Watercolumn_Towuti2014_140_MG | ecosystem: Environmental > Aquatic > Freshwater > Lake | place... | reverse complement strand
TTTTCAGACGGAAACGGCCGAATGGGGAGGCTTTGGCAGACCTTGGTATTGAGTCGCTGGAAGCCTTTGTTTGCATTCCTGCCGGTTGAGACCGTTATTCGAGACAGTCAGGGAGATTATTATCGCTTATTGGCCGAATCTGATCGTGCAGGAAACTCCACGGTTTTTGTCGAATTTATCCTGTCTGCGATCCTTGAGGCCCTCAAGGAAAACATCATTACCTATCAAGTCAAAGACCAAGTCACCGATCAAGTCAAAGCATTGCTGAAGATCATGGCGGACGGAGGTCAGCATGCTGCTGCTGATCTTATGAGTAAACTTAGCCTGTCTCACCGTCCCAGCTTCCGCAAATTGTATCTCCACACTGCCCTTGCAGCACATTATATCGAGATGACTGTGCCTGACAAGCCTAACAGTCGCCTGCAGAAATATCGTCTAACAGAAAAAGGCAGGTATTATCTGAAAACAATGGGGACAAGGTAATGCAGCCACTCGAAAAATCACTCCGGAATAAACTCGAACGCACTGTCAAGGACGCACGCGATATTGCAGAAACTGCGGCAAGAGCTGTACTGGAACAGATTGGAGTTGGAGAAGCTTCGCCGTATTCACATCTGTCTGATGCTGATAAAGAGCTGCGCCGGAAGTTGCGGGCTCATGGCCGCCAGCTTGGTGATCTGCGTAACGCCACAACTGAGGTCCAGGAAATATCAAGGCTGATAGAAGAGGTTGCGTACGAACACTGGCACCGGATGCTTTTTGCCCGATTTCTTGCCGAAAACAATCTGCTTATGTACCCCGATCCTGATAATCCTGTCCCTGTGACGCTTGAAGAATGCGAGGACCTGGCGGTTGATGAAGGGGCCAAAAACGGCTGGGAGCTTGCTGCGCGGTTTGCAGCCAGGATGCTGCCCCAGATATTCCGCACTGACTCTCCGGTTTTTCAGCTTCAGTTTGCCGCGAATCATCAGTTGCCGCTTGAGAAACTGTTAAGCGACCTGCCGAAGGAGGTCTTTATCGCGTCAGATTCTCTTGGATGGGTGTACCAGTTCTGGCAGGCTAAGCGCAAAGACGAGGTCAATGCCTCTGAGGTAAAGATTGGGGCACGTGAGTTGCCTGCTGTCACTCAGTTGTTTACTGAACCCTATATGGTTGCGTTCCTGCTCGATAATTCGCTTGGGGCCTGGTGGGCTGCCCGTCGGTTGAGCAGTGCGGACCTGAAGAATGCCAAAAGCGAAGAAGAACTTCGAGTAAAAGCTTCGCTTCCCGGTGTTCCACTGGAATATCTGCGATTTATTCGCGTTCCAGTTCCCTCGCCCTTGGAGGGAGAGGGCGTGGGTGAGGGGGAAATCTGGACTCCCGCTGCCGGAACTTTTGACGGCTGGCCGAAGAGCTTAAAAGATCTCAAGACCCTTGATCCTTGCTGCGGTTCGGGCCATTTTCTGGTTGCTGCATTTCTGATGCTTGTTGCCATGAGGATGGAACTGGAGAACCTTTCCGCTAAAGACGCTGTTGATGCCGTACTGCGAGAGAATATACACGGTCTTGAAATAGATCAGAGATGCGTCGAGCTTGCGGCATTTGCTCTTGCTCTAACAGCATGGAACTATCCTGATACTGGGGGATATCGGTTATTGCCGGAACTAAATGTGGCATGCTCCGGACTTTCCATCAGTGCTAAAAAAGAAGAGTGGCTTGCCTTGGCGCGAGATAATGGGAACTTACGAATAGCACTCGAAGAACTTTATAGGCAATTTAAAGACGCACCTGTTTTGGGCAGTCTAATCAATCTAGAAATTGGCCTATCGAAAGGTTCCTTGTTAGAGACGAAGTGGGAAAAAGTTGGGCCTCTTTTGGCTAAGGCACTATCAGAGGAAAAGGATGATGAAATAGTTGAAATAGGTGTTATGGTACGAGGGATTGTTAAGGCAGCTGAACTGCTGGCTGCAAAATATGACCTTGTTATTACTAATGTTCCATACCTAGCAAAAGGGAAACAGAATTCAATTCTTGTTAACTACTCTGTGAATAATTATCCATACTCCAATCAAGATTTAGCTACAGTTTTCATGGAAAGGATAAGTGATCTGCTTACTAGTAATGGTTATTCTGGGTTAGTTATTCCTCAGAATTGGCTTTATCAAACATCTTATAAGGACCTGAGAAAAAAAGTTCTGGGAAATGGTGTCATAGCTTTTATCTCAGGGCTAGGTGCCAGTGCTTTCGAAGGAATAAATGGGTGGGTAGTCAATATACAACTAATATTACAATCAAAAACAGCTATAAGTGAAAGAATTGGATATACTGCAGTGGATGTATCTCAGGCAGCCAATGCCGAAGAAAAAGCCATTAGTCTGCCCGCAAAAAAAATGTCGGCACATAAATACTCAAATCAACTTACACTTAAAGATTATAGAATATCAACTTCGGAAGACTTAAATTCTGACGTCCTGGGTAAATACGCCAGTTTTGCAAATGGGCTACAAACTGGTGATCTTGTAAGGTTTTCAAAACTTTTTTGGGAAGTTGAAAATATACTCAATGGTTACAAACCGTTCCAAAGCACATTGTCTTCTACAGAATTATATGGTGGTCGTGAGGGCATTATTTCTTGGCATGGTGAAGAATGGATGTGCCAACAATCAGCTGGAGCCGTTATTAGAGGTAAGGCCGCTTGGGGGAAAAGTGGTATTGCTGTTAGTGCTATGGGAGAACTGAATTGTTCCTTGTTTAACGGGGACTTATATGATGACAATACAGTAGTTATAATACCGACAAAAGAAACGCATATGCTACCTATATGGGCCTATATGTCGTCTGACCAATATTCTATAAATGTTAGAAAAATTACAAAAGCATTAAAGGTTCGTAGACAGCTCATTGAAGTCCCTTTCGATCTCGACCGCTGGTCGAAAGTCGCCGTAGAAAAATACCCCAACGGTATCCCCAAACCTTATTCTGACGATCCAACGCAGTGGATTTTCCACGGGCACCCTGCCAGCAGCGATAACCCGCTGCAAGTTGCCGTCGCCCGATTGCTTGGCTACCGCTGGCCTGCAGAGTTGGACAGCTCTATGGAATTGTCTGATGAAGCCCGCTCTCTGCTCAAGAAGTCGGCAGAACTTCTCCCTTATGCTGATGAAGATGGCATTGTTTGTATCCCGCCGGTGCGGGGTGAAATGAAAGCGGAAGATCGGCTTGAGAATCTGCTGGCTGCTGCTTATGGAAAGGAATGGTCTGCGCAAAAGAAATCCGAGCTACTTACTAATGCCGACCATGCCGGCAAATCTATGGAAACCTGGCTGCGGGATAAGTTTTTCCTCCAGCATTGCAAACTTTTCCAGCACCGTCCCTTTATCTGGCATATCTGGGACGGCCTGCGCGATGGTTTTGCCGCACTCGTGAATTATCATAAGCTTGACCACAAGAATCTCAAAACCCTTATATATACTTATCTTGGCGACTGGATCAGCCGCCAGAAGCAGGACATTTCAAATGGTCTTGACGGCGCTGCGGAAAAGCTGGCCGCTGCCGAACAGTTGAAGAAGAGACTTGAGCTTATCCTTGAAGGCGAAGCGCCTTATGACATCTTCGTCCGCTGGAAGTCCCTTGATAAACAGCCTGTCGGCTGGAACCCTGACCTCAATGACGGAGTGCGCCTGAACATCCGCCCCTTCATGACCGCAGGAGTCCTCCGCTTCAATAAGAAACCACAGATAAACATCACCTGGGACAAAGACCGCGGCAAAGACGTCGAATCCGCCCCATGGTTCAAAGTCTTCAAAGGCGATAGAATAAATGATCATCACTTGAGTCTGGAAGAGAAACGAGCTGCACGGGAGTCCGCCAAGTGAGTGGCACGAGCAAGAAACTTAGCAATTCATTTTCTACTGGGGGCGGTGGGGCATATTTTGAAGCGCATGTTCAGGCGTCATTTGTTGCTCTTATGCTGACAGGTGGTTATGCCCCGTGTTTGCCATGTTGGCCCATTGTTGAAATCAAACTTCAGGGAAAAATAGATGGCTTTGACACAGATGATCTGATTGTATGTGTTGAGAAAATCGATACCAAAGAACGGTGCAAACTTCTTGGGCAGGTAAAGCATTCCATAGGTATCACCCAAGGTAGCACGCTCTTTGGGGAAGTGATTCAGGCCGCATGGAATGATTTCAATAATCCAAAGATATTTTCCAAAGGCAAAGACATCATTGCGCTTATAACCGGCCCATTGAACGCAACGGATTCACACAATGTGCAATGGTTGCTGAATCAAGCTAGACACACTAAAGGTGCTGACGAATTTTTCAGGAATGTAGAACAATCTAATTTCAGCCCTCCTAAAAGCGAAGAAAAACTGGCAGTGATTCAACATCACCTGAAGTCAGCAAATGGAGGAGTTGATGTGTCGAGGGATGAGCTATACAACTTCCTCAATTATTACCACCTTCTCGGTTATGACTTGGGAAAGGAAGTCGGGGTCGTTCTATCGCTGCTTCACTCTCATATTTCACAATTTCATCAACAATACCCTAAGTGGGTTTGGGGCAGGGTAGTTGACATCGTGCAGACCTGGAATCTGGATGCCGGTACAATTACACCAGATAAGTTACCTGAAGATCTGGTTGAAGTTTTCAAGAAGCGCGCCATTGATGAGATACCAAAAGAGCTGACAACCACACAACCTTTATTCGAGAAAACGGATTGGAACCAGCACCCGTACGCCACTGATCTTGCGTTGGCTAACTTAGTGGGAGCATGGAATGAAAAAAATGAGTCTGATATTGCTGTATTGGTAGAACTGCTTGGAGAGGCCTATGGCTTGGGTACATAAGGCACGAGAAATATTACATTATTCTGATAGCCCTCTGTCCCTAAAAAACGGTCAGTGGAAGATTTCATCTCGTATGGAATTGTGGAATACCCTTGGTTCACGCATTTTTGATCAAAACTTGGACACATTTAAATCCCTTGTTGTTGCAGTATTAACAGAACGAGATCCTTCCTTCGACCTTCCGGTTGAGGACCGCTATGCTGCAAATATCCACGGGAAGATATTAACTCACTCACCCGCCCTTAGAAAGGGTTTAGCTGAGGGGCTGGCTATTCTTGGCAGCAATCCAGGTGCGTGTAGTAACTGTTCAGAAGGCAAAGCGGAGACTACCGCTGTTTTAGCGATACGTAAAATATTCGCTGATGCGGACTGGGTTTTGTGGGGCAGCCTGAACAGCCTATTGCCCACACTGGCCGAAGCTGCGCCTGATGAGTTTCTGAATGCTGTAGAAAGTGCCTTGCGGTTGTCCCCATGCCCGTTTGACCAGCTCTTTGCCCAGGAAGGCAATGGTATTACCGGAGGTAATTATCTGACCGGTCTGCTTTGGGCCTTGGAAGGTTTGGCATGGGATGATAAATACCTCGTGCGTGTATGTGTTGTTCTCGGCGAACTTGCCAGTCATGATCCCGGAGGACAATGGGCCAACCGTCCAGCTAATTCTCTAATGACAATATTACTCCCTTGGCTTCCTCAGACTTTGGGGTCCATTGAAAAACGCAAGGTTGCGGTGCAGACACTCTGTAAGGAATGGCCTGGTATAGGTTGGAAACTCATTATTCATTTGTTACCTAACCAGCATCAGATATCTTCAGGCTCCCATAAGCCATCCTGGCGAAAAACGATACCTGAAGATTGGGAAAAAGGTGTATCACATCAGGAATATTGGCAACAGGTGTCACATTATGCGGAACTTGCAGTTTCTTCCGCTGGCCATGATAAGGACAAACTCTCTGAATTGATTGATCACTTTGATAACCTCCCAAAACCTGCATTCGACCAACTGATCGAGGTCTTGTCATCGGATGCGATTTCAGAACTCTCAGAAGAGCACCGTCTACCCATTTGGGACCATCTGACAAAATTCACCGCCAAACACAGAAAGTTTGCGGATGCCAAATGGGCACTACCTGATGAATTCCTCATTTTAATAGAGACTGTCGCGGATAAGCTGAAACCATCTGATCCTTTCAACCTGTATCAGCATCTTTTTTCAGATCGCGATTTTGATTTGTACGAAGGGAGAGGCAATTGGGAAGAACAGCGACAGAAACTTAATAAACGTCGAGAAGCAGCTATTGAAGAAATATTCAAACAAGGGGGGATTGACCTTGTAATTAATTTTGCTGAATTAGTGTCATCTCCTAACCTGGTTGGACACGCTCTTGGCAATATAGAAGACCCATCAATTGAATCAGCATTGCTGCCTGCTTTTCTGACTTCCGAAAATAATAACCATCTATTTCTCATCAGTGGTTTTGTCTGGACGAGGCATTTTACGAGTGGCTGGCCTTGGTGTGATGGTATAGAAAAGACGGCTTGGAGCAAAAAGCAGATAAGTATTTTTTTAAGTTATTTGCCGTTTATAAAAGAAAGCTGGGATCGAGCAAGCGAGTGGCTGGGAGAATCCCAAGATGATTATTGGTCGCGTACGACTGCAGATGCTTATCAAGCGGATAAGAATATGGATATTGCGATTGATAAACTAATTGAATATGGACGACCGCATGCAGCTATAAACTGTCTGTGGTGGATGCTCCATGATAAGCATGAAATCAAGGTTGAGCAGTGTGTGAATGCACTACTTGGCGCACTTTCATCAAAAGAGCCTTCACATACAAGGGATATATATCATATTGTCGAACTAATCCAGTTCCTTCAGAATGATGCCTCAACATCACAAGATGATCTCTTTAAAATTGAATGGGCGTATTTGACATTACTGGATCACTATCGAGGGGCTGCCCCGAAGTTGCTTGAAAGTAAATTATCCAGTGATCCTGAATTCTTCTGTGAAGTGCTTAGGTTGATTTACAAATCAAAGAAGGAAGAGGCAGAAACACAGAAGGAACCAACTGAGGAAGTAAAGGCAATTGCTACAAACGCCTGGCGTCTTCTTCATGAGTGGAAGACAACGCCCGGAAGACAGGCGAATGGCAAATTTGATGAGGTTCAATTCTCACGTTGGCTTCAGAGTGTAAAGGAACTTTGCTCAGAATCCGGGCATTTAGATGTAGCTCTTATAACTATAGGAGGGGTTTTAATTAATTCTCCAGCTGATCCGGATGGTTTATGGATGCATCGCACAATTTGCGAGGCTTTGAATGATCGTGACTCGGAAAAAATGCGTGAAGGATACAGAACCGGAGTTTTCAACGCTCGTGGAGTTTATACGGTTGACCCTACTGGCAAACCCGAAAAAGAACTGGCAGAACATTTCCGCCAAAAGGGCGAGGATGTTGAAAATGCAGGATTTCAGCGTTTAGCCGTTACACTCAGAGAGTTGGCTGCTGGCTATGAGCGAGAAGCACAGATAATCATATCGGAACATAAACAGGAGAATTCGGAGTGAACTGTAGCAAGCTATTAGGTGATAACATATGAGGGTGCTTGATCAGCTCTTAAAAGCTGTTCGGGATGCTTCAGTATTCAACCCTGACGTTCAGGTTGCTCCTGCATGTATCCTATGGCCTGATAAAGACCGTCAATGGGAAGCGATTATTCCAAGACTTCAAGGTGAATTGCCTGAATTGATGGTCTTGGGGGACTACGTTCCTAATAAGCAAACTGGTCCGGCAATCTGGTTGCGTTGTGTAATTGCTGGTAAAACTGATGGCATTGCGCTCCAACAAGGCATCACACCTATTATTTACCTGCCTGGTGTAAGCCGTCAGGACCTCAGAGCAATAGAGGCCTGTCCTGATAACCTGAAACCCCTCGCAGAACTGCAGTATCGCGGCGTTATTTGGTCACAACTTAATGCCAAGGACTGGACTATTCTGGCCTTCCTGAAATCAGACCAGGGGGGATTAGGACTCGACGTTGCTCAGGATAATGAGACCAGAAATGCCATGCAACTGGCACTTTATCGTCTGCTTGATGAAGACATAGATCTTCTGAAGGGTAAACGGCTTGATAAGGACTACTTCAATACAATTCTGACGGGTGGTGATCCTGTCCGCGATCTTCTCCATTGGCTCGATCAGGGTGATGCTTTTCAAAAAGTCAGAGGAGAGAATGAGTGGAAGGCATTTGTAGAGGTCTGCAAATCCCAGCTGGCATTTAATCCCCAGGACGATGGAGTTTTAGCAGGCATTGGGAAATTTGCCGCTCATGAAGGACCATGGAAGGCTGTCTGGGACCGATTCTGTGAAGCGCCTAAGCGATATCCCAATATTCCTGTCCAGATACGCAAGTGCAAAATGCCTGAGTTTGGCCTTTTTTCAGATGCCGAAACAGCCGGAGGCTGGCCGCAGTGGAATGAAATACAGGAAAAAGAGCTTCGCTCAAACCTGTTGGCGTTAAGTGATACCCCTGCCCATGAGGCCCGCAATAAAATACTTGAGCTTGAAAAGAAACATGGCAGCCGCAGACAGCTTGTTTGGGCAGAAATCGGAGAGGCGCCGCTTGCTCAGGCTATGCAACAGCTCAGGATTTTAGCTGAAATAACAAAAAACAGTCTTGCTGCAGGAACTGTCAGTGAATTGCAGACAATATACCAGAATATTGGATGGAAAAGTGATGAGGCGGTTGTTCGGTCTCTCTCTTATGTAGACAAATCAGCAGATGTAGGTGCAGTGACTGCAGCCATTCGGTCTTTTTATCTTCCGTGGGCTGAGGAATCTGCCAGGTATCTGCAGAAAATCTGGAATTCTGAGGCCGATGGAAAGATTAAAACAAAAATTGAGGATATTAAATCAGATTGTTTAGTCTTTGTTGATGGTCTGCGCTATGATTGCGGCAAGCGTCTTGCTGCGATACTTGAAAACAGGGGCTGCAGTGTTACAGAAAAACCGGTCTGGGCTGCCTTGCCAAGTGTGACAGGGACAGGAAAACCTGCTGTTGCTCCGATAGTGAGTGACAATTCAATATCCGAAGAACCCGAGCCCTACAATTTTGAGCCATTGACAGCTTATCAACTCAAAAAAACAATTGAGGACAATGGATGGAAGATTTTAGGGGCCAATGATCCGGTCCCCGAGCCGATGTCCGCTTTTTTTCAGCAAGAAGTAGTGAACAAACTTTGGGTTGAAGTGGGTGATATTGATCATGAGGGACATGACCGTGGGTGGAAGCTTGCCAGACATATAGAGACTGTTTTGGCTGAAATCAGTGACCGAATTATTACGATCCTTGATGCGGGATGGAAGAATGTCAAAGTTAGTACTGATCATGGTTGGCTCTTGTTGCCTGGCGGATTGCCGAAGATCGAAATGCCCGCGGTGCTTGCAGAGAGCAAGTGGGGTCGCTGCGCTGCTCTGAAGCCGGGGGCTTCAACGAATGAACGGTTATTCCCGTGGTTTTGGAATCCTAACCAGTATTTTGCACTGGCTGATGGTATCAGCTGTTTTCGTAAAGGAGAAGAGTATGCGCATGGGGGATTAAGCCTTCAGGAGTGCTTAACGCTGGAGCTTACTATAACAAGAGGTCACGCCTGCTCGCCGTCACATGCAATAGAATTTTCTGATGTCACCTGGAAAGGAATGCGCTGTTATATCGAGATTTCCGGAACCGAAATTGCCCAGTTATCAGATGTATCTGTTGATATCAGAAGGCTGGCTGGTAATCCTTCATCAAGTGTGATAGTAAGCATCAAGCCATTAAAGGACAACGGGACTGCTTCTGTTGTTGTTGAAGATGAGGAATTACTTGGGAAAGTTTCAAGCCTTGTATTGCTCAACTCAAGCGGCGAGTTAATAGCCCAGATGGAGACTGTTATCGGGGGAGGTAACAAATGATTGAATTGGATGATATAGACAAAAAGGCAGCAGGGTCACTGTCTGGTTATTTGGTTCGAAAGGATCTTGTTCGGACATTCAGCCGTCAGTTTCCCGTGCCAACGTACGTAGTAGAGTTTTTGTTGGGTCGCTACTGCGCAAGTACGGATCAAGACGAAATTAATGAGGGGATCGAAATAGTACAAAGACAGCTTCAGGACCGAACTGTCAAGGCGGGGGAAGAGGAACTTTTCAAGTCACGCGCCAGGGAAAAGGGGCAGGTAAAAATCATTGACCTCATTACCGCACGACTGGATGCAAAAACAGATTCTTATCTTGCGACAATTCCGGGGCTTCGCTTGCAGGATGCAAGAATTGAAGCTGATCTGGTAAGCCAGCATGAAAGAATGTTGACCGGCGGTTTTTATGCTGAAATTACGTTGGGCTATGATTCAATAATTGCACAAGAAAAAAATGGACGTCCCTTTGGCGTTGAAGCTTTAAGAGAAATACAGCTTTCAAAGCGAGAGGTGCTCGACATTCTCGGTGAAGCGAGAAAGAACTTTACTACGAATGAATGGAAAGATTTTCTGCTGAGGTGTGTTGGGATAGAGCCTTTCAGCCTTTCTGACAGACAGAAAAATGCTTTGATACTTCGTATGGTCCCGTTTGTTGAGCGTAATTACAACCTGGTGGAACTTGGCCCAAGGGGAACGGGCAAGAGCCATTTATTCCAACAGATATCTCCTTATGCACATCTCATCTCGGGCGGAAAGGCAACAGTTGCCAAAATGTTTGTGGATAACAATTCCGGGCGTCGCGGCCTTGTATGCCAGTACGATGTAGTCTGTTTTGACGAAGTCTCAGGAATATCATTTGATAAAAAAGACGGCGTCAATATTATGAAGGGATATATGGAGTCAGGGGAGTTTAGTCGTGGAAAAGAAAGTATACGGGCGGACGGCAGCATTGTAATGGTCGGCAACTTTGATGTTGATGTGGAACATCAGCAGCGTATCGGTCATCTCTTTGGCCCTATGCCTCAGGAAATGCGCGATGATACTGCCTTCATGGACCGTATTCACTCATATCTGCCGGGATGGGATATTCCTAAAGTTAACAAAGAATTGCTCACCAATCATTTTGGGCTTGTGAGCGATTTTCTTTCTGAATGCTGGAGCCAGCTTCGAAATCAAAGCAGGATCAATACACTTCAGAATAGAATCTTTTACGGCGGGGCTCTCTCCGGAAGAGATACGAATGCCGTCAATAAAACAGTGAGCGGCCTCATCAAACTTCTTTATCCTATTGGTAGTGTTGATATACCTGAAGCCGATCTGGAATGGGCTGTTCGTATTGCGATGGAGGCAAGGCGTCGAGTTAAGGAACAGCAGAAGAGGATTGGTGCCGCAGAATATCGCAACACTCATTTCAGTTATGTTGTTGGCGCTGACGGAATTGAGAAATTTGTTTCAACGCCGGAACTTCAAAGCGAGAACAGTATCGGAGGAGATCCACTCGAACCTGGCCAGGTATGGAGTATTTCGCCCGGTGGGATGGATGAGAATCCGGGGCTTTATCGCATCGAGGTTAATGAAGGTCCCGGTTCAGGGGTTAAAATACTCAACAAGCCTGTTCCGCCTGCATTTAAGGAAAGCATGGGATATGCAGAACAAAATCTCTATGCCCGTTCGACACAGCTGGTAGGGGACAAAGAACCCAGGCAACATGAGTTCACAGTGCAGCTCCGCGCTTTTGATGCATCAAAGTCGGGAGCAAAACTTGGCATGGCTTCTCTCATTGCTCTTTGCACCTCGCTGCTAAAGAAAAGCGTTCGCGGTGGGTTGATCATTGTTGGGGAAATTAACCTGGGCGGTTCGGTTGAACCTATTCATAATCCTGTCAATTTAGCCGAGATTGCTGTTGAAAAGGGTGCAACTGCTTTGCTGATGCCTGTTTCCTGTCGCCGTCAGCTCATTGATCTTTCAGATGATATGGCAACGAAGATTGATATTCAATTCTACTCGGATGTGAGAGACGCAATGCTGAAGGCAATGGTTGAATAACTACCTTCTACCAATGTGCTGACAGCTGCAATATGAAATGCTATATATATAGGGAGTTGGCAAATGAAGCATGTTAACAGTATTTTTTGTATTGAGGGATTATGGGACAACGATTTAAGAAATAAAACGTCTGTTCAACCGATTCTGGACCTGCTGGAGCGAATTGAGCATATTCCATATATCCATAAAGATTGTGCGACAAGGGAGGAATTCGAGTTCTATCTCAAGAAATGGGTTCAACAAAAGTATAAGCATTACACTATTTTGTATTTAGCATTTCATGGTGATCATAACAAGATATATCTTGGAGCAGATGAGTATTCTCTCGATGAAATGGCGAAGATGTTAGCTGATAAATGCTATAACGCAATAATTATCATCGCATCATGCAGTACCTTGGCTATTGATAAGCGACATCTGAAAAGATTTCTGTTACAGACGGGTGCTGTTGCAATTTGCGGCTATAAAGTGGATGTGGATTGGATGAAATCAACTGCTTTTGAATTGCTGCTATTATCCATTCTCCAAGAGAATGAGTTTTCCGGTCGCGGAATTGCTTCAATAGAGAAAAAAACAGTTCAGATGGCAAAGATGTTTGATAAATTGGAATTCAGGATAGTGACTGTTAAGGATTTATGATATGGAGTGCTACTGATAACTGAGGTAAAGAAAAATATGCTTCCATGGCATATGATCAATAAAAGCACCGGTGAAGATTTTGGCAGAAGAGTATGCTAGATATTTTCATTGAGGATTTTAATTGTGGGACTGCTCGATAAATTTAAGAATATTCTTGGGAACACGCTGTTGAACATCGGGGAACTCAATCGGCAGACTACCTGTCTATTCCGTTGAACCCGAACCGTCATTCCGGGCAACCCGAACCCCCTGTTAACACATAGCGAAGCTGGACGTTAAGATCATACTTTTACGATTGGGTTGGGACGTCCTATAGGCAACAAATTCAATAACATTCTCCTGATTATGCCGTTGATATATTTTTAGTGCTCTGATTCTCGTTGCATCGTCTATGGCAGTATACTGATAGCGCCTTATTCTGTTTCCATGATTTGTCATCAAATTCAGGACTTTCACATCCATCTGCATTCATCAGATGGAATCCCTGAACACTGTCTCGTGAGCTCACTATAGTATAAGAGGAGCTTTCAGGTGATTATCCGAGTGAATATTTTTGCGATACTCTGACCCATTCTGAAACAGCGTCACGATCTTCTGGATGTTCAATTTTCCATGCCTCAAATACGCTCTTAATCCCTTTTAGGTCGCCGGATACTTCATGAGCTATTGCTAAAGCTCGATAAATATCGGCATTTAAATCTCTTTCTCCTGCCTCTAATTCATCGGGGGCCTTCATTGCCCTTTCCAGCAAAGATTTAGCTATCTGAGCCTCTTTCACTGCTTTTTCAGAAAGCAAGCTGCCTATAAATTCACGGGCAAGGCGTGTCCTGGAGTATCCAGCTAAATAGAGCAGCCGCCTATTATTATGAAGAACTTTAATGCCTGCTTCAGCCGCTTCAGCCGCTTTTCGCCATTCATGCTCTCTGAGTTCCATCCGACACCAATGATCATACATTTCAGGCTTTGAGGAGATAAGTTTAGATGCTCTTGAAAATTTCTCCCGCGCATCCGTCAAGCGAACAGGTTGCCATGACTTATACACAAAGCCTAAAACTCCAGTTATGTCTGGGTTATTTGGATATTTTATATTTGCTTCAACCATAAGATTTTCCGCTTCCTCATATTTTGTCGCTCGGATCAAGTATATTGCCTGTCGAATTATTGCTGCGATATCTCCTCTTATTGCCTTAGGAATCTCTTTCGTTAAATTTGTATGAGCAGCTTTAATCCTTCTATACTCCTCGGAAGTGCTATAAACTTCCATAATCAACGCACGAGTATTTAGATTTACTTCAAATCTTTGCTCTCCCTCAATTAAGCGAGGCTTAGGAGCAAGAAATAATTTCTGCAATTCTTGCAATGCTGCTGAAATAATCTCGGTTGAAAGGCCGGTTAGTGATTCTAATTCAATGAAAGAAATGGGGCCCTGCACAACTGCAGCTGCCAATAATACTTTACGCGCATTAGGTGTTAATAAATCACATTCTCGTCCAAGGGCATAGCGACGTGCCTCATATCCCCCCCTCTCTCCCCATATTTTTATTGCATCATTAATGCTGCGCACTGATGCAGCGAGTCGCATGAGATCCTCCATAAATAGTGGGGACCCATCTGTAACTTTCAATATTTTCTGGATAACTTCCCTTGAAAATATCTTGGGATCAAGCTCCATAATATGACAACGCGACTGGATGAAGGTTGCAGCATCATCATAAGCAAAACCTGATACATGTGTTGTCGTGCTACCCATTCCAAATATTATCCTGCGCGACGTAAATAACACCTTAGTCGGAGTTGCTGGCACTTGTAGACTAAAGAACTCTATCACGTTTTCATTTTCGGTATCCAAACTATCGACATCATCTACCACTATCAGGGCTGGAAATTCGTCTAAAAGCTCAAGGACTTTCTGCCGCTTGCTTTCCGTTGGGGTATCAATGTCCTCCATCCAACCATAGTCTGCAAGAATCTTTGAAAGCGCCGTATCAAGATCATAGAAATCAGGCTCTTCAATCCTAACTGGTTCGCCTTCGATAAATTTTCTTTTTTTTGCACTTAGCCATAAAACAGTCTGAAATGGATTGGGTGCATCTTTTTTTATTTCGACCGAAAATTCATATGCTATTGCTGATTTACCCTTACCCCCCTCTCCAGACAGCGCCCATCGACGACTCACCGTATCTGCAAACCATTTCCTTAGTTCTTCAATTTCTTTTGACCTGCCTATGAAATCTATTACTATAGCTTCTCTGGGAGGAAGGCTGTCTTCCAGAGGCGCTGCGTCGATACCAGATGCCTCACTTATAAGTTCATCAATCAGTTCTTGAATAGCGCTCGATTCACTTTGAAGACCTATCCGCTGAAGAATGCGTCGTGCGCAATCAAGCATTTGAAAAGAATCTTCACGGGAAAGGTCTGACTCGCACGGATGAGAAAGAGGGTCTCTGAGGGTCTTTATTGTCTTAACCCAGCTCAAGAAACTTTGTTTTTGACGATTCGCCTCATCAGGCTTTAGGGCTGCTGAATCATGAATTACTAACACATCATAATACGCTTCAAATAAATTAAAAAAATGATTAACGCTCAAAACATCAAAATCATCAACTATGGGCACAGAGATTTCACAACTTTCTCTGATGGATAAGGCATTTTGCTTTATATTTTCCCATTCCTTCTGAAATGGTTTTTTAAGATATAATAAATAGTCTATAGGGAATGCCTCACGTAATTTAGCACGAAGATGTCCAACAACTGCGTTCCTATATATTCTTTGAATCCCTTTGTAGCAAAGTTCAACATTTTCCCTTAACATATTTTGATAGCCCTCCCTTATGTTACTTTGTTTCTTGCATATTAATTGGCTTATAACTGTAAATCAAGGTAAACTGACAACATAATAATATTCAGGCGAGTTCAATTTTGGCTTAGACCCTATCCAAAAATACAAGGGAGATTTCAGTGTCTTTATATGGCCGATGAGTGCCTGCATATAGCTGCTTGATCGATTCTCACAGATCTTCAGATAGAATGCATCTTGGTTAATTTTATCCATTTCCTGAACGGAAATGATGATCGCAGCTTTAATATAGTCATCTGTCTCATCAAAATACATTTTGGCCAGTGTCGCTCTTGCTTCCTGCCCCCCGTATTGACCAGCCAGAAGGCAGTAATGTGCCCTTGAGACCACCCCCTTTTCTTTGTCCGCAGCCGACCTCAAGAAGAAAGTCAAATCGTTACCAGAGAGCTGCTGCCCCAAGAATTTGCGATTGAGACTGAGCAGGCACCTGATCGCAATGGTTTCCTGCCATTCGTAGATGTTTTCCCTTGAATGAAGAAACTTGATGAGAAATCCGATTACTCGGTGGTTTTTGGAGAATAGAGAAAAATATTTGCAGAAATTATCTGCATAGTGTGGCTTGGAGTAAAAGTTGTTTTCTATCAGGTCGAATATCTTTGTCTCATTATGTGCCATGTCAGAACCTGCCAGCTGGCACAGCTTCCACATTGCAAACCTGAAATGCTGTTGCTCAAAAGGGTCTGCTTCAAGAGAAAGGCACAGCATACTTTCAACGCGAGGAGTGAGTTTAAGTATTTCGTCTCTATGACCTTTCTTAAACCTAACGTTAATAGAAGCCATTTCAGAGCTTAGAGGATCGAACAGTTCTTCCACTTTCCTCTGCTTAAGGAATCTGGTTTTCTTTGCGTTGATATTCAGCCCCGATGCCCGTAGACATTTTGTGAGATCCATGAGAGATATTTTCAGCTCCAGCTCTTCTTTGCAAAATATCCTGATATCATCGACATAACGGAAATAGTGTTTGTGCTGGCGCATCTGTTCATCTATTGGATACAGAAAAATATCTCCCAGCAGATAAGAGGCATCTGGCCCTTGAGGAATTCCGTATCCGGCCATAGAGCACGAATTATTGGACCACACGCTAAGCATATGTTCAAGTGCGAAGAGAACCTTCTTGTTTTCGGCACTATCAGGCATATATCTTTTCAGGTGAGAAATGAGCTCGTCGATGCGAATGTTATCGAAATACCCGGTGAGGTCTGATGTTACTGCGTAGGAATAGCCATTATTGTATAATGACTTGCAATGTTCTACGAATTCGAGCCAGTGCTTGATACCAGGCTTGTCGAACATTTTATAACTGAAACTGCGGCTAAAGATCGCTGGATCAGACTTTCTGATCTGGGCATAAATCCAATCCCCAATTGCCTCATAGATAATCCAGTCGAGAAGCTGAGGTCTTGCCAGAAGGCGGAGCGAAAAATTACCCTTTGGGGCATACATCATTATAAGCGGGTCCGGCATCTCATTCCTGGCTGCGTAGGCTGAAAATTTTGCCTGAAGTCTCTCATCCAGATGTCCATGATACAGATATTTACAGTGAGACAGCCCTAATATCTCAGGGATGTCAATAGGCTTCCATTCCTGTTTTTGCCGTATTTTCTTTTCTGCTTTAAGGAAGTCTAACATGGCGATTATTTTAACAGACGACACTTACAATTACAGTCATTAAATACTGCCATGACCAGAATGGATATGGTGATCCCATATTGTGCAACGCCCGGCTAAAAAGCTCCTCATAGAACCACTCGCCATCCTTGTAAATGACCCCTCCACCTTTTATCTCTATGACAATTATCCCAAGATCGAGATGGAATATAACGATGTCAGCCTCACCTGACTGCTCTCCTTTGATCTTGTCTATCTTCCTCCATTGGAAACCGTGGAAGACCCTCCACTTGTCATTAAGAGACTCATGGGATCTCAATGCCATTAGTTCAGCATGTCTGCCGCCGGCATCAGACCCCAGTTCTTCAAAGAAGTCTATCTGAGGGTAAAAGATGGCCATATGGAAACTAATCTACCACATTTGAGCGGAACTTATTACCTATTGTTCCAGACTGCCATGCATATGGCAGTGGCCGATGTTATTCTCTGTTCATAAGGCATATCAGCTTTACCAAAGGAGGGTAAGCAGGTCATATGAACAAATGAGGTCCTTAACAATCAGGGGTGTTTTGTTCTCTTTTTGCAAACAATGTTTCATAAACCCAAAACAGGAGGGACAGCAGATACCATGAACAGCAATGCAGGCACAGTAAATGAATTCATCTCGTCTTTGAGCATCGGGGAACCGCAGGAATACAAGAACCTCAAGCTTTATCCGCTCTTTTCCGGCCATGTCAGGGAAGACGGCTTCATGCTGCTGGAAGAATCCATAAGAACAGGCAAGGTAGTAGTGACAGAGATAAGCGAAGGAGGCCATGTCCCGGAGCTTAAGGTCATAAACGGCCTCGAAAAGGACCTCCTCCTTCTGGACGGCGAAGAGCTTATAGGTGCAAAGCAGAACAGGATAGTGAACACCACTATCATCATAGGCAGAGGGAAGGAGATCGTCATCCCAGTGTCCTGTGTTGAACAGGGGCGCTGGAGCTACAGGTCCAGACATTTCTCCTCAAGCAGTTCATCACTGTACGCAGACCTGCGCAGAAAGAAGTCAAGATCAGTACACAGTAATCTCAAAAGGAACATGTCCTATGCCTCTGACCAGTCCGAGATATGGTGCAGCATAAGTGAAAAGGCTGAAAGCTTGGGCGTTAACTCTGAGACGGGTTCTATGTCCGACATCTTCGAGTCCAACCAGAAGAAGATAAAACAGTACGAAAAGGCATTTAGACCGATAAAAGGACAGATAGGGTTCGTATGCCTGATAAACAACAGCATATCCGGCCTGGATGTCCTGGGTGTATCTTCTGTATTCCCTAAGGTATATTCCAGGCTTCTCTCAGGCTATATACTCGATGCAATAGAGATGGCGGGAGTGAAGAAGGCTGACATGGATGCTCCGGTGGTAGAGAGACCGCTCATAAAAGAGATAAATGCATTTCTCAAAATGCTGGATGGCACGAAGAAGGAGTCGTTCAAGTCTGTAGGCGAGGGCGATGACCTCAGGTTTGAGAACAAATCGTTTAGCGGATTTGCCCTTGTGAACGGAAATGATGTTATTCATATGGCAGCATTTTCCGAAAAAATATGATCTGTTACCATGTTAGATCTTAAGAAATATCTCAGTTTTATTCGAAAAGGAATAATATAAATACCCTTAAATTTGAATAAAGAGCTCCTAATCCGGCTTGATATGCGAAAAGGAGCTCTTTATTTCAATTCTGGGCTTAACCGGTTACCAAATACGGAAATCAATGTTACCGTTTCTGCATCAATAATTGCGATATTTTTGTGCTATCCTTAGGAAAAAGCATCAAAAAAGGGGGGTAAA
>Ga0233425_10005903_pt1 | contig 18767 bp, 12 predicted proteins | sample Watercolumn_Towu_2_FD_181712 | JGI IMG/M metagenome (GOLD analysis project Ga0233425, IMG submission 181712) | Freshwater microbial communities from Lake Towuti, South Sulawesi, Indonesia - Watercolumn_Towuti2014_140_MG | ecosystem: Environmental > Aquatic > Freshwater > Lake | place... | reverse complement strand
ACCCCACCGCCTGGGACGGCGGCACCTGGGGCTCCCCGGTCGACGGAGCGGTCAACGTGACCGTGTTCGATGCGTACGAATGGGGGCCGCTCGAAGGGGCCACCGTGATCCTCGGCTCCAACCCCGGCACCCCGTTCCAGGGCAAGACCGACCCCAACGGCCAGGTCACGCTCTCCGGCCCCGGGCTGGCCGGCCCGGTCGACGTCCACGTCACCAAGCCGGAACACGACGCGGCCAGCGTGATCCAGGTCGATGCCGAGAACGTCACCGTCTACCTGATTCCGTACAACCCACCCTCCACCGGGCCCCCGCCGGATCCCCCGCCCCCCCTCCTTCCGGGAGGTGTTTCCGGACGGGTTGCCGGCCTGGGCAAGTACGTGGTCGTGCCCCCGGGTGACTGCAAGAACAAGAAGCCGGATGCGGAGGGCCTGTGCACCCCGTGCACCGCGGACGACGACTGCCCCCCCGGCGGCACCTGCCTTTCGCTGAGCAAGTCGGGCAAGTACTGCACCATCCCCTGCGTTGTGGATGACGATTGCGGCGTCGGCTACATGTGCGCCCCCGCCGGCAACAACGGCCTCCACTGCATCCCCTCCATGGGACGCAGGACGGCCTTCTGCGAGATCAGCACAGCGTCCATCTTCCAGTCGATGTATGACATGAAGGCCAAGGACGAGGTCGATCCGGACGGAGAGCACTGGAAGTACGAGCTCGTCGACACCCGCCTGGGAGAGGTCGCCGTCATCTGCCTGGGCGGCTACGTAGATTCCGACACCGGGGAATTCCATGCCCTCGCCATGGGAGTGAAACGACACGTCAACATCGCCCCGGGTACCCTCGTCACGGACCAGAACATCTGGCTCAACATCCCGCTCTCCCGGACCCTGCGCCTCCGCATGGACGATCCCCCGACCTTCAAGGGATTCGACGGGGTTTACCGTGTCGAGGCCTGGCTCGAGTTCGGCTCCGACGGCTATTTCCTCCTTCCCGGCCGGTTCGAAGGGCTCGTTCCCGAGGACATCCGCCTCGAAAGCATGCCCGTCGAGCTCTCCGGGGACCTGTATGATGCCGAGTATATTTTCTATTCCGGCGCATATAGCAATGTTTCTGATAATACACCGTATTCTATTGTATACATGACCGGCATCCATGAGTTTGTAGATACGTCGATTGTCACGCTGGCGGGTGAGACGTTCGAGACCGTGCCCGGTGCGCCTGCCGAGCTCGCGCTCCATGCCTCGGCAAGAGGCAGTCAGGGGGAGGTCGTCGTGGGAGAGAAAGGCCGGGTCTTCCTGGCCAAGAACGGCGGATTCTTCCAGCTTCCGAGCGTGACCTCCGAGGACCTCAATGCCGTCGTCGGATTCCCGGACGGCACCCTCGTGGCCGTGGGGGACAACGGGGTCGTCGTCCGGCACGACGGAACCAAGTGGGAGCTGGTCGGTTCGGTCACGGACAAGCCGCTCACGTCGGTCTGGGGGAGCGACCCCGGGGACATCGTGGCGGTCGGCCCCCATCGCATCATCACGGGGCATGGCGGACAGTGGCACGAGGCCAAGGTCTCGTTCGATCTGGCCGGCGTATCCGGCTCCGGTCCGGATGACGTCTGGCTGGTCGGTGCAGGCGGCCAGGTGCTCCACGGGGATGGGACCGGCTTTACCGTGGTCGAACCGTTCACGACGGCCGATCTCCTCGCGGTTCGGGCCTTCCCAGACGGCACCGTGCTCGCGGTCGGGCGGGCGGCTGCGTTCCTGAGGGCAGCAGGCGAGTGGACGGATCTTGGACTGGCACCGGGCTTCACTGCGTCGTCCATATTCGGGGAATCCGCCGGGGAATTCTACCTGTCCGGATCGTCCGGGCAGGTAGCGCACTTTGCGGACGGGAGCGGGTTCGCCTACCTCGATGCTCCCGACAACCTCCAGGTGAACGCCCTGTTCCGGGATGACATGGGCCAGATAGTTGGAGTCGGCACTCCAGCCCTCCTGATCACCCCCTTCATCCCCTTCCCCCGCTTCCAGATGCCCAAGGACGGAAGTCCGGCCGGCACCTGCGGCGGGGCCTGCCCCTCCGGGTTCCTGAAGTGGTACTACGAAGGGGACGACAAGCCCATCTCGCTCCACACCATCGCCATCACCGAGGAGTACGGCACCTCCATGTGGCGCTTCGTGGTCAAGGGGGAGGTCCGCCAGTTCGCCCTCCCGCCGTTCCACCTGATGATCGGCTACACCCCGCTCACCGCGGCCGAGAAGCGGCTCCGAATCTACAGCGCATACAATCCGGAATTCTCGATTGACTTCTTCGACTACTACGACCTGGGGACACTCTCGTGGACAAGCTGGGCCTACGACATGATCGCGTTCGACATCGCGACGGAAGCCACCTTCTGATCGCTGCCCTCCTCCTGTCTGCCTGCTCTCCGGCCACCGGGAACGGCGACGAGGACGTCCCGTCCGGGATCGACCCGTGGGGGCTGGAAGATGCTGCGGGTGACCTTGCCAACCCGCCCGGCGGGCCGGACGTGGATGCTCCGGAGCCTGACTCCAGGGTGAAGCCGAAAGACATCGCTCCGCCACAGCCCTCCTGCTTCGAGAAGAACGAAGGCCCCGACTTTCTGCCGTTCTTCTCCAAGTCGTGCCAGGACGAGGACCTGTGCCCGTGCAACCCGACCGACATGGGGATGCGGGTGGCCCACGAGCTCGACAAGGCCGAAAAGACGCTCGACATCTGCGTCATGGAGCTCCAGGACTTCACCGTGTCCGATGCCGTCATCGCCGCGCACAAGCGGGGAGTCGCTGTCCGGCTCATCCTGGATGACGGCTACGCGGACCCGGCCGAGGAGAAAGCCGTCGACTACATGAAGAAAGCCGGCATCGAGATCCGCAATGATGAGAACGGTGCCGCCCTGATGCACTCCAAGTTCTCGCTCATCGACGACGACGTCCTGCTCGTCTCGTCAGCGAACTACTCGACCTTCGATTCCGAGTCCAACGCCAACAACCTGCTCGTGCTCCGGTCCCCTGCGCTCGTCCAGGCATTCCGGACCCGTTTCGATTCCATGTGGAACAAGGGGCAGTACCACAAGAAGGGGGACGGGAAGGTCCACAAGGCCGAGGTGGACGGTGCCGACGTCGAGGTGATTTTCGGTCCCGACTGGGCCATGGTCGACCGCCTCGAAAAGGCCATCGCCGGGGCCAAGCACTCGGTCCACTTCAGCATCTTTGCATTCACGCTCGAGGAGGTGAAGGATGCCATCCTCGACCGGTGCGGCGAGGTCGAAATCCGCGGCGTCTACGATGCCGAGCAGGGCGACGACGGCAGCTCCGTGGCGACGTCCGGATGGTGCTCCGGGGCCGTCGTCGTCCCGTCGAACGTCCAGGCGTCCTGGGGGTACCGCAAGCTCCATCACAAAGTCCTGATCGTCGACCCCGGGACCCCCTCGGCCTGGGTCATCGCCGGCAGTGCCAACTGGTCCTATTCCGCTGCGACCAAGAACGACGAGATCATGATCGCGACCAACCATCCCGAGATCGTGGCTGCGTTCGAGACCGAGTTCCAGGCCCGACTCCAGGAAGCCCAGTAGGCTGGGGGCGGCCGCTCACTTGCATCCGTCCGCCCACACCTCGACTCGATCTTCCTTGACCGGGTGCGCCTGCCCGTATGCGTAGCGGTTGGTGGCTTCGAGGCAGCCCCCCCACTTCTCGACCGTGTCCCAGCCGCCCCGGGTGTACTTGTATTCGAACCAGTGCCCCCGAGGGACCTTCACGTTGCCCGCAGCCAGAATGCCCGGCACTTTCCAGGCCAGCGGCTGCTGTGTCCATCCCCCCGCGGACGTCGCGATGTGGATGGTCGAGTCCGGGGGAGTTCCTGGGGGGACCTCCACTTCGACCGACACCTCCACATCCGGGTCTTCCTCGAGCGGAGCCGGGTCATACGTCATGGTCACGATCACGCCGGCCTGGTCGGTCATCACCACCAGCAGAGCGCGGTCGTTGGCATCCCACCACCAGCCGTTCGACGCGGATTGGACCGCCTCGTAGCTCCCCAGCGGCGGGAGCAACGTGCCGTCCACCGCGACCGAGGAAACCTCCTTGTCCACGGGCCGGACCCGCAGCCGAAGCATCCGATCCCCCGTGTCCCACGAACCTTCCCTCTCCCCGATCTCGAGCACCGCCCCGCTCCCCGTCCGCACGAGGGACAGCGGCGTCGCCGCGTAGCTCCCGGACTGGTAGGCCTGGCCGTCACCGGAATCCTCGTACAGAAGGAACCTGGACTCCTGCGCCGCGGGGAACAGCTCCAGCGTGAGCGGGTCCACCGGCCCCTCGTCCGACCAGCTCACCTGGGGTCCCGTGGGCACGATGGCCCCTTCCCGCAGGAACATCGGCAGCGATTGCAGCCGGACATCCCGAGACGTCTCGCCCGCCCCCGGGAGCAGCGCACCCGAGTGGAGATCGAGCCACCCCCCGGATGGCAGGTAGAAGGAGACATCCTTGGCACCGACCTGCATCACTGGGACCGCCATCAGGAACGGTCCGACCATCCCCTGTTTCGACAGGCCCCACGTGGCCGGGTCCGCCTGGAACTCCCACACCATGGGGCGGAGCAGGGCAGCCCCGCTGACCGACGCCTCCCGCATCAGGCTGTAGAAGTAGGGAAGGAGCCTGTACCGCTGCCGGATGAGCAGCCGGCTGATGTCCTCGACCTCCACGCCGAACGACCACGGCTCCTGGTCCGGAGTCGCAGTGGCCACGTGCGTGCGGAAAAACGGGGAAACCGCACCGACCGCGATCCAGCGGGCATACAGCTCCGGCGACGGCGAGCCGGTCCAGCCGCCGACGTCGCTGCCCACCATGGGAACCCCGGACACCCCGAGCCCGAGCAGCATGGTGAAAGAGGCTTCGAGCGATGCCATCGTACTGGCGGCATCACCGGTCCACACGGCGGCATACCGCTGGATACCGGCAAACCCGGCCCGGGTGAGAAGGAACGGACGGCGGCCCGGGTCCTCGGCCAGCAGCCCCTCGAATGTCGCCCGGTTCTCGAACAGGGCATAGGCATTGTGGACTTCCGCCATGGTCGTCGGCTGGCCGTCCCCGTCGGCAGCGATGTGGCCCGGGACCGTGTGAGCATCCGCCGCCTCGAAGTTGGCCGGCTCGTTCATGTCGAGCCAGATGCCCCGCACCCCTGGCGTGGTCAGGGCCGGAACCAGGCCCCCCCACCACTCGCGGGTCTCCTTTCTCGTGAAGTCCGGATAGACCGACGGACCGGGCCAGACCGTTCCAACGAACGGCTTCCCGTCGGCATCGGAGAGGAAGTGCCCGCCCGACAGGCCGTCCGCGTAGATGTCCCACTGCGGGTCGACCTTCAGGCCGGGGTCGATGATCGCCACGACCTTGAAGCCGATCCCCGCCAGGCCGGAAACCAGGCCGGGCGGGTCCGGAAAGCCGGCAGAGCTCCACGTCCACGAGCGGAAGCCATCCATGTAGTCGATGTCCAGCCAGATCGCGTCGGCCGGGATGTCGCGCTTGCGGAACTCGGCCGCAATCGCCTCGACCTTGGAGTCCGGGTAGTAGCTCCACCGGGCCTGGTGGTACCCCAGGGTCCACCTCGGGGGCAGGTGGGGCCGCCCGGTCAACGCAGTGTAGCGATCGACCACGTCGGACATCCCCGGCCCAGCCAGGAAGTAGAGATCGATCTCCCCACCGTCTGCCTCGAGCTCCACGCGGTCGCCCTGCGTCGCCGCAATGTCGAATTCCAGTCGATGGCTGTTGTCGAGGAACAACCCGTAGGCCGTGCCTTCCCGCAATCCGACAAAGAAGGGAATCGACTGGTATAAAGGATCCATGTCCACGGGATAGCCGGGCGTGTCGCTGTTCCAGAACACCATCTTGCGCCCGCGCTTGTCGAGCGGCCCGGTCTTCTCGCCAAAGCCGTAGAACCGCTCCCCCGCTGGAGACAGGAAGGTCAGGCTCCGGCGCATCTCCGGCCCGTTCCCTCCAGGGCCCTCAGTCTCGGAGTACCCGCCGCCCGGCAGCTCGGAGAACAGGACCTTCCCCGTCGGATCGAGCACCTCCAGCCAACATCCGGCAAGCTCGACACGCAGCGTTGGCCCTCCGGTGCGGCACAGGTGGAATGCCTCGCCGTCGAACCCGTGCGTCCACCCTGCCGGGTCCGCCGGTGCCACCACGGCCCACGACTGCTCGTGCGCCTTGGCCGACCCCTTGTATCGGACGCGCACCGTCCCCGCCGCAACCGGGCGGATTTCGAGAGCATGGCCCTTGCAGGTCACGGAAAACCCGTTGCCTGCAACCGAATCGACCCCGGCCGGGACCAACCCGTTCGTGCACGGATCCCCCGTCACCTCGAAGCACCCGCCGCTGCCGCACGCGTCTCCCGCCGCATCCGGGCACACCCCGCGGCCACACGTATCTCCCGCCGCATCCGGGCACACCCCGCTGCTGCACGTCTCGCCAGGGATGTCGGCGCACGCGAGCCCGCACGCATCGGAGAGCTCACCGCCGGCCTCCCCGTCCGCACAACCGACTACGCCGTCGCACTCCTGGTGCGCCACCTCGTGACCGCCGTCGCCGGGAACTCCGTCGTTGCCAGGACTCGACCTGCACGCCCCTGCAAGCAGCAGGATGACTACAAGCATCACCCGCATGGCCTCGAACCTCCCTCAGAACCACGCCGAGGATACCCTGGCAAGGCCCCGCAGACAACCGCCTCATTTCGCGCTTGACACGGAAATGGGACAGACCTAGGATCGCCCTCCGTGGTCGGGCCTAATGCGGGCCATGACAACTCAAGGAGGGAGACCATGAAGACGAAGCTGTTTGCGATGATGGTTGTGGCGATGTTCGTTGTGGCTGGCTGTGGCAAGAAGGACGAGACCAAGAAGGAAGAGACCAAGAAGGCCGAGCAGGTCGAGAAGAAGGCGGAAGAGAAGAAGGCACCTGCTGACGAGGCCACCGAGAAGAAGGCTGAGGAGCCTGCCGCTCCCGCCGCCGAAGAGAAGCCGGCCGCTGAGGCCGCTCCCGCCGCCGAAGAGAAGCCGGCCGCCGAGGCCGCTCCGGCCGCCGAAGAGAAGCCGGCCGCCGAGGCCGCTCCCGCCGCCGAGGCCGCTCCGGCTGCCGAGGCTGCTCCCGCCGCCGAGGCTGCTCCCGCCGCCGAGGCCGCTCCGGCCGCCGAGGCTGCTCCGGCCGCCGAGGCTGCTCCGGCCGCCGGTGGCACCCCCTGCGAGAAGTACGCTGCCTGCTGCAACGGCTACGCCGACGCGCTGGGCAAGGTGCAGGGCGTTCCGCCCGAGGCCGTTGAGGCCACCAAGCAGGGTTGCGCCCAGATCGAAGGCATGAAGGCCATGGGCGCCGGCGCCGACCAGGCCTGCACTGCGGCCCTCGACGCCATGAAGCAGGCTGGGGCCGCCTACGCCCAGATGCCGGGCTTCACTTGGCCGGACGCCTGCAAGTAAGCGTTCGACTCAACCAGCAGTTTTCCGACGGGCTGGAACGCATCGCTTCAGGCGAGGTTCCCGCCCGTTGGTGTTTTCAGCGGTTTCCACTCGGCGGGCAAGGGGGCGGTTGCATGAAGATCCCACGCACCATCGGCTCATCGCACCGGATGACCTGGGTCGGGCTGTTGGCCGGAGCGCTCCTGCTCTCCGGCCCCGGTTGCCGGAAACAGGAATCCGAGAGCACCGGGGCTCCCCAGCCCCCCCCGGCAGCAGAACCCGCAGCCAACGCTGAAGGCGGAAAAGAAACCGCCGCTGAACCGACGTCCACCGCACCTGCGGACACCCCGAAGGCCGGCACGGCGGGAGCCCCGTCGTCCGGAGCGGCCGAGACCTCGGCTTCTGCAGCCGCCGGGGCCGAGCAACCCGCATCCGGAGCCGAGAAAACTCCGCCCCCCGGGACCGAATCCGCTGGCACGCCTGCGACGGAAGCTGCGGCCCCGGCCGCATCGGCCGACGGCGGGGCCGCTCCGACCGGACAGGGACCCGATCGCATAGAGACCCCCACTCCGGCGGTGGACAGGGACCGCCTGAAAGCGCTCTTCGTCGAGATGTGGTGCGCTGAGCATCGGGGAGCATCGGCTGAGGAGCTGCTCGCCATCTACAACAGGCACGACTACCCCCCGCTCGACAACTGGTACGCGGTCTGGCACCAGGCCAACCTGGACACGCAGTGGACCCGCTCCATCGTCGAGGCGGCCCGCTCCGCCTGCTGGGACGTTGTCAAGGACAAGGTCGCTCCTGCCGCACAACCGGAAGGTGCTCCTGCCGCCCCCACCCCCGCAGCCGAGAAGACCGGCCAGCCATGACGCCGACTTCCGTCGCACGGCCTGGGCCAAGGGGCGGTGCGGTGATCACGTGCGGCGATCCGTGCGGAGTCGGCCCCGAGCTTTTCGTGCGCGCACTCGGGCGCAGCCGTGTGCACCCCAGCGGGCGCTCGACGATACTGCCGATCTGGATCGTGGGCAGCCGGGAATTGCTGGAGCGGGCGGCACTGGAGGTCGTGGCACCGACCGATCCCCGGACCGCGCACCGGTTCCTCGAGCGACTGGGGTCCCGCTATCTGCTGGTGGATTGTCCGGCTCCGGCTAGGCTCACTCCCGGAACCTGGAGCGAGGACAACGTGGGTTCCTGTCTCTCGGCCCTCGAGCGAGCGACGGAGCTTGCGCTGCTCGAGAATGCGGTGCTCGTCACCGGGCCCATGGACAAGCGGTTCTTCGCTGCAATCGGCCTGCCCCATGCCGGTCACACGGAGTTCCTGGCCCGCTTCTGCCGCTGCCCGGACGAGCCGCTGATGTGGTTCGACAGTGCGCGAGTCCGTGTGGGGTTGCTGACCCGCCATGTACCTCTGGGGGCGGTACCCTCGCTCGTGCGGCGGGATCTGCTCGAACGCAGTGCGAGCCTGGCCTTGGACTTCCTGGCGCGCACGCACCCGACGCAAGGCCGTCCGCTTGCCGTGGCCGGGCTCGATCCGCACTGTGGGGAATGGGGGGCGATCTCGACGATCGACCTCGACGTCAAGGGCTGGATCGAGGCCATGCGGGACCGCTTGATCCCCATCGCTGGGCCCTTCTCGGCCGACACGCTGTTTGCCCCGTCGAGCCTCGAGCGCTACTCGGGCATTCTCTGCTGGTACCACGACCAGGGGATGATCCCGGTCAAGCTGCTGGCCTTTTCCGACGCTGTGAATGCTACGCTGGGCCTGCCGCTCGTCCGCACCTCGCCGGCCCACGGGGTCGCGTACGACATCGCCTGGAAGGGACAGGCAAGCCCGGCCTCCACGCAGAGGGCCATCTCTCTGGCGCTGGAGCTCTCCCGGCCCGACTGAGCGGAAGTCGAGTTCGACCGTTCTTGCACACGCGTGTATACCGTTATAGACTCAGGCCGGCGTGGCGAGTGTGCAAAGTTTGCGGAGGCGCAACAACTTACCGGGGCCAGAGGGGGGCAGAACCGACTGTGGGCAGCCATTTGGGCGGCCCGGATGCACCAGTGGGAGGAATTCTGGATGGCACGGAACTTGCTGGGGTATCAGGCGGTTGTGCACCTGGTTGACGGAGGTGTCATCCGGATGAACGGTCGCCCGCACAAGCGCTGCCCGATTGGACAGGAGGAGGGGTTCACCCTGCTCGAGGCCGTCATCGTCCTGCTGATCATCGCCGTTTTGGGGGTCGTTTCAGTGCCTGCCGTGATCAACACTCTGACCTATCAGAAGCTGTCCAACGCCACGGAATCCCTCGTCAACCAGGTGGAGTTCGCAAGGGTGCAGGCGGCCGCGAGAAATCGGGCCTATCGTCTGAGGGTCGTTCGCTCGGACGGGGTGAACAGCGGGGCCATCCACCTCGATGAGGGAACCGGAACCGCCTGCACTCCTGCGACGTTTGAGAAGGATGCGGCTGACCCTGAGCCGATTCTCGACGTCCGCCACGTGGACTTCACCCTGGACCACAAGGAGGTCCGCATCATCGAGACGGTCCCTGAGGACCTCGATGCCACCGCACTCTGCTTCAAGCCGGACGGAAGGGTGCTCCGGGTCGACTCGGGAACGCCCGTGGCCTCCACGGACGGATACGCTGCCGGCGAGGCGGTCTATGTGCTGCAGCTTTTCTCCATTTCGCAGGTCAACGGCTCGGCCCAGCCCACCAATCTCTACAAGCGGGTCGTGGTCCCTTACAACGGCGTCGTGAAGGTCGAATGATGGCTACGGGTTCGAACAAGACCGTGTCGACTGCGGGCTTCTCCCTTGTGGAGGTGCTCATCGTGATCGCCATCACGACCATCGGCTTCCTCGCCCTGGTGAACCTCCAGATCGGGACGCTGCGGGGAGTGGGCACTTCCCGGTCGATGATGCAGGCCGTCAACCTCAGCGAGCACTTCATCGAGACGCTCAAAAGCGAAGGTCTTCCCTGGACCGGCGATGCCTCCGTCCTCACGTCGCAGCCCGCCGTCTTCCCGCACCTGCGGCTGGCTGGCGCTCCGACCGACGGGGGAGGCAGCGGCTGGGTCCGGGCCTACCAGTCGACCGAGACGGATTCCCGCGTGGGGCCGCTCGGGATCGATGACACGTGGAACGCTGGCGTGGCCATGGAAGTGGACCCCGACCGGGAGCGCCGTTTCTGCGTCCACTATCGGCTCACCTGGGTGGTTCCCAACTACCTGATCCGGGCCGACGTGCGGACCCTCTGGATGCGGGATGAAGCCAACGTGAGCCTGTACCAGGATTGCCCCGTGGGAATGGAGACCGATCTGGCCAACGTGGCCAGCGTCACCATCCCCGGAACGGTGATGCGCAATGTGTTTGCGCAGTAGGAGCAGGATGCGGGAGGGACAGGGCAGGAGGGGATTCACCCTCATCGAGCTGCTGGTCACCATGGTGCTGGCCCTGGTGATCGTCGGCGCGGTGTACATGCTCTATGCCCAGAGTGTGACCGGGTACCGGATCGAAAGCCAGATCCTCGACATGCAGGCCCGGCTGCGCTTCGGACTCGAGCACATCAAGCGGGACTTCCGGCGGGCCGGCTTCATGGCCACCCCGAACAGCGCGGTCGATTCCGACGTCTGCCCGGCCCCGACCAACCACCTCCGGTCCGTCACCCTGCTCCCCAACAACGGTTCGGTCTACCAGCCCTGGCCAAGCGCAAACCCCTACATCCAGCCGTCAGCCATCACCCTGTTCGGGGACTTCTTCTCCGGGCGGGTGTACAAGACCGCCGGAATCCAGGACAACAAGGTCTTCCTGGCACTCACCGACTCGTTCCCCGCCAGCGAGGTGGAGTTCAACCGGATCTTCCTCCCGTTCAAGGGGGTCTCGGTCCGCTACCTGCGCCTCGTGACGCAGGACCAGTTCGAAATGTACCTCCCCATCGACGAGGCCGACTGGGAAGAGCGCAGCATCACCGTGAACCAGTCGGTTCCCGCGCTCGGCGGCGGGTCGCTGTGCGGGATCGCCGGCTTTGGCGAAGGGCTCGACGTGAGCGTGGCCGGCTTTGTCCGCTATCGCCTCCTCAACGACGGTCGCGCCAACGCCCCGGCCGGCAAGACGGACCTGGTGCGTGAAGAGCTCCAGCTCAACGGGACCGATGCCGTTGCGGGCAGTCAGCTCGTTATCGCCGACTACGCGGTAGACCTCCAGTTCTACGACTTCGGAGTCGACACCGACACCCTCGGCACCAGCCCTACCCTGCAGGTGTTCTCCCTGTACAACCAGGTGGCCGACTCGGGCGGCGGCGGGATGCTCGGAACCACACTCAACGCAGCACCGGAGAACCTCCGCTTCCTCACAGTCAAGCTCACGGTCCGCACGGACCAGGAAGACCCGAACCACTCGTTCGGAACCCGACAGACGCTGTTCGACTCGCTGGACGGGTTCGAGCTCGACACGATGGAAGGCGCGTGCCGTACCGCGACTCTGGCCTCCCGAGTCGAGCTGACGTCGCTGGCCGTCCGGAACCTGAAGGCCGGTGGAGGTGGACCATGAGGACGAACCACCGGGAACAGGGGACGGTGCTGCTGCTCGCGATCCTCGTCCTGGTCGTGCTGGCAGCCATCGCCATGGTCGTGGTTCACCAGGTCACCATGGAGATCCGCAATGCCGGCACGTTCCGGATTGCCAAGCAGGGGTACTACGTGACGGAAGCCGGCCTGACCGGCCCGCTGGCCCAGGCATCGAAGGATCAGAACATCTTCCTGGGCTTCCTCAACACGAACGACTTCACGGTCCGCAACGGGGACATCAGCCCCAACTTCTTCGACTTCGACACGTGGGGCTCGTTCGGCCCCGAGTTCTCCCAGGCGGGAGCCGGCGGTTTCGTCACCCGGTTCTCGGACCCGGTGGATACCCGGAGAATCCCGGGATACTCCACAGTGGGGTTCTGCTATCGCAAGTACACGGTGACCGCGGACGGTTTCCTTGGAACCGGCTCCGTGGATGACGAAAAGCCCGAATCGGTCCAGCACATGGCGGAAGCCCGCTTTGTCAGCCAGATCTACCTCGGGCCTTTCCAGTGCGGTTATTGAGGTGGTTGCCATGAACGGAAGACGGAAGTGGGGACCGGAAGCATGGTCGCCCCCGCTCGCGTGGCTCCTGGCACTGGCAGTGCTCGGGGTTCCGGGGACGGCGGCGGCCAAGAAAACCACGCCGAAACCTGAGGTGATGCTGCTCATCGATACCTCGGGAAGCATGGAGTACCGCCTCGATACCACCGAGTTCGAAGGAGACATGCCGATCTGCCATGACAGCCGGCAGGATGGGTTCGAATACGCCAAGTCCCGCTGGGCCGTTGCCCTGGAGGTGCTGACCGGAACGTTCAACAACTACTGGTGCGCTTACGATACCCGGCTGGATGACAAGAAGAGAGAGGACTACGCCTACGAGATTCCGCACGTCGCGGCCCGCGGGACCGTGGTCGACGGGTCGGAACAGGTCATGGACGGCCTGCTCGACCTGCGGCGGGACGAGATCAAGTTCGGCCTCATGGCCTTCGACCCTCGATTCGGGACGAGCGTCAACGCAGACGGCGGTTTCAGCTACGGCCCGGACAAGAAGTCGGGCGGCGGTTTCATGGCCAACATCGGTGCCCGAAACGAGAACGCTCCGTGGGGACGGCTAGTTCCTCCCGCGAAGTCCGAGAAGGTCGATGACATCCGCAAGACCAACGACGAGATCCAGGAACAGCTCCTGGCTGCCCGTCCCTACCTGGGCACTCCGATCGCCCCCATGCTGGAGGACGCAGCCTATTTCTTTGCAAACCACAAGAACGTGAAACCCGGTGAAGGGAAGGGAAACGACGGCGACCCCTACTACGACTGCCGCTCCAAGAGCATCATCCTGCTGACGGACGGCCAGCCGAACTTCGGCGAAGGGACGTACGGGTACCTTTACTCCGACGCTGCGGCCGCCAACCTGCTGGCCAAGGGAATCAAGGTCTACGTGATCGGCTTCCAGCTCCCGGCCGGGACATTCCCCATCCTGGACAAGATTGCCAAGGCCGGCGGCACGAACGAGGCATTCGTGGTCTCGTCCCAGGCCGAGCTGGTGGCCGCGCTCGGTGCGATTTTTACCGCCATCCAGGGAACGGTTCCCTCCCGCTCCGAAACCGTCATCACCAATCGGACCCTGTCCCTCGAGGACGCCCAGTACCAGTTCAACGCATCGTACAGCGGCAGCACCACGAGCCCGCTCGACTATGTCGGACAGCTCGACCAGTTCATCTTCCGCTGCGACGAGGCTTGCGAGCCGCCGGATTGGGACGGGGGAGCCGCTCTGTGCGAGATCTTCTCCATCTCCGACATGCTCAACAAGCGCATCGAGCCTCGCGTCATCCGCACCCAGATCGACGGAACCGTGGTCGAGCTGGGAGTGGACAATTCGGACATCACAGCGGATCGCCTGGGCGTGCCGACCACGGGAGACCTGCCCCGGATCGACCCCAAGGTCCTGGAGAACGGCCAGGTGCTGTATTCCGGAGAAACCCTGGGCGACGCCTCCGATCCGGACATCCGGGCCGAGTATCGGGACCAGCTCGTCCGCCTGATCCGTGCCGATGCCGGCGGCCGTCGGGAAGGGATCGCCTTTGGGGCGGTGCAGCACTCCCAGCCCGCGCTGCAGCCCAACCTGTTCACGATCTCCGCACCGATGGCATCGTTCGTGGCCTACCGGAACAAGCCGGAGATCCGCATGCGCCCCACCGTGCTGTTCGTGGGAACGCACGACGGCCTGCTGCACGCATTCCGGGTGGACCGCCACAAGAGCATCTCCAAGTTCGAATACGGGCAGGAGCTCTGGGCGTTCATGCCCAAGACGCTGATGGCCCGGGCCAATGACCTGGCCAACGGGGCCGTGTCCCTGCTGGATGGTCCCATCGTGGTCCAGGACATCCGGACCTACAAGGAATCCCCCGTTCTTCCCCTCGACGAAGAGGTGGAACGGTGGAGGTCCATCCTGGTCGCGGGCTACCGGGATGGCGGCCGGGGCTACTTCGCTCTCGACGTCACCGACCCGACCGTTCCCTCCTTCCTCTGGGAAGTGAGCAACACCGAGCGCTGCTATGCAATCCCCAACGGAACCAAGACCTGCGAGCTGACCAGTGACTTCCAGCGCCTCGGGAAGTCCTACAGCGAGCCGGTCATCGCCTCGGTCTACATGGAGGTGGCCAACGGGTACCAGGAACGTTCCGTGGCCGTGTTCGGTGGCGGGCAGGCCATCGAAACCGAAGTCGAGTCGGGCAAGAGCGTGTTCGTCGTCGACCTCCGTACCGGCGAGCTGGTTCGGGAGTTCTGCAACTCGTGCGGCAACGTGTTCGATACCAATCCCGCCGGGAAGAACAAGGAGTTCCTCGACTGCCCGATGATCGGTGCCATGGCCGGCTATGACGCATTCATCGGCGGCCTCCTCACCCGGGCGTTCATCGGCGACTCGTGCGGCCAGCTCTGGCGGCTGGACATGACGTCGCCGGATCCGGACAACTGGAAGCTCGAGTTCTTCCACGATGCCGGCGGCGGGAAGCCGATTGATCACGAGTTCCGCCGCCCGCTGGTGTTCCGGCCGGCGCTCGCCACCAGCTTCACCCGGGGTCTGCTCAACGTGATCTATGGTACGGGCGACCCCGATGAACCCCTCGACCCCAAAGGCGAGCGGGACCGGGTCTACTCCCTGACCGAGTTCTGGAACGGCACTTCCTTTGAAGCCAAGGTCAACTGGGAGCTGAAGCTCGAGGCCGGAGAGGAGTTCTCGTCGACCCCGATCGTCTTCGAGGAGAAGGCCTACTTCACCACCCAGGCCCTCGGGGACGGCTGGTGCCTCACCGGCACCGGGCGGGTCTGGGGGCTCGACTTCGACGGCAACAATCCCGGGACCGTCGAGGACGTCATCGCGGCGTTCGACCAGGATGGCTGCCCGATCACCCAGGATCTCACGAAGTACATCGAGCTTCCCGAATCCGATGTGCTCGGACTCAAGCTGGTCCAGCGGGCGGCCTGCTTTGCCCAGGAAACCGGCTGGGAGCCCTGGGCATCGGAGACCGCAGCCGGGGCCACGGTCCCGGACGTCGGAGCCGGCGCTACCGGCGGAAAAAGCTCCGGTGCCGGGTTCTCCGGGGCCAGTGGTGGCGGGCTCGAGCTGGTCATGCAGACGGGCCAGTCCGGCGTTTCCAGCCCCGGGATGCAGCCCCCGGATGGAGGTGGGGCTCCCCAGACCGGCAACACCGCCGCCCAGAAGGTGGTCCCGCCTGCCCAGACCGTGTTCTCGACGTCCTGGGGACTCGTTTTCGACTAGACGCCGCCGGGGGGTGCGGATGGAGGGTCGGTTGCGCGCACGACACTGTCGCCAATGGATTGCGGGAAGTCACCGCCTGGAACCCTGCGGAACCGCAGCGTGGGGCATCCTCCTGGCGCCGTTCCTCATCCTTGCTGCCTGTGCGAAGGACAAGCCCGACGAGGTGCCTTTGCCCGCCCCCGTCGCCAAGCCTGACGTCGAGCTCCCTCCTCTTGCCGTCCCCGAGCAGCCGCTCATCCCCCCGCAGGGACTTGCCATGTCCTCCCTGCCCCCTGCGGCCGGCTTCCTCCTGCCCGAGCCCGCCACCCCAGGTCCCCGGACCGACACCTCCGAGTCATACGTCATCGTCGCATCTCTCGAAGACGTGATCGACTTCTACAGGAAGCGCGGACACGACGTTGAACGCAACCCCGCCGGTGCCACCGTGCGTGCCAAGGACGGCGAAGGGCTCATCCAGGTCCTGGCCGGACCCAACCGGAAGATCGAGCTGCTCGTGTTCACCCAGACCCGTGTTCCTGAAGGGGAAGAGCCCCCGATCGCCACGGTCGATCCCGACAACCCGGATGAGGCAACGGCCGAGGCTCGACGAAAGGCCCGGGAACAGCTCATGCAGGACCTCCGCCAGGGCAGGAAGCTGAGCCCTGAAGCGCTGAGGCAGATTCCTCAGTAGGTCCCCCCCCAACCAATCCTCTGCGCGACCTCTCGCCACAGCCGGGCTGCGGTCTCCGGGCCGCTGTTCCCCTCGATGGGCTCGAAATCGTCCGAGCCGATCCAGACGACCAGGACCAGCCCTCCGATGATCCCTGCGAACCAGGCATCCCGGCCACCGGCCGAGGTTCCTGTCTTCCCCGGGATCTGCATGCCCTCGATGGCAGCGGCCTTCCCCGTGCCCTCCTCCGTAACCCCGAGGAGCATCCGCCGGACCCGCCGTGCCAGGTCGGTCGGAGGATTCCCCGCACACGCTGCGGCAGGAAGGGCAATCCGCTTGCCGTCGAACCGGGTGGCCCCCGCGAGAACCGAGGGTTCGGGCCGACACGGGCTCCCGGCAAGCACCGCATAGATCGAAGCCAGCTCCAACGGCGACATCGACATGCTGCCAAGCGCCAGCGACTGGTCGGTCACGTCCGGCTCGGGCATTCCCCAGGCCCGCCAGCGTTCGAGGAACAGGTCGGTTCCCAGGGTCCTCAAGACCCGGACGGCCGCACAGTTCGAGGACCAGGCCAGGGCCTCGTGTACCGGTATCCGAGTGCCCCGCTCGTGGAGATCCCGGATGACCCAGGCCCTCCCTTGCGGTCCCGTCAACGTGAGCGGAGACGCATCCACCAGGCTGTCCTCCTCGAGCCCCAGCTCCTCCATCGCCGCCAGGTAGATGAACGGCTTGATCGTGGACCCGATCGGCCGTCTGGCCGTGAGCGCCCTGTTGAACGGGTGGTAGCGGTGGTCTACTCCCCCATACAGAGCCTTGATCCGGCCGGTCGCCGCTTCCAGCAACACGACTGCGACCTGGGGCTTCACCAGCGGGACCACGGTCGTTTCCTCGGTCAGCCACGGGGATGCCAATGCCACCTCCCGGGTAGACAGCACGCGCATCCACGTGCCCGGTGCCGGAACCAGCTCCTCGCCGTCCGGCAGCCTCAGACTGTCGGCGGGAATCGTCGCCAGCCGCCCTGCCAGGTCCGCCAGCACTCCATCCGTCCGACCGTCCTTCCCCGGAAGTGCGCCCTTGAGCACTTTGACCCACACGGGGCAGCCGGGCAGCAGCGACTCGCCATCCAGGCATTCGGACAGGCTCTCAGGGGCATCGCCCCGGCTCTGGAACGAAAGGCCGAGCTGAGGCAGATACGCAGCAACTCCCTCGTTGACCGCTTCCTGGAGGGAGGAATCCACCGTCGTTTCCAGCCGATACCCGGCGATGTCCAGATCCCCTCGCTCGACGGTCCGATGAAACTCGACGAGCGCAGCATCCACACCAAACGGAGAGAGCTCCGGCCGAACGCTGCGCCGGCCGCTCACCCGGGGAAACGGAACGGACATGGGGCCTGGTGGCAGGGCCCCGTCCCGTTGCATCTGCAGGAGCACCCGCTCCATCCGCTCCCTCGCCCTCTCCGGCCGCTTGAGCGGCGACAGGTTCTCCGGTCCCCGAATGATCCCGGCCAGCAGGGCGGCCTCGCCCATGTCCACCTCGTCGGCCCCCTTGCCGAAGTAGAAGCGGGCGGCCTCCTCCACACCGTAGTTCCCGTGCCCCCAGTAGATCAGATTGAAGTACTGGTGGAGGATGGCCTCCTTGGGAATGGAGCGTTCGATCTTTCGGGCCATCAGCGCTTCCCGGACCTTTCTCGTCAGGCTCCGCTTCCGGCCGACGTACAGGTTCTTGGCAAGCTGCTGGGTCAAGGTGGAGCCGCCCTGGACCATGGCTCCGCTCAGCACATCGACCACCACGGCCCGGGCCACTGCCAGCCAATCCACCCCGCCGTGCTCGAAGAACCCGTCGTCCTCCGCCGCCAGCAGCGCCTTCACCATGTGAGGCGACACCCGGGAGTACGGGACAATCGTCCGGCGCTCCTTGTAGAACTCCGCAAGCTCCACCCCGTCCTCGGAGTAGACCCGCGTCACCTTCCAGATCTCACGGTCGAAACGGGAGACGTCGGCTACATCCGGGAGGCTCCGCTCCACGATCAGAGCGGTCAGCTCGAACACCCCCACCGCCAACAGGCCCAGGAGAAGGACGGCGGCCCCGACCAGGAGGGCCCATTTGGTCAACCGACGCATGCGGCAAGAATAGCCGACCCTGGGAGCGGGGGCAACTTGGGGTGCAAGCTTGGGGTGCACGCACAGATCAGCGATCACGCCCAGGGCAAGGCGATGTGCCCTCACTCGGCCGATGCCACCTTCTAACCCGAGTTGTGTCGTCCACGGCGACAGTGCTTCGGGGGGGCCTACGCCAGGAGGTACAGCTCCCCGTCGCGACCTTCGACACGGACGAGACCACGAGCA
>Ga0233425_10005902_pt1 | contig 18767 bp, 13 predicted proteins | sample Watercolumn_Towu_2_FD_181712 | JGI IMG/M metagenome (GOLD analysis project Ga0233425, IMG submission 181712) | Freshwater microbial communities from Lake Towuti, South Sulawesi, Indonesia - Watercolumn_Towuti2014_140_MG | ecosystem: Environmental > Aquatic > Freshwater > Lake | place... | reverse complement strand
TCGCCGTCGTGGCGTCGCGAAGTGCTTCAGTTTGCGCGGACAGTGCATTCTCTTAATTCTGGGCGGTCAGTTGACTCTCGAAGGCGGCTGGGGAAACGTCTCCCAGCGAGGAATGGCGGCGTGAGCCGTTGAAATAGCGGATGTCGTTGGACAGCTCACGTACCGCGTCAGAGCTGTTGGCGTACTCCACCAGTTCGAGTTCTGTCTTCACCGTGCCGAAGGACGATTCCATGAAGGCGTTGTCATAGCAGCTCTCGGTGGCGCTCATGCTTTGTGGCATCGCCGATCTTCTCAGCCCGTCCCGGTAGCGGCGCGAGGCGCACTGACCGCCCTGATCGCTGTGATGGATCAAGCCGACACCAGGCTGACGTTCCTGAATCGCTCGACGCAACGCCCCCAGCACCAAGTCTTCGCTCATCGAAATTCGGTAGTCCCAGCCCACGATCCGTCGCGAGCAGAGGTCCATCAGGAGGGTCAGATCGCCGAACCGGCCGCTCGATGTCCGTGTCGCCAGCGGAATGTCGGTGATGTCACCGACCCACACGCCATTGATCTTGGTCGGTGCCGCGCGACCCGCCAACAGGTTCTGATTGTAGCCCAGGCGATGCCGGCTCTCGGTCGTTCGTGGTCGGTACGAATTGGGCTGAATCGCCGAAATCCCTGTGTTGTCCGCAGTCTGGCGACCCGCGCCACGCCACAGACAATCCCTCGGCTGGACAGTTCCACCGCAATCTTCCGCGCTCCATAACGACGACGATGACACCAGAACACTTCGCAAATCACCGGCACCAATTCCCGATCGCGCTCCGCTCTCCGAGACTCCTGCGACGAACGCCAGGCGTAAAACCCGGAGCGACTCACCTCCAACAGATCACACACGGCCGACGCCGCGAAGCGATCACGCAGAACGATCTGATCGATCCCCGCGTACACGTCCCTCACTCCTCTCGGCCGAAAATGCTCAACGCTTTTTTTAGGATGTCGCGCTCCCGCACCACTCGCCGCAACTCCGCTTCCAGCTCCCGCACGCGTGCCTCCAGCCCCACCGCCGCCGGTCCTCCTTGCCGCAACAAACGCCGCTTCCAGGCGTACAACAGATTGACTCCCGACAGCCCCAACCGCTCACACACCGACGCCGCCGCATGACCATCCAACGGCATCTGCACCGCCTCGCCCTTGAACTCCTCCGTGAACCGCCGCCGATTCGCGGATCGCCCCTCCACGACTCTCACAGACTTCTTCTTCGACATCGGATGGCTCCTTGGGAGCCGTCCAGAATAGTGAGTCGTACTGTCCGAAAAAGGCGAAGCAGGTCAATTTCACGATCTGCGATTTCGTGAAGGCGCATCATCACTTTGCCGACCCGGAATGGGACGGCGAGCCGTTGGAACCGGACGCTTGCCCGACGTGCGGCCAGCGCCCTTGCGTCTGCGAAAAGGCAGAGCCGAAGCTGTGCCCGGAGTGCGGACAGCGCCCGTGTGTTTGCCTGTGCCGCGTTTGCGGTCAACGTCCGTGCGTCTGCAAAAAGAAGCGAAAGGCCAAGGTCAGACTCGCCGACGGCAAAGAGCAAATGATTCAACACATGATGGCGACGAGTTTTGGGCACCCCGATGGCACTCCGATATCGGCGCAGGACTTCATGACGCTGCTGTTCGGCAAGTTGCCGGATTTCTTCAAGAACGAAGCGGAACTGCGGGCCATTTGGAGCGCCCCCGACACTCGCGCCAAGCTACTGGCCGGGCTGAGTGAAAAAGGCTTCGGCGCGGAGCAAATGGCGGAAATGCAGCGGATCATCGACACCGAGAAAAGCGATCTTTTCGACGTGCTCGCCTACGTCGCTTACGCGCTGCCGACCCTGACGCAGCAACAGCGGGCGGAAATGGCCAAGGTCGCGATCAGTTCACATTTCAACGCCAAACAGCAAACCTTCCTCGACTTTGTGCTCTCGCATTACGTGGACGCTGGAGTGCAGGAACTCGATCGCGACAAGCTGACGCCGCTGTTGCGTTTGAAATACAACAATTCCATTGCCGACGCCATCGCCGACCTCGGATGCCCCGAAGACATCGGAACTGTCTTTGCGGGCTTTCAAAAATACCTCTACCAAGGTGCTGCATGATTCTGGAAACGTTCACGGTTGCTCTTTCTCAACTTGAACGACCGCCCGGCGGTAGCGAGTGAGCGGCCGCGTGCCGGAGTCCTGGAGTTCGAGGATGATGTGCAGCGTCTGATTGGCGGAGTCGGCAGGAATGGTCACGCGGGCTTGGGGCGTGTCAGCACCGGTGATTTCGATCGACCCGCGGGACGAAGAGGGTTCGGGGTAGAACCACCAGCGGGATTGAAGCGAGTTTCCGTCGGGATCGGTCGAGCCGGCGGAGGAGAGTTCGACGACTTGGCCAGGCTTCGCGTCAAGGACGAGCGCGGCTGTTCCGGGTTCGCCGTTGAGGACCGGGCGCGGGGGATGATTGGCGCCAGACGGTGGCTCGGGCATCTTGCACATCGCCGACTTTGTCCGTCGCGTCGCGAAAGTTGCGGTCGCGGACCGGGTCGAAGCGTCCGCCCCAGCCGCCCCACTCGGGGTGATCGGGGTCGGTCAGCCCGAACGGAAGGAAATGAAACCACGACGGCGTGTCTCCTTCCTTGATCGCGCTGTGCGGATTCGGTGCGGTCCAGGTTCGCGGCGGATACATGACTCCCAGCGGGCCGTGATTCTGGCGGATGTGCGACTCCATCCAATCGCGACACCAACGATTCGTCGCCGCCGAGGTACAACCCGCGGTACGCCGCTCCGCGCCGGTCGCGTCCGGCGGGCGGGCGAGCCGCGATGTAGAACAGGCCGGGAAATTCGGACAGCATCCAATCGACAATGCGATCCTGATCGCCGATGTCGTAGACTCGCACCTTGGCGGCGAAGGATTTGAGGCCCTCCGCGCCGCGGTCGTGTTGGATACGGTACAGCGCTTGAGCCAAGTCGGTTTGGCCCCCCCAGATCGCGATGTTCAGCCGCCGCGCATCCGGCCGATCGGCGCAGGTGACGATCCAGCGCGAACCGTGCGAGTCGTGCCCGTCGCCGATCGCGTCTCGGCCACGTTTCGGGTTGCCCGACTTGATGACGTCTCGCTGTCGCGCGGCTTCCGGAAAGCCATCGGCGTGCCGCGCGAGGTTTTCGCGCACTTGACCGTAGGCATCGACGATCTCGCGGATGAGCTGCGGCTTGGTTCCGGTGTCCTTCAGCGATTCGAGCGTCGGAGCCGTCGCGATCAAGCCTTCGATATCCAACTCGTTACTGTGCAGCATCAGCCGGATCATGGACCGCTGATCGTCCGGATCGCCACCGCCGATGTCGGTCAGCACGATCAGCCGCGGCCGATCAGATGTCGCCCGCACTTTCTCAACCGATGGTTCCTCGGCGCGAACTGTCAGTGACCACAGCCACGCGATTAGCAACGAACGCACGATCGTGGTACGGGTGAAGATCATTGTTCGCTTGGTCGATAACCGATGTTCTGTCCCTCAGACCGAGCCGACTTCTTCGACCAAAGTCGCCGAGTCGGGAAGGATTGCAGAGCACAAAACGAACGATGCTTTGCGCGGCACTGCGACTTCGCGCCTTTGCGTCAATATCTGCGAGTCTCTGCGAAATCTGCGGTTCCTCCTTCCGCCTTCACGAACCTCACTTCGCCAGCAGCTTGGCGAACAGGAATTCCTGCGCGTTTGCGAACTTTTCGGACTTCGACGAGCCGGGGATCAGCAGGTGGCATTCGTGGCCGAACTTGTCGGACTTCTCCTTGAGCTTCACGCCGTACACCGGGTGGTGGATGCCGTGGCCGGCGTCCTTCGACGGGAGCGTCATGTCGGGTCCGTAGGTCATGAAGAGCGGCGGGTCGTTCGCATCGACGTGGTTGTAGGCCGAGAATTCGACGTACAGCGAGTGGTGCTTCTCGTAGTTCGCGAGAGCTCCCTCGATCGTCTTTTCACCGACGGCCATGTTGATCATCCGGTGTTTGAGCACGTTCGGGCCCAGCCAACCTTCGATCACCCTGGGGTCGATGGACGTCTGGCCCGCCGACACGGCCGCGGCACAGACGCGCGTGGATTCGCGCAGCACGGGATCGCTCGATTTCGGATCGGCCAGGTCGTCGTGCAGCAGCAGCCACATCGACGTGCAGGCCCCCGCGCTGCCGCCGGTCAGGGCGAAGTGCTTCGTGTCGATATTCCATTCCGCGGACTTCGACTTGAGGAACTGAATCGCCCGCGCGGCGTCATGCACCGGAGCGGGAAGCGGTGCCTCCGGGGTCAGACGATAGTTGATTGCGGCATAGGAAATCCCCTTGTCGAGGAACGGCTGGAACGCCTTCGGGTCCTGTTTTTTGTCGCCGCCGGTCCAGCCTCCGCCGTGGATGTAGACCAGCAGCGGACGCGGCCCGTCCCCCGCGGCCCTCCAAAAATCGAGGACATTCCGCGAGTGCGGCCCGTATGACACATCGGCCAGAGTCGGCCCGGATGGTTGTTTCTCATCAGCCGCGAACGACGGAGACGTGGCAACAACAATCGAAAAAAGGACGAGCGGTGATGTTTTCATGACGTGCTCCACGAGAGGTTGAAATCACGATGGTTGGTGTCATTCTCGACGTCCCCAAGTATAACAATCCCAGCGAGACGGCCGCATCCAGGCAGTCGTTTCAGGACGACGAGGTCCCAATGTCAGCCGATGACTTTGCGTTTCTTTCGGCCGTGGAACTCGCGGCAATGATCGGCCAGCGCAACGTGTCGCCCGTCGAAGTCACGCGGGCTGTGTTGGCTCGGATTGACAAGCACAACCCGGCGCTCAACGCCTTCGTCACGCTGCACGTGGACGAGGCGTTGTGTGCGGCGGCCAAGGCGGAAGAAGCGATCATGCGCGGGCAGTCGGTCGGTCCGCTCTGCGGCGTGCCGCTGCATGTGAAGGACAACCTGCACGTCGCCGGATCGCGCACGACATTTGGGTCGAAACTGCTGGAGACGAACGTCACGGCCGAAGATTGCCCGGCCGTCGAGCGGCTGCGCAAGGCGGGGATGATCGTCATCGGCCGAACGAACTCACCGGAATTCGGCTGGAAGGGAGTGACCGACAATCGCGTGTTCGGGATCACCCACAACCCATGGAACACCGCGTTGACGCCGGGCGGGTCGAGCGGCGGGGCCTCGGCGGCGGTCGCGGCCGGGCTGGGACCGGTGGGTCTCGGGACCGACGGCGGCGGGTCGCTGCGGATTCCCTCGTCGTTCAGCGGCGTGTTCGGATTCAAAGCCAGCTTTGGTCGCATTCCGAACTGGCCCGGCAGCGGCGGCGCCATGCTGCGGCACATCGGCGCGATCACGCGCACCGTCTGCGACATGGCCGCGGTCCTCGATGTGCTCGCCGGTCCTGATCCGCGCGACCTGCTGTCGCTCCCCGCGACGGGCGAATCGTATTGCACCTGTCTCGACGCCGGGATTCGTGGTCGGCGTGTCGCGTTCAGCCCGAACCTCGGCTACGCCCGCGTCGAACCGGAAGTCGCCGCGATCTGCCAGCGCGCCGCTGAACGGTTCGACGAAACGGGAGCGCACGTCGAACAAGTGCAACTCGACTGGCGCGATCCGTACGAGACGTGGAGCGTGTTTTTCTTCGGCGCGGCGGCCGCGTCACTCGAAAAGAAACTGGCCACGCAGGGCGGTCTGCTGGACCCGGGGTTGCGGCGCGTCGTCGAGATGGGACTCAAACTGCGTGGCGTGGATTTCGCGAACGCCCTCGCCGCGCGACACGATTTCTGGGAGCAAGTGCGTCGATTCTACGAACGCTTCGACCTGCTGCTCTGCCCCACGCTCGCTGTGCCTCCGTTCCCCGTGGGGCAGGACGATGCGGACCCACTCGACGGCGAACGCCTCGGTCCTTTGCAGTGGACTCGCTTCACGTACCCGTTCAACCTCACTGGCCAGCCCGCGGCGAGCGTCCCCGCTGGCGGGACGAAATCGGGCCTGCCCGTCGGTCTGCAGATCGTTGGCAATCGCCACGCCGACCTGCTCGTCCTGCAAGCCGCCCGCGCGTGGGAGCGTATCCAACCGTGGAGCGACAAGCGGCCGAAGCTCTAACCCGGCGGTGCATCCTTGAATTGAAGCCTGAAGCGCAAGCGAAGGAGTCTTGGTTGTGTCCTTCGCTTGCGCTTCAGGCTTCAAGCGGAGACCAAACCTTGATTTCACGGCACCGGCCGCACGGTCACGAGGATGCTCGTCTCGGAGATCACCGGCCAGCGGCCCTCCTTGAGCGACGTCGCTCGGATCGCGATCGTTTGTTCGCCTTGCAACCGCGGATCGTTCGCCAGCCGGACGACCAGCGTGGCGTCTTTCTGTCCGGGTTGAAGCACGATCGGGTCGGCCGACAGCAGGCCAGCCTGCGATTCGGACGGCACGACTTTGATTTCGACCGGGTCGCGAAGCGCGGCCGCGATCGACAGCGACAGCGGAATACGAACCTCACCGCCGGGCGCAGCCACCGGTTCGCCCGCGGCGTGTGAGAGTTTCATCAGCGCCCCTTCGGGCAGGATGCCGATGCGGAGTTCCTGGCGCTGAAGCAACGTGCGCACATTCCCCTTCGGGTCGGCGACATTGACCGCGCCGTTCAGGATCATGCGGCTCGTCTTCGTCGTTTCCATCCACTCGGGGACGAAGATCGGGTACTCCACGCGCTTCGCATCGGGGGGGACGACAAACTCGTCGCTCGCCAATCCCTGCCTATGTCGTTGCTGTTTTGCCGTCATTTCCAGCGTGATCGGCCCGGCGTAGCCTTCGAGACGTTCGATCAGGAGCGGCGCGAGAAACGTGCTGCCGCGCTGGATCTTCCGCACGTCGTCCAGCCCTTCCGGCGTGATCTTGATCCGCGGTTTCATCGTCGCGACGAGCAGTAGGTTGCCAACGGATCGAGTTTCCTTCCGGTCTCCGAACTGCGGCGCAGCGGTCACTGCGCACAGCGCAGCGCCGGCCGCCGCGTCAGGGGCACAGGTGAGATCGATCGCGAGATCGTTCTTGCCTTCCGGAATCGTCAGATCAGTCGGAGTCGTCACGCCCGCTGGCAGGCCGGTCAGCGTGATCGGGATCGGCCCTTTGAAACCGCCGGTGCGAACCGCCTTCACCGCCAGCTTGGCCTGCGTGCCGAGCGGGATCGCGAGCAGAGCCGGAACCGTCAGCGTGACATCTTCGCGCTGCGGCTGGATGCTCAGCCGATAGTTCGCCCCCCGCGAGCCGCTTTTGCCCGAGCGGTCGGTCACGACGAGGCGATACGTTGCGTCCGCCGGGGCAGCGAAGGCGATCTCCGGATCGGTTGTGCCGGGCGAATCGTCGTCGGTCGCGAGCTGCCTCCCTTCGGCATCGAATACGGTCAGTTCCAAATCGAGCGGCGACCCGATCGCTCGTGCCTGCGCGGCGATGACCCATTTCTCGCCTTTCTTCATCGCGACCAGTTGCTCGTCGGAACCGAATCGAGTTTCGATGGCGCTCGTGATCGCCGCGGGCGCGGACAGCAGCGCGGCGGGCTGCGCGGCTTTGACTTGTTCCACAGCGTCCGTCACCAGCAGCGTGAACGGCCGCGCGGGACCGAACGGGGTTTCGAGAGCGTATGCGAACGACGCGGCATTGGCCGCCGCCGGGAAAGCGACTTCGCGCGTGATCGATTCCAGTTTGTCCGTGCCCGTAGCCAGGCCGATGCCGACGAATTCGATCGGCCGCGTTTCTCCTCGCTTGCCCGCGGCGGGGTACGCCCCCAGCACGTGCGGCCCGGGGGTCAGCGTCAGCCGGTAGACGTACGACCGATCGCCGGCGAAATCGAGGTCGTGCAGACTGAGTTCGTATTTCGTGTCGGCTTGGGCGACGAGCGTGGTCGTCAGGTCTCGCCCTTCGGTGTCGGCGACGTCGAGCACCACGCGGCCGGTCGCGTCGCGAACCTGCAGCATGCCGTGCAGCGGCGAATTCAACGCGCGGGCGGCGAGTTCGATCGTGATCGGCCCGGCCTTCGGCACGCTGAATTGATAGCGATCAATTTCCTCGATCCGTTGAATCCGCCCCGAGACCGTCACCGGCAGCGCCGGCAGCACCTGAGCCGATTTGCGTTTCGAGTCCTCGACGACTTCCGGAACGCTTCCGACGTGAATGAATCCCACAGGCGAAGCCCCGTTCGCATTGGCGACCTGCCAGCGCACGAGGCCGGTCGGCACGTCGGCCGGAATCGTCAGCCGCGCCGGCACTTCGCGAGGACACGGCCACGCGGGTCCGCGCCCCTTGGCTCCAAACCAGTACGGCGGGTCCGGCACCAGCACCGGCGACGGAGGTCCGATGATCTCGATCTTGATCCGCGGGTCATGCACGAACACCTGCATGTCCGGCGTCCAGTCGTATCCGCCGAGGATCACGTCCACCGTCGTCCCCGCGCGCCCGCCGGGAGGATGAGAGTAGCCGATTTCGGGAGCGAGTTGAGCGTGGACTGTGGAAGAAATGACGAATGACGAAAGACCCAATGACGAAAGAATGACGAAGCACGAATGACGAATTGCACGAGGTTGAATGATACGTGCCGGCGATGCTACGCCTTCGTTCTTCGCCATTCGTGCTTCCTTCGTCATTCGTGCTTCGTCATTCGTCCTTCACGCGATCAGTCCCGGAATCAACTTGCCGCTGCCGATGAGCGGCACGGGGCGACCGAGCGGGTCGTCGTATTCCTTGTCGGGGTCGATGCCAAGCAGCGTGTGGATGGTGCGGAGCAGATCGGCCACGCTGACCGGATCGCTTGTCGGGGCCGCGGCCTGTTTGTCGGTGGAACCGATGATCTGCCCCGGCTTGGTCCCGCCGCCGGCGAACAGGATGCACTGGGCCATCGACCAGTGATCGCGCCCGGCCTGCGCGTTGACTCGCGGCGTGCGACCCATCTCGCCCATCATGATGACCAGCGTGCTGTCGAGCAGCCCGCGTTGCTCCAAATCTTGGACGAGCGCGGCGAATGCGCGGTCGGCGGGGGGGATCAGGTCGCCCGCGAGGCTCGGGAAGCAATTGAAATGCACGTCCCAACCCGGCGCGTCGATCCCGACGAACCGGCATCCCGCTTCGACCAGCCTTCGGCCGAGCAAAGCCGACTGGCCGATTTGCGTCATGCCATACGATTCGCGGATGTTGGCTGGTTCGGACTGGATGTGGAACGCCTTGCGAGCGGCCGGCGACGTGATCAGGTCGTACGCCTTCGAGTAGTAGGTGGACATCGCGGCCGCGCGGCCGGTGCGCGGGCGGCGCTGTTCGAGTCCCGCGAGCAAACGCTGTCGCAATTCGACTCGCTGCTCCGACAGACCATCCACGCGGCCGAGGTCCTTGACCTCGAAGTCGGGTTGGCTGGGGTCGGCCTCGATCACGAACGGAGCGTACTCGGCGCCGTAGAAGCCAGGCCCGCCGGCCGACATCGGGTGCGGCATGTTGATGTACGCCGGCACCGCACCGTTCGAGCCCAACTCGCGGCCGACGATCGAACCCAGCGACGGAAAGTGTTCGTTCGTCGGGATGGGATGTTCGCCGTCCGCGAACGGCGGCCGGCGGCCGGTCATCACGTAGTAGTAGCCCGTCATGTGACCGTTGTCGGCGTGGCTGTGGCTGCGTACCACGGTGAACTTGTCGTTGATCTTCGCGCACTCCTTGCAGTGCTCGGTGAAGATCACTCCCGGCAGCTTGGTCGCGATGGGATTGAACGGCCCGCGGATTTCGATCGGAGCGTCGGGCTTCGGGTCCCACATGTCCTGCTGCGGCGGGCCGCCTTCGAGGAAGATGAAGAGGCACGCCTTGGCCTTCGCGTGCCGTTGCCGCTCTGTCGCCTTTTTGGCTTCGTCGGCCTGAAGCAAGCGCGGCAAAGTCAGTCCGGAAAACAATCCGGTGGCCCCCAGCCGCAGCGTCTGTCGACGAGTCAGTCCGTCGCAGAATCTGTATCCGGAGTTGCGGAATTGCACGTTCAACATGGCCTTGTCTCCGTCGCGTGTCAGGCTCGTTTGCTTCGGCTCAATGATTGTACAAAAACTCCTTCGTATTCAGCAGCGCCCACAAGATGTCTTCGACGGCCTGGTGCCGGGCGGCTCGCGCGGCATCGAAGGCGGTTTTCATCAAAGTGCGCTCGTCCACCGTTGGGAAGCGGGCCAGCGTGCTCAGATAGATTTCATCGGTCAGTTCGTCGCTCGTTCGTGATGATTCGGCCAGCCGGCGGGCCATTCCGTGCCGGTGGACGATCTTGGCGTTCACTTCGGGCGAGTTGAGCAGGTGGAGGGCCTGGGAAATGCTGGGTTCGTTGCTCCGCTCGCACTCGCAAACGGTGGCCCGGACAGGGCGGCCGAAGATGCGGAAGAAATACGACGGCATGCGGTTGTCCCACACCTGGATCGACCGCACCCCCTCCGGCCAACCGTTAAATTTCTCGGGCACGCCGGTCGTCTGGCCGATCGCGTCGAGAAGGACCTCGGCGGGCATGGCCTTGGCGAAGGCGTGCGAGAAGTGCTGGCGATCGTTCTTGTTCGCGTCGCTCGTTTCCGAACTGAGTTGGTACACGCGCGAAGTCAGCAGCGTGCGCGTGAAGGCTCGCAGGTCGTACCGGACTTCCTTGAGATGCGTCTCCAGCGCGGACATCAGCGGTTCATTCGTTGCCGGGTTTGTGACGCGGATGTCGTCGATCGGCTCCACGAGGCCGCGGCCGAAGTAGTGCGCCCAGATTCGATTGGCGATCGCCTTCGCGAAGAATGGATTCTCAGGCGACGTGAGCCAGGCGGCGAGGACCTGCCTCCGGTCCGAAACGCCCTTGAATTCCGCGGGCTGCGCACCGAGAGCCCGCGCGGGGACCAATTCGCCGGTGCGCGGATGTTTTTGGTCGGCCCCCGCCTTCGCGAGGATGGCTTCGGTTCCGTCGGGAAGTTTCTTCACGCCGACACCGGTGAAGAAACCCGCGAGGCCGGCGTAGTCGTCCTGGCTCCAGCGTTCGCTCGGATGGTGGTGACATTGAGCACACTCGATGCGCACGCCCAAAAACAGTTGGCTCACCGACCGACTGGCGAGTTCCGGCGCATCGAGCGTCTTGAAGAACGCGGCGGGAGATTCGCTCTGCACCGGCCCCTGTGTCGTGAGAATTTCGCGGACCATCTCGTCGTAAGGCCGATTCGCCGCGAACTGCTTTCGCAGCCAGCGCGTCATCCCGACCGTTCCTTGCGGCGTGATCCTGATCTTGTCCGCCTTGAGGATGTCGGACCATTTCATGGCCCAGTAGTCGGCGTACTCAGGGCGGGCGAGCAACTCGTCGATCAGCTTGGCTCGCTTGTCGGGCGATGTGTCGGTGAGGAATTTTCGAGCTTCCGCCGCCGTCGGCAGCGTGCCGATCACGTCGATGAAAGCTCGCCGCATGAAAGTCGCATCGTCGATCGGTCCGCTGGGCGGGATTCCCAGCCGCGTCAGCTTGTCCCAGACATGCTTGTCGATGAAGTTCGATTCGGGAGGCCGCTCGAACGTGCTGCCCGGTCGCGGCAGGACGACGCGGCAGACGGCGACATGCCCCAGGTAGCGGACGAGGATCGACGCTTCGCCCGGAACGTCGCTCGCCTGCAGCAGCCCGCGTGGATTGACTTCCGCGATGTGCGGCGCGTTGGAAATGAAGTCCGATTCGACGGTCGCGCAGCGTCGGCCGCCCTTGTCGTCCACGGCGGTGACCCGCAACTGCTGCGAACCGTTCGCCGCGATCACAACCTGAGCCGGTTCGACCTCGATCCCCACGAGACGCCGTTCGTCGGGGGATGCGAATGGCGCCCCGGACGCGATCCAGCGCAGCAGGCGTTTGTATTGCGGGCTGCCTTGCTCGATTTTCCGTCCCCCGCCGTGAGGCATTTCGGACGTGGCTTTTCGCAGGAGCATGCTCCGTTCCGGATGTGTCAACGACACGCGCCGCCCCTTGCCTTCGCGGATGAGGGCCTCGTAATCGAAAGCCGCATCAAACCCAAACAGGCTGAGCTTGAATCCGTTCTGTCCTTCCGCCTTGCCGTGGCAACCGCCGGAATTGCACCGCGATTTGGTCAGAATCGGGATGACATCGTGCTCGAACGACACCGGGGCGGGATTCTGGATTCCGCTCACCGTCACCGGCACTTCGACTTCTGCCGCGCCGTGCCGCACGACGAGCCGCGTGGTCCCTTCGGCCAGCGGGTGGATCAGCCCTTCGGCGTCTACTTTGATGACGGGGGGCGACCGGACTTCAAACTGCACGTCGCGCGTCACATCGCGAAGGCTGCCGCCTTGCTCCTGCGTCACCAAGATTTGCTGCGACGCTTCCGGCCGGTCGAGCACGATCGCCATCGGGTTGAAGCGAAGGTCACCGCGGACAGTCGCATCAACCAATGCCGCATCAAGCGACAGGCTGGCCACGACTAGATAGATCAGACGCCGAATTGTCATGGGCGGGAGGTCAAACGGACCGGCAGGTGGGCTGTCAACTCAAACCGCAGACATCAGCAACATCTTATGGCTTTGCGCTGCTGGTGCAATACAAGCTGCGTCCGCTGATGGTGGTCAGTTGGCGAGCGGGTTCTGTGAAGCCCCCGAGTGATGTCACTCCACCGCTGCCATCTCAAAAGAAAAAGCCGCCCCCTTGCGGTTGCGGCTGGTCTCCCCGTAGGGCGTGGCCTGCGAATGTTTTGTCTTGTTGCGAAAAGACTCGCGGGCCGGGGTCGGTTACACAAAAAAAGCCGCAGGTCGTTTGTGCGAGCTGCGGCGGTCGCCCGAAGGCGGTGCCTGCGATTTTTTATCTTGTTGCGTAAAACCGCGAGGCGGGGTCAGTTACACTGGTGCAAATCCTAGCCAGTCTCACTGGCTGACGTCAACGAGCACGTTCATTTTTTGCGGAGCCTCGCTATGGCCATTTCGTTTGGATTGGACGTCGGCTCGAATTCATTGGGGTCCGCGTGGATCGATCATCAAACTGGCGAGATCACCGTCGGCTTGAGCATCTTCCCGGCGGGCGTCGATGAATCCGACGAGAAGCGCGGCGATCCGAAGAATGCCAAGCGCCGAGCGACTCGGCGAGCGCGGATCACGCTCGCTCGACGGTCGCAGCGCAAGCGACTGCTCCGGTTGAAGCTCATTTCCGTGGGACTGCTGCCGTCGAACGCCGACGAGTTCAAAACGCTGTTGCACGAGACCGATCCTTGGGAACTCCGCCGCAAAGGACTGACCGATCCGCTGACTCCGCACCGGTTCGGCCGCGTGCTGCTGCAATTGGCTCAACGTCGCGGAGCACTCGGTTTCGATGCGGACGTCGGCGACAAAGGAGCGGTCAAAGAAGCGATCGCGGGGCTGAAGAAGAGCTTGATCAAACATTTCGGTTCCGAGCAGGACCGTCAGACCAAACACAAGTTGGAAGCAGTCATTGACTCGCTCTGCAAGAAAAAGAACCGGACGGATCAAGAGAACGATGAACTCGACAAAGCGCAGGAAGAGCTTTCCAGACTTTGCAAGTCGGTCTTGCGAGACAGCAAGGTGACGTTCGGCCGCTTCATCGCTGACCTGCGCGACGAGCGACGCACGGCCATCACGACGAAGGACAACCGAAAGAACAAACGTGGCCCGCGCGAATGGCGGAAGGCGATCCGCAACCGAGCCGGGAAGTTCGAGTTTCACGCGGATCGCGCGATGATCCGCGACGAGTTCGCCAAGTTGTGGGACGCTCAGAAACGTTTCGGCGGGCCGCTTGCCGAAAAGCTGACTGACGAATTGCGGCTGGTGCTCGATGACGAAGCGGTCGACTCGAACTGGCGGCATAAAGGCTTACTGTTCGGACAACGAAAACAGTCGTGGGACTTGGGGACTCTCGGTCGTTGCGTGCTGGAGCCAACCGAACGGTGCGCACCTCACGTCGACATGTACGCCTCGCGGTACTTGGTCGTCGAGACGGTCAACAATCTCAAGATCATCGAGCGCGGAAAGTTGCCGCGATCACTCACGGCGAGCGAGCGGGACAAAATCAAAACTTTTCTCAGCGGGCCACTCGGCGTCGTCGCGCAAGGCAAACAGAAGGGACAGGCCAAGCGATCGGTCACGGTGTCCGACCTGCGCGAACTCATGGGGTGGGGGAAGGCGACGAAGACTTCGCAATTTCATTTCAACATCGAGGCGGACGAAGAGCGGCAGATCAATACCGACTGGTTCAGCCGCGAAATCATCCACGGCGCGGTCATGTTCTCCAAATGGGAACAACTGCCGGAGCGTTCGCGTCAAGGAATCAACCGGGCGATCCTGAAACACGACCCGGATGACGAGAAACACGCGGACAAACTCAAGACGCTGGTCATGCAGGTTTGGGCAGGACTCAGCGCTGCGCAAGCCGACTCACTGATTGCCGCCTGGAAGAAACGTCCCCGACCGGACGCCAAGCGGCTGAACATGAGCCGCCGGGCGGTTCGCAATCTTTTGACCGTGATGGATCGCGCCGAACCTTGGCCAGACCCGAAGCTGCCGGGACAAATGCGCTGGCTGACGCAAATCGAAGCTCGCAAACAGATCGCAGCGGACGCGAAATTTCTCGATGTCACAACCGGCAAACCTTTGGATGAGATCACGCGCCGGCGATATTCCACCGGAACCAAGGGTGCGACGGCGCGAGATCGGCATTACATCAAGAAGCATCTTCTCAAGAAAAACAAGGAACTGGTTCATGACCCGAGCGGTCTGCCGTTGCACGAGCCGCCACCAGCACCGCTCATCAGCAATCCGGTGGTCCGAAAAGCCATTCACGAAGTCCGTCGCCACGTCGTCGAATTCCTAACTACGTTCGGCCGCAAGCCAAACGAAATCCACATCGAACTCGCCCGCGAAGCGAAGATGGGAAAGGTCGATGCCGACCGATTGTTGTTCAAAAACCGCTTGCGCAACCGCATTCGCAACGACATCATCCACGAGTTCAATCTTGGTGCGCTGAGCTCAACACAGCAGCGGGCAGCCGTTGATCGAGTGGTATTGGCCGTTCAACAGAATGGCATTTGCCCACTGTGCGGAAATCAGATGGTCAAGACGGATATAACCCCGCGTACCGCGGCGAACGGCGAAGGGTGTGAAGTCGCGCACATCATTCCCCGTGCCAGCGGCGGACACAACGGACTTGGCAATCTTGCCCTGGCTCACACCAAGTGCAATCGCGACATGGCGCGTCGCACACCGCGTCAGTTCTGGGACGCCGAGTTGCCCGGCGGCTTCAACGCTGGCATCGCGATGGTTGAACGGGTTTTCTGCGACATCGAACGGCCGAAGCCTTCCGAAGTGAAGGATGCGGCGGGAAATTCCTTGTGGATATGCTACTTCAACAAGCGCGATGACTTGGCCAAGATCGAGCAGTTCAAGAAAGATGTCAAAGACATTCAGGACATGACTGCGCGGCAGGAAGCGGCCACAAAGTACGCAGCGCGCCAAGTGATGGCGTATCTCGCCGATGCACTGTTTGACGGAAATGGCCTACCCGAACGGGGCGGCGACCGCCTGATCTTCGCCACGGATGGCTTGTGGACGAGCCGCCTACGTCGCGAGTGGGGGCTGTTCTTTGATCGACACGGCGGGAAAGCCAAGGGGCTGACCAGCGAGCAGGAGCACGAACGCAAAGAGAAAAACCGTGGCGACCATCGCCATCATGCGATCGACGCTATCGTCATCGCGCTGTGTACCGAGCAAGTGCGACGAGCCTGGGACGCTCGCGAATTACAAGCGGATAAAGCCGGTATCAACACCGCCGACGAAGCCGCGATGGAAAAGTACCGCGAACAACACCGGCTCGATCCTCCCGCGCCATTCCAAAGCCGCCAGCAACTTCGCGACGCGGTGCAACGCGCGGTCTTCGGCGAAGGCTCGCTCGAACGACCGGTTTCACACCGACCAGTGAAGCGAAAGTTGATAGGAGCGTTGCACGAAGAGACTCTGCTCGGCCCCGTCGTGGATCGCGGCGGCAACCTCACGGAGAACTTTTCGGCCAAGAAAAGCGTGCTCCAGCTTGATCCCAATCACCTGCGAATGCCGCGTCCAGAAACGGATAAGGAGGCCATTGAACGGCTCACGTTGCGGCGGCTCAAAGAGAAAACGGTGGACGACAAGACCGCCCGCAAATGGGCCAAGTCGGTGGTGACATCGCTCGGCTACTCGCCGAAGCGAGTCGATCCGCAACCGACGATTACGGGGATTGTTCGAGATGTCGCGCTTCGCCAGCGCATTCGAGACTGCTTGAGTGGGTTCCAATATGTCAAACGAAACAGGAATGGCGAACCGGTTGGCGAAGCTCGGCCAATCGACCCTGACAACTTTACTGAGCACGAACTCAAACAAGCTTTTGAAGCAGGAGCGATCTGTCAGGCGTCGGGCGTTCCGATTCGCTCCGTCGTTCTGCTGCGAACGATGAGTGGCCCTGTTGTCATTGACCGCAAGCGGCCGGATTACAACACCGGCAAGATGGTCCGTGACGACGACCCCGCCTCGAAACGCGCCTATCTCGGTGGAAACAATCACCACATTGAAATTCGCGTTGCGAAAAACAAGAAAGGCGATGACGTTTGGTCGGGGGAGATTGTCACCGCATTTGAAGCCGCGCAACGAAAATTGGCGAAGCTGCGCTCGTTTCGTGAGGCCGGCATCCCCAAGCTCAAAGTGCTTCGCAAGCTTCCGAAAGCCGACCGAGCAAAGTTCAAAACGGAATTGCGCCGAATCGAAAAAGCTCACCCGATTGTTGACCGCTCTGACGACGACGACAAAGGGGGCAAGTTCGTGATGAGCCTCAGTGAAGGCGAAACATTGATGATGAGGCACAAGCACACTAACGAGGTCGGCTATTTCGTCGTGGCCAAACTCGTTCGGCCGCAGAGTATTGTCCTCGTCCCTCATTGGGATGCTCGCGCTGCGACGGGGCGTAACGACTCCGAGGGAAAGAAAGTGCCGGAGTCCAACCGCGAACAGTTCGCCGTCACACCGACCGACCTGAAAGATTTGGGTCCGCCCAATTACGACCACGCCGTCAAAGTCCGGGTCAGCCCGCTTGGCGAGATTACTGAAGTATCGGAATGAACATCGGAATTGCCCGTGCAAAGGGTCTCCCCGGCCGGTTAGGCTGGACGGTGTTCTCTGCGCGTGCATCAGGCGGGGCGCGCGAATAGCCGCATGGAGGTGACTGGTTCCTCGATTTGAACCCACGTCACCAGTGATCAAACGCACGATTGAAATCTCGTCCGCACCGACGCACGTCACGTCGCGGCTCAAGCAGCTTGTGCTGGAGCGGGACGGGGCGACGATCGGTTCCATTCCCTGCGAAGACTTGGGCGTGGTGGTCGTGGACCACCCGCAGACCACGTACACGCACGCGGCGTTGGCGTCGCTGGTGGAATCGGACGCGGTGATGGTCATCTGCGGTCGCAACCATCTGCCGCACGGAATTCTGCTGCCGCTAACCGATCACTCGCAAGTGGTCTGGCGGATCGCCGAACAGGTGGCCATCTCGAAGCCGCTGCAAAAACGGTTGTGGCAACAAATTGTCCGGGCCAAGGTGCTGGCTCAGGCGGGCAACCTCCCGCGCGATTCCGCCGCATACCGCAAGCTGGCCGAACTGGCCCGGCAGGTCCGTTCGGGCGACCCGACGAACATCGAAGCGCAGGCGGCTCGCATTTACTGGTCGGCCTGGTTGGACACGCCGGACGATCAGCCGCCTCCCGAATTCCGCGACTTCGCCCCCGCACCGTTTCGTCGCGATCCAGACGGCGACGGGATCAACTCGCTGCTGAACTACGGCTACGCGATCCTGCGCGCCGCCGTGGCTCGCGTGCTGGTCGCGTCCGGTTTGCTTCCCGCGCTGGGACTGCATCATTCCAACCGCTCAAATGCGTTCTGCCTCGCGGACGATTTGCTGGAACCGCTGCGACCGCTGGTTGATGAGCGAGTCCGTGAACTCAAGCGCGCTGGCGGAGTGGAACTGACTCCGACCACCAAGTCCGCGCTGCTGTCGCTGCTGACGCTGACCGTTCGCTACGACGGCCAGACCGGGCCGCTGCTGGTCTCGCTGCACCGGTACGTGGCGTCACTCGTCAATTGCTTTCAAGGAACCGCCGAAAGCTTGGAGATTCCGACCCGATGCTGATCAGTGGATACCGCTGCATGTGGGTGCTCACGATGTTCGACTTGCCGGTGGACACGAAGAAGGCCCGCCGACAGTACGCGCAGTTCCGCAAGTTTTTGTTGGAGGATGGCTTCACGCGCATGCAGTTCTCGGTGTACGCTCGGCACTGTGCGAGCGAAGAAAACGCGGCGGTTCACTTGTCCCGCGTGGCCCAGCAGGTGCCTCCCGATGGCGAAGTGCGGATCATCACCATCACCGACAAGCAGTTCGAGCGCATGCGCATCTTCTGGGGCAAGCTCCGACGACCGGCTGAGAAGCCGGCGGAGCAACTCGAACTGTTCTGACGTGACGCCCTGCCCAACGCGAGCCGGAAGTTTGAGTTTTGATTTGGCCGGTCTGCGTTTTCGACAGAACGACTGTCCAACGCGGCCAAATCAAAACTCAAACTTCCGGCAAGAACTCACTCAGTTTTCATTTTTTCCGAAAACTCACCTGCGAGACCACCGACCAAGCAGATCACTGTAGAGTTTTCTCCCGCTCCCTTGCCGCAACACACGGTCAGACTGCCAGTTGGCGTGGGAGTAGTGTAACTGACCCCGCCCCGCGAGCAATCCGCAACAGACGC
>Ga0233425_10005901_pt1 | contig 18769 bp, 7 predicted proteins | sample Watercolumn_Towu_2_FD_181712 | JGI IMG/M metagenome (GOLD analysis project Ga0233425, IMG submission 181712) | Freshwater microbial communities from Lake Towuti, South Sulawesi, Indonesia - Watercolumn_Towuti2014_140_MG | ecosystem: Environmental > Aquatic > Freshwater > Lake | place: Indonesia... | reverse complement strand
CGGCGACGCCCAAGCGGCACAGCACGTCGACGCAGCCGCGGCCGGCGTTCTCCATCAACACCAGCCCCGAGAAACCGTACTCCTCGATCGCCCGGCGGTCGACCTGGCGGACTTGATCGCGCGTGAGAGTGAGACACTGCATGGCATCGGCACCACAGAATTGCGAACGTCCCTATTGTACCCGGCCCGCAGCGAATGAGAATGCCTTTCCTGCAGGCCGACCGCAACGTAGAATACGGTATGAGGTACGTCTGCCGATCCCCAGGAGCCTTCCGGCCATGCCGATCTACGAATACGTCTGCCGAGACTGCGGGCACGAGTTCGAGTTTCTGTTGCGGGGCGACGAGAAGCCCGAGTGTCCGGCATGCGGCCGCGGGCATCTGCTGAAGAGCATGAGCGTACCGGCCGCCCATTCCGCAAAGTCCGGCGGCGACGCCTGCCCGGCCCGCGACTCCTGCGGCATGTCGCCGTGTTGCGGGCAGAACTGCGGATTGGGACAGATGATGTGAAGGGGAAGGATGAAGTATGAAGGATGAAGTATGAAGGAAGGCGAGAATCGGAGTAAGGCCGACCATTGGCCTTCATACTTCATCCTTCATCCTTCTCTTCACCTCGGCGCTTCCACCACGTCGAATGCCGATCCCTTGATCTTCCGCAGTTCTTCGTGCAGCACGGGGATGCGCGGGTCGGGGGCCACGGAGATCGCCCAGTCGATGCCGTTGTCGGCCACGAACATGCCGTGCTTCTTGAGGCCCTTGAGGATCGCTTGCACGGGCGGCGAGAAGCCGGAGATGTCGAAGTCCTGCTTGAGCCGCAAACGCTCGCCCATGCGCGGCAGGTTCGGATCCGTCAGGCGGCTGGCGAAATGCGTGGCGGGCGCGACGTAAGCCCGCCGCGTCCGCCGCACGGTCACGCGCATTGCATGATCGACCATCCCCCGCTGCAATTCGTCGTAACGCACGACGGCCGGGAAGATGGGCAGGCCCGCCGCGTCGGCCGAGGTCCAACCGTCGGGCCGCAGCTTGTTGCTCTTCAAGTCGAAGATCGATGCCTGTGCCGCCTGCCAGCCGCCGGCCGTCTTCTTCGCCTGATAGAACTCGTAGAGCAGCATGTTGACCGGATCGAGCACGATGCCGTGGCGGTCGGAGTTCTCGTTGAGTTTGTCCCGCTGCAATTCGTCGAGCGTAAGCTTCCGCGCCGGCGAGGCGTCGCGCTGGTAGCCGACGGGCCAGCCTTCGATGGGCATGTTGTCGGGCACGGGGTACGGCCCTTTGTCCGACTCGCCCGCATACGCCACGATCTTCACGTCCACGCGCTTCTGGTTCGGCGGCACGAGAATGAACCCCATGTCGGGATTGGCGCGGAACGGCTTGTCCGGCCCGATGCCGGCGATGATGTTCTTCGAGTTCGGGTGCAGCGGCCACTTCGAGACGTCGGCGTTCCAGGCGTTGTCGGCCGGATAGACCTGGAGCTTCTCCAGGATGCGGTCGGCCGCGGGCGTGTCGAACATGATCGGCGCGTCGATCTGCGGTACGCCAGCCGCGTTCTTCGCCGTCTTGGCCGCCGGCTTGGTCCGCGGCTGCGCGGCTTCCAAATCCGCGGACAATAGTGTTCCCGCAATCAGCAGCGGTGCATACCAGACCGCGATGATGAGTCTGTACACCATGATAGGCTCCTAGTGAGCTATTGTACGGTTTCGAGCAACCCCAGTTGCCAGGGAATCTGGCCGTAGGGCTTGCCTTGTTTCGCGGGGTCGCTGACGCCTTGATAGAGGAAGCGCAACCGCGCGGGATCGACTTCCAGTTTCTCGTCGATTTCGATGCGGAGCAACTCGCCGTGGCTGAAGGAGTCGGTCCACGGCTTGCCGTCGAAGCGGACGTTGCCCGGCGCGGCGAACGCCTCTTGCAGGGTGTCGGCCAGCGGTTTCCACTGGCCGTCGAGCCGGTCGGCCAGATAGGCCTTGTAGTAGCGGCGGCCGGCGGCCTGGGCCTCGACGAGCGTGAGGTACTTGTCGAGCCCCTTGAGCCGGTAGGTGTGGCTGGCCTCGAAGATGTCGCCGCGGAGCACGACCGCCGGCTTGCTCCAGCCGCCGGGGAAGTCGGCCAAGGCGGTTTCGGCCCGCCACATCTGCCCGTTCAACGTCGTGAAGAACAGGTGGGCCTTCTTCTCGTCGCAGATCACCCAGAAGTCGATCCAGGCTGACACGCCCTCGGCCGGTTTGTCGTAGAGCAGCTTGGGTTTGCTCCAGACGGCCGGGTCGGCGATGTTCTCGCTGGTCGCATAGGCCGGCTGCAAGGCCGGTTTGCGCGACTTGTCGACCACCTGCAGGATCATGTACCACTGCTTGTGCGGCGTGAAGTAGAAGACCTGCGGCGCGCAGAAGTATTCGTCGCTGAGCTTGAGGATCTCTCGCTTCGCCTTGGCTGGCTCGCTCCAGTCGACCAGTGAAAAATACTCGATCTGGTGCGACCGCTTCTGGCCGCGGATCGTGCAGAAGACGTGCCAGCGGCCGTTGTGGAAGACGACGCTCGGGTCTTTGACCGAGTAGAAGGAGTCGTCGGGGCGGTCCAACGGCGCGAGCAGCGGCGGCGTGGCTTTCCACTGGAACCGGCCGGCCAAGAGATTCTCGACGGCCGGCGGGGTTTTGGCCGGCTTGGCTCGCGGCTGCGCGGCTTCCTTGCCGGTAATCACCAGGCTGTGCTTGGGGATCGTGAAGAGGAATGCCACCACGGACGATGCCGTCATGCGGGCGTCGGCGCCGTAGCCGGCGTTGTCGCGGTTCGGCTGGTAGTAGAAGCTGCCGTCGATGCATTGGGCCATCGTGAACCACCAACGATTGGCGTCCATGAGCTTGCGGAAGCTGTCGGGATCGACGTTCGCGGCGAGCGCCGTGTAGGCCATTCCCATCGCCGGCGAACCGTGAGTATCGGGGAAGCTCTGCGGATGCTTGCCGATCACCTTGGCGTGGGACAACGCCCGTTCGCGGTAGACGGGATCGTCGTACGGGCTAAGGAAGTTGGCGATGCCCGCGGCGCCGGTTCTGCCCATATCGGCCCAGTTGTCCGGACCGCCGCCGATTTGGTCGCCGTACCAGACGTATCCGTTCTTCCCCGTCCCCCGCTTGAGGAACTCGTATGCAGCGTCGTGATTCCTGCGATCGATCTTGATTCCGCAGCGGTGCATCAACGAATAGGCCAAAGCGCCCTGGCCGGTGAGCATGGCGATCGGACCGTAGCCTTCGAAGCCGGGATTGTGGCCCCAACCGCCGTGCGAATCCTTCGGCCCTTTCGGAAAACTATCCGGGTGGGACTTCTTTGCCCTTGGATCGATCTGCGACATGCGGAGATATTGGCTCTTCGCCAGGAGATCGTGGACCTTCTGCAGCTCCGGCAACACCCATTTGTCTCCCGTCGCAAGGTAGTACTCGCTGAGGACAATCGCGGCGCTCGTGTAACTCCAGTTGATCAAAGACAAATCCTTCGCGCGAGTCACCCGGCAGTGATAACGCACGTTGCGCTCGACGGCCGGCAGGTACTTCGCATCGCCGCTGGCCAACAAGGCCAGCGGCGCAAACGTGTTATGCACGGGATCGCCGAACGAGCCGTCCTTCTCCTGATGTGCGACGAGGTACTTTAGCAACTTGGCGAGGATCTTGTCCGACTTCGCACAAGCGCCAGGGTAGGCCGCGGAATACGTCCCATACTCTCGCCCGACATCGAGTTCGACGTCCACGGTCTCTTGACCGCGTCGAAGAGTGAGCGCGAGCTTCCCTTTACGGTCGACGCCCTGACACTCCTCAAGCACGCGTGCAAGTTCCGCTATGGGCCCGTCGGCGCCGAAGACTTTCTCGCCGTATCCGTTGCGGTGCGCCTCTTGGAACATCTGGCCGCCGGCGCCGACGATGAGATCGCCCACCTTGACGCGGCCGTCCGCGGGCGACTTGGGAAAGACGTACTTGATCAGCAGCGCCTTCGGTTCATCGGCAACCAACTGCGCCCGTAACCCGGTGATCCCAAGGTTGTAAAACCAGCCGGGCACTTCCGCATCCGGCCCCGATTCCGCGCGCTGGTTCCAGGGGTTGTCCTTGCCGTAATCAACCTGCGCCAGCAAGGGCGATGCATGACAAAGAACCAATAGGCAAACCAGTCGCAACGTGAAGGAGCCTGTCGTCATCGTGTGGTCCTTATGATGGAAGTACTCATCACGCTCCGCGTGATGAGGACGTTGCGGAAACCGACCAAGGTTGATTCGCCGGTCCTGGGGGGCGGCAGTGCAACTGCCGCCCCAACATGCGTCCGTTGGGGTGGCAGTTGCACTGCCACCCCGGAAGTGGCGACAGGCTACTTTCCCATCTTCCGCAAGTTGTCGATGCAGGCCTTCACGTTGTCCAGCGGCTTGCCGACGGGCACTTCGTGCTCGACGATGTACCACTCGGTGTTGCCGGTTGTCTCGCAGAGCGCGAAGACCTGCTTCCAATCGACGTCCCCTTCGCCGAGGGCCGCGCCGCGCTTGCCGCCGTGCTCTTTGAGGTGGATGGTGGCCGAGCGGCCGGGGAACTTCTTGAGCATGGCGATCGGGTCGCCGCCGCCGCCGATGCAGTTGCCGATGTCGAGCTGCATCACTACGTCGGGCGTGGAGTTGCCGAAGAGGACTTCCCAATGGGTTTCGCCGTCGATCTTCTTGAAGTCGCCGCCGTGGGCGTGGTAGCCCACCTTCATTTCCAGCGGCTTGGCCTTGGCGGCCAGTTCGCTGAAGAGCTTGGCGGTATTCTTCAGGGCCTCCATCGATTCCACGTTCGCGCCCGGCAAGCTGGGCACGATCAGGTACTTGTTGCCGATCGTCTTGTTGAACTCGACGGTGGCCTGGAAGGCGTCGCCGGTCAACGTGTTCAGCGCGGTGTGCGTGCCGCAGCACTTCAGGCCGTTGTCGTCCAACAGCTTGCGGAGCTCGTCGGCCTTACGCCCGTAGTAGCCGGCGAACTCGACGCCCTGATAGCCCATCTTGGCCACGGCCTGGATCACGGCCGGCAGATCCTTCTGGCAGTCGTTGCGGACCGAATAGAGTTGCAGACCGATGGGAATTTTCTTCTTTTCGTCGGCGGCAAACAGCTTCCCGCCGCTGACGCACACGGCGGCGGCCCCGAGCCCCAGTTTCAGCAGATCGCGTCGCGAGCAGTGCATGGTTCTCTCCCGATTTCGAGGTGAGCAAGACGGTTGGTGGGCGATGATTCGTGCGAAACACCGTTTCCTATGGTGGTCGGTGAAAGGGGCGAAGTCAAGAGGCGGGCGGCCGAAGGGGAAGGCGGAAGGGGGAGCTATTCCCATTCGATCGTCGCCGGGGGCTTCGAACTGATGTCGTAGACCACGCGGTTGACGCCCTTTACTTCGTTGATGATCCGCGTCGAGATGCGGGCCAGCAGGTCGTAGGGCAGGTGGCTCCAGTCGGCCGTCATGAAGTCTTCGGTGTCGATCGAGCGGACGGCGACCACGTCGGCGTAGGTGCGCGCATCGCCCATCACGCCGACGCTTTGCACCGGCAGCAAGACGGCGAAGACCTGCGAAGTCTGCCGATAGAGCCCGGCCTGTTTCACCTCGGCCACGACGATGGCGTCGGCCTCGCGGAGGATGTCGAGCCGCTGCTTCGTCACTTCGCCGATGCACCGCACGGCCAGCCCGGGGCCGGGGAACGGATGCCGCCAGACGATCTCCTCCGGTAGCCCCAGCCGCAGCCCCAGCGAACGCACTTCGTCCTTGAACAGGTCGCGCAACGGCTCGATCAACTCGAACGCCAGATCTTCGGGCAGTCCGCCGACGTTGTGGTGCAGCTTGATCGTGGCGGCCGGACCGTCGGCCGTGCCGCCGCTCTCGATCACGTCGGGATAGAGCGTGCCCTGGGCGAGGAAGCGGGCGCCGCGGATGCGGGCCGCTTCGTCGGCGAAGCACTCGATGAAGGCATGGCCGATCCGCCGCCGCTTCTCCTGCGGATCGACCACGCCGGCGAGCGCGTTGAGGAACTTCTCTTGACCCTGGACTACATGCAGATCGGTCTGAAAGTGGTCGCTGAACTCTTGGATCACCGACTCGGCCTCGCCTTTGCGCAAAAGGCCGTTATCGACCAGGATGCAAGAAAGCTGCTTGCCGATGGCTTTGGCCAACAGTGCGGCGACGACCGACGAATCGACGCCACCGGAGAGCCCGCAGATCACCCGCTGGTCGCCCACGCGGCGGCGGAGGGTTTCGATCGTTTCGCGCGCGAAGTCGCCCATCTCCCAGGTGCCGTGGCAGCGGCAGACGCCGCGGAGAAAGTTGGCCAGGATCTTCGTCCCCTGCGGCGTGTGCGTCACCTCGGGATGGAATTGCAGGCCGTAGACCGGCAGCGTGCGGTGCCGGACCGCAGCGAAGGGGCAGGTGTCGGTCGCGGCCAGCGATTGGAATTCGGCCGAGACCTGCGACACCTGGTCGCCGTGGCTCATCCACACCTGCGTTTCGGCCGGCACGCCCACGAAAAGCTCGTTGGCGTCGGTCACGCGGCAATGGGCGCGGCCGTACTCCCGGGCCGGGGCGCTTTGCACCTGTCCGCCGAGCACCTCGCAAGCCAGTTGCATGCCGTAGCAGATGCCGAGCACGGGCAGACCGAGACGGAAGACGGCCGGGTCGCACTTCGGCGCCCCTTGTTCGTAGACGCTGGCCGGCCCGCCCGAAAGGATGATCCCCCGCGGGGCCAACTCCCGAATCCGCTCGGCCGGCAGGTCGTGCCGCACGATCTCGCAATACACCTGTTGTTGGCGCACCCGGCGGGCGATGAGCTGCGCGTACTGCGAGCCGAAATCCAGCACCAGGATCTTTTCGTCGGCAATTCGCGTCATAAACCGCAGCCCACGTGGAAATGGCGGAAACGGAGCATTATAGTTCCGCTCCGGCTGGCCGAACAGGGGCGCGGGCGACCTTGGTTGGGGCGGCAGTTGTACTGCCGCCCCAACGAAAGGCGAGCCCCGGGCGTCAGCCCGGGGATGGCGAATGTGTCGAGCCGACTCCATCCCGGGGCTGACGCCCGGGGCTCGCCAGAAAGGCCCGTGCAACGCCTTCTTGCTTGGCGGTCGGGGCGCAATTGTGCTATATTCCCAAGGAGGAGCGTCGGCAGTCGATAACGCGGCCTATCAGGGGACAATTCCCCAACCCTTCGAGTAACGATCGTGCGTACGCGATTCTCAGGCCCGGTCCGCTTGCTGCCCGTGGCGGCAGTGCTGTTGGCCGGCCTGCTGGCGGTTGCGGCGGCGGTCGCCGGGGAAGAACCGCGGCCGTACCGCGAGGGCCGCTTTGAAAAGGCCGAGTTGAAGTACATCGACGGCCTGCCGGTACTCGTCGTCGCCGGCACGCCGGCCGAGATGGGGTGCCAAAAGGCCGCGCTCACCGGCGACGTGGCCCGGGAACTGTCCGACTATCCGCAGAAGCTCGTCGAGCAGGCGGGCCGCCAGGCGGACTGGCCGAAGGTCGTCGAACTGGGAAACACACTGCTGCCGCAGTTCCCCGCGCACCACCGCGAGGAACTCCGCGCGTTCGCCGAGAAGTCGGGTCTCGACCGTGGCAAGGGCGTGGTGGCCAACACGCTGATCGACACCTACCGCGACGCCTTCGCCTGCTCGTCGCTGCTGGTGGCCGCCGAGCGGAGCGCCACCGGTGGGCCGTTGTTCGGACGCAATCTGGACTTCTATTCGCTGGGCCTCCTCGACCGCTATACCCTGGTGACCGTGCATCGCCCGCAAGGCAAGCGGGCCTTCGCCACGATCGGCTATCCGGGGCTCTTCGGCTGCATTTCGGGCATGAACGACGCGGGCCTAGCCGTGGCCGTCCACGAGGTCTTCCTCTCGCGCGACCATGCGGCGATGTTCAATCCCAAGGGCGTGCCCTATTCGTTGCTGTTCCGCCGCATCCTCGAAGAGTGCGCGACGGTGAAGGAGGCCGAGAAACTGCTCCGCAGTTGCGAGCGGACCACGAAGCTGAACCTGGCCGTCTGCGACCGCACCGACGCGGGCGTGCTGGAGATGACGCCCAAGACGGTGGCCTTCCGCGGCGGCGAGGACGGCGTGTGCGCCTGCACCAACCACTTCCGCACGGAGGAACTGGCGCTGCTGCCCGTCTGCCGCCGCTACAACAAGCTGATCGAGGCCCGCGAGTTGGAGATCATCGGCGTGGCCGACGTGGCCAAGAAGCTGCACGAAGTGCATCAAGGCAAGCTCACCGTACAGACGATGATCTTCGAGCCCGCGCCGCTGGTGCTGCACTTGGCTGTCGGCCCCGCGCCGGCGTCGGCGCAGCCCTTGCGGAAGGTGGACCTGGCGCCGCTATTCGGCTCGGCCCCGCGCGTTCGCCGGTAGGATGCAGCTTCCGCTGCGTCTACTCGTAGGACGGAGTTCCACTCCGTCCCAAAGGACGCAGTGAAACTGCGTCCTACGAAGAACGATTGTTTCCTACGCAGGCAGCCTTCGGGCGAACCGCTTCCGCCGGGCATAACCGGCCAAGGGAAGCAGACCGCAGAGAACGAGCAGCAGCGTGCCGGGCTCGGGCACGGATTGGGCGCCGCCGGCGGCGCCGGTCGTTTCGCGGATCACCACCGAGCCGCCGGCGCCAATTTCCAGCGTGTTCTGCACGATCGAATCGGCCGTTAGACTACTGTTGACGGTCGTCTTGCCCGTGCCGGTGATCGCGCCCACGACTTGGTTCGTGCCGGAAACCAGCAGTCCGCCGCCGGCCGTGCTGTTGTTCGCGACTGCCAAACGATTCCCGCCGCCGCTTGTGCCGCTGAGCGTGCCGGCCAGTTCGACCGTCGCGCCGGAGGCGATGTTCAGCGCCGCAGCGGAGCCGATCGTAGCCGACTTGCCGGCAGCCAGATTGTATTTCAGCAATCCGCCGTCCACCGCGATGATGCCCGCGTGATTGATGTTGCCCGTGATGTTCGCCGTGCCGCTGCCGGTCTTGCTCAGGGTGTTCGACGCGGGTGCAGTCAACGAGTTGCTCAGCGTCAGGCTGTCGGTGCCCAACGCCGTGCTCAACGTGCCGCCGGCCGTGCTCAACGGAGAAGCGAGCGAATAGGCCCCGCCGCTGATGGCCAGCGTGGCGTTGCCGAGTTGCACGTTGCCCGCCGTCAGGCCGGCCGTCGGCACCAGCGTCAGCGTGCTGCCGTTGGCCACCGTCAGGGTGCCGGTCACATTGAGCGAACCGGTCGCCGCAATGTCCAACGTGCCTTGCGCCAGCGAATCGGCCGTCAAGTCTGCGCCGGCGTTGATCGTCGTCTTGCCGCTGCCGGTAACTGCGCCCACGACCTGATTCGTACCGGAAACCAGCAGTCCGCCGCCGGCCGTGCTGTTGTTGGTCACGGCCACGCGGTTCCCACCGGCGTTGGTGCCGCTCTGCGTGCCGGCCAACTCCAGCGTCGCGCCCGAGGCAACGTTCAGCGAAACGCCCGAGCCGATCGTCACGGGCTTGCCGCCGGTGAAGTTGTATTTCAAGAGGCCGCCCTGGATCGAGATATCGCCGGCCTGATTGATGCCGCCGCTCAACGTGACCGTGCCGCTGCCCGTCTTGCTCAGGGTGTTCGACGCACCGGCGGTCAGGAGTCCACTCAGTGCCAAGCTGTCCCCGCCCGCCGCGGTGCTGAGCGTGCCGCCGGCGGTGCTCAGTGGGGAAGCGAGCGTGTACGCGCCGCTGACCGCCAGCGTAGCGTTGCCGAGTTGCACGTTGCCGCCGACAGTCAGGCCGGCCCCGGAGGCCATCGTCAGCAGACCGCCGCTGCCCATGGTTACATCGCCGATGACGTTCAACGAACCGGTAGCCGCGATGTCCAATGCGCTTTGGGCCAGGGAATCGGCCGTCAGGCCGCCGCCGGCGGCGATGGTCGTCTTACCGCTGCCGGTGACCGCGCCCACGACTTGGCCGGCCGTCGAGACAAGCAGCCCGCTAGTCGTGCTGCTGTTGGTCACGGCCACGCGATTTCCGCCGGCGCTCGTCCCGCTGAGCGCGCCGGCCAGTTCGACCGTCGCGCCGGAAGCGATGTCGAGCGTCGCGCCGGAACCGATGGTGACCGACTTGCCGCCGGGGAGATTGTACTTCAGCAATCCACCGGCCACGGCGATGTTGCCCGCGTGATTGATGTCGCCCGTGAGGTTCACGGCGCCGCTGCCCGTCTTATTCAAGGTGTTCGATGCGGCGGCGGTCACGAGTCCGCTCAAGGTCAGGCTGTCGCCACTCAGGGCCGTGCTCAGTGTGCCGCCGGTCGTACAGTTCACGGGAAGGGCCAGCGAGTACGCCCCGCTGGCGGCCAGCGTTCCGCCGCTGAGTTGCACGCCGGGCGCGGTCAGGCCCGCGCCGGCGGCCAGCGTCAACGTGCCGTTCGTGCCCAGGGTGAGGGCGTCGGCCACGGAGCTGACCACGGTCAGCGCATTGCCCGCGGCGATCGACAACTGCCCGCCGTTGCTGATGTTCAAGTTGTACGTTTGCCGGCTGCCGTCGAGGTTGACCGTGCAGGCGCTGTTGATAACCGTCTTGGCACTGTCGTCGGGATAGATCGGCGTGTTGTTCCAGGTGCCGCCGGTCCACGCATCGGCCGTCCACGCACCCGAGGCGCCGCTGTCTCTAGTCATCGTGTGCAGGATCACGATGCGGCCATCGTTGATCGTGGGCGTGGGGCTGTAGGGAAAGTTGGTGTTCAGTCCGCCCGAATAGACCGACGAGTACACGTTCTGCAACCGCAGTGTGTACGAGCCGCCCGCGGCGCCGATGGTGTCGATCGTCACCGTGGCCAGCGTACCGGCGGCCGGGACCGTCGAGGGGACAGTCACGTCGTCCCAGCGGATCAGCGGTCCGGGCGATTGCGGATTCGAGCCCAACCCACCCACGAACACTTTGCCCGCGCCGATCAGGTCGATGGCCGTGATCGTGGGCTTCGTGTTCGAACCGCCGTTGACAGCGCCGCCGTCCTCGATCTGTGCGAAGAACTCGACGCCCGCCACGGCGTCGCCGCCGGAAACGCTGATGGTCAGATCCTGCAGGGGCTGGCCGGTTTGACGAGGCTCTAAATAGTACGTGCCCCCGCTAATTACCGGCGCCGCGCACAGCGGTGCAGCAGCCAAGGCGAGCAACATCCAAGCGGCGATCGTGCATCGAGTCATGGTTGTCTTCCCGTTTGGTAGGACGCAGTCTCACTGCGTCTATCCTGGGACGCAGTGAGACTGCGTCTTACGTCTATCCCATAGGACGCAACAAGCCTGCATCCTACATTATACTTGCTACACCCATTGCGTTGCTAATACCTGGTCCACGGCCGACACGGCTGCCGGGGCCTTCTTCACTGGCGACCTGCGCGGACCGATCTCCGCCCACCCGTACGCCCACAGCCACGAAGCCGACGCCAGCGCCGCGTCGTGAGCCGACCGCACGGCCGTGACACCCGAACGCGAGGGCGATGCGGCACCCCCACTCGTAGTGGTCGTAACGGCGGTCGACACGTCGATGGATATGGATTTCGTCTGCACTGGCGAGACGCCAGTGGCGCCCGACGCATCGGCCATCGCCGCCAAGGCGGCGCCGCCAGACGCCAGGGTGATGAGCCGCAGGGCGTTGGCCTCCGTGGTGGCCAGGTAGCGCGCGGTCAACTCGTCGCTGGCGCTCACTCGGCGGTCGCGGTTGAAGTCGTAGACGTTGTCGATCGCGACCGGCACGAAACCGCTCTTATTCGCCCGCGCGGCCAATTCGTCGGTCTGGTCGACCAAGGCGTATCCACCCCCGTTGCCCAGGCCGCTGTCGCCGGGAGCGTTGCCGAAGTAGAACACGTCGTCGGCCGCCAGGCCGGTGTTGGCCGTGGCCTTGACGGTCACTTGCAGCCACTGGTTCTGGATGGCGTTGTCGGCCCAGATGATGGTCACGCGGTCGCTGCCGCCCGCGCCCGCGCCGGCCCGCACGCTGACGCTCGCCGGCGCCGGAGCGGTTGCCCACGTGCCGGGCGAATTGTCGTTGCCTACCTTGAAGGTGAAATCGCCCGCGGCGATCGCACCCGGATGCGGCGCGGCCACCAGATCAACCATGATGCCGTTGATGCCGCGGGTGTAGCTCGTGTAGTTGGCCAGCGTTGCCGTGCCGGACACCAAGGGCGACTTGTCGAACGCAATCGCCCCATCGTCGGCCGCATTGGCCGCCCCGTTGTTGCCGTCGAAGCCCGAACGGTTGTAGAAGATCCTGCGCCCGGCAACAGTCGCGGGCAGCGCCGTTCCCTCGCTACCCGGCGTGGCTGTGGCCGCGGTCCAACTTGCCTGGGCGTTGCCCCAGCCGGTCACGGCGACGCGTTGCAGCGACTGCCCGGTGCCGTTGGCGCCCCACGTATTGCTGTAGACGACTTCGTCTTCGATCAGGGCGGGGTAGAGCGCGGGAGCTTCCAGCGGCGGTTCATCGTGGTCCTGCAGTTGCAGCTTCTCGCCCAGATCGCTGAGTTTGCCCGAGTAACCGCCGGCAATCCGCACGGAGGCGCCGATGCCGTAATAGCTGCGGAATGCAGCCAGTCGCCCGGCGTTGAGCGGATCGAGCGGATCGAACGAGACGATCACCAGCGCCTGGTGCGCGCCGAGCGCCCGCTCGGCGAGAGGGACGGCGTCGAAGGAGAAATCGACGCCCTTGTCGAGTTGCCAATGCAGCAGATCGACCGTGGCGGAGGTCGGATTGTAGATTTCGACGAACTCCAGGTCGTTGGCGTTGGCCACGGCGCCCACGTTGTACATGAACTCGCTGATGACCAGCGGGCCGACGCGCGGGCCGTTGCCGCCGTCGGCGTTGTCGTTGGCGTAGGCGTCGTTGGGCGTGCCGAACGTGTTGTGTATCAACGGATAGAGGTTGCCCGCGCCGTTCGGCCAGCGGCCGAGCGATTCGCCGTTGGCGGTCGGCCCGAAGTCCACGACGTCGGCAATTCCAGTGACCGCGCCGCCGCTGCCGGTGGCCAGCCACACCTGGTCGCCGAGATAGGAGTTGAGCGCGAAGTCGTTCACGCCCGTGCCGCCGAACTCGTTGAGCGGGTCGATCGTGAACACGCCATTGACCCACGTACCTTGATAGAAAACCTTGTAGCCGCCGCCGGCGATGACCGTGCCGGCGGGAATCTGGAACTTCTGGAAGTTGCTGGCGTCGTCGCTAAGGTACCATCCGGAAACGTCGATCGCGGCGCCGGTAGTGTTGTACAACTCGATGGCGTCGGCCTGCGGATAATCGGTGTGCGCGAGGACTTCGTTGATGACGATGCCGGGGACGATGGCAGCGCCGTTGTCGGCGCGGCCGGGCGAACCGCCCAACACCGTGCCGGCGTGCCAATTCGAGACGTTGTCCCATTCGGCCGGCAGGGCGCCGGTGTTCGTCACCACCAAGGCGTACCCGCCGCCGACGGTTGCGCCGTCGGTCGCGGGATACCACGTATTGTCGTAGGTGAAGCGGAGGATGGCGGCGTCGTAGGGGTTGGGAAGTTGCAGGACGATCTCCTCGCCGCCGTCGTCGAGGTTGCCGCCATACTGGCCGGCGAGGTTGATGCCCGGGCCGTAATGCTCGGCGAACTTCTGCACGTCGCGGACAACCACGACGAACTGCCCCGGGGCAAGCCGCATCGAGGGGAACGTGAAGTCCACGGCCCCGTTCAAACGGACGCTGGCCAGATCGAACGTCGTGGCGCTGATGTTCTGCAGCTCGATGTATTCCAGATCGCCGTCGCCTAGCGGGTTGTACATCACCTCGGTGATCCGCAGGCCGGCGTTCACGGCGGCCGTGTTGGCGGGAATGTCGACCTCTCGCAGCACCGTGCCTACGGCCGTCGTGATCTTGGAGTCCAAAGTAGCGCCCCAGACGATGTCGCTGCTGGGGTTTGTGCCGGGCGCACATTGATGCACCTCGACGGCCAAGAGGTTGTCGCCTTGGACGAGCCACGACGTAGGGATCGTGTCGGTGTCGTAGGTGGTCGCGTCACCGACGGTCCGTGTGGCATAGGTGCCGAACGTGACGGTCCCGGTCGGCATGAACATGCGGCGGACCTCGTGCCCGTTCAGGTAGATCACGGCCCCATCGTCCAGGAGAGTCTTGATTTCCAGCGTGGTCTTGCTGATGTCGCCGCTATAGTTGAAATGCCTGCGGAAGTAGTAGGTGTTATAGGGGCGGCCGGTGCTCGGATTGGCAGTCAGCGGCGTGCGTTTGGTTTCCGGCAGCGTGGCCGTCTCGATGTAGAATAACGGCGAGCCGGTCTTCCAACCCGTTTCGCCGTAACCCAGTTCGTACCACTTGGTGCCAGGCTGAGCGCTGAAGTCCGTGCCGGAGTCGTCGTACTTCCACTGGTCGGCCGGCAACGCCGAGATGCTGATCACTCGCGTTGTCGTGGTTTGTGTCGAGGACGAATCCCAGGTCGCGCCCGTGTTCTCCAAGCCGCGCGTGGGAATGGCCGAGGTGGACAAGGTGTCGGCGCCCAGCGGCGTGCGGCCTTGGGAGACGTCGGGCTTCTGCGGGCCGTAATAGATCTGGTCGAGCAGGTCGCGGTCCACGTCGAACAGGCCGATCATCCCCTGGAAGGCCGAAAGCTTGAACGGCAGGTGGTTCGCGCCGGCCGTTGTGTTGCCGTCGGCAATGAAGGCCCGGAACGCGCCGACCGGCAGAGTGCCCGCCATCGTCCCGCCGGCGATGAAACTAAGCGGCGCGAGTTGCAACTCGGCGGCTGCCGCGGGAAACTTCTCGTAGAGATGCGCGAACTCGGCCGGGTTGTCCGTCAGGTACATGCCGCCCAGGTCGACCGGCAGCGGATCGGCGTTGTAGATCTCGACGTAATCGTCGGCGAAGGTCACGTCTTCGGCCGCCAGCCACTCGTTGATCTTGAGCTTGGCGGGATCGCCCAAGGCGTGCATGACGTTGGCCGTGCCGAGCGTCGGCTCGGTCAGCCCCCACGCACCGCCGGCCAGCCGTCCGATCGAGTGGTCGGCCAACTGCACGCCAAAGGTGACGGAATCGGCCAGCCCACCGCCGTCGGCCGGGCTCTTGTAGAGGTACAGCGAGTCGCCGTTGGAGTCCAGCGCGAAGCCCAGGTGGTTCTGCGGCGATACCGAATCGCTACCGCCGTAGAGCAGCAGGTATTGGCCTTGGGCGAGCGTCGTGCCGTCGGCGAAGACGAACTTCCGCGGCACGAGCGGATCGTCGCTGAGGCTCATGCCGGCCAGGTTCATGGTCCCCGTGCCGTTGTTGTACAACTCGACGACATCGGGGTAACTGACGTTTGGCGCGGAGTTGTGCGGCACGGCCGCCGCGTTGTCGGCCAGAATCTCGTTGATCCGCACACTCGGGCCGGGCACGAGGCTCGTATCGACGGTCCAGGTGTGCGAGCGGGTGATGGTACCGCTTTGGCCGAACACCGGATCGTTCTGATACCAGCCGGCGTCGTTCTTGCCGATCACCTCGACGTAGTGCTGCCCGTTGGCCAGTCCGGTCAGCGCGATGGGCGTGGCGATGGGCGTTTCGGCGCTCCAGGCGCCGCCGTCGAGCCGGTACTTGTAGTGCGTGTAGCCCGAGCCGAGGGGCCAATCGGCCGTGGGAATGCTGTAGCCGGTGCGGTTGATGCCGACGGTCAGCGTGGCGGTGGTCAGGTTGGTCGTGCCCGACGGCTCGCCGAAGACCGTGGCGCCGACCGGCTGGGCGCCCTTGTCGGCGCCATTCGGGCCGGTGCCGATGGCCGGGGAAGTGGCGCGGAGCTTGAGCCAGTCGCGGATGACCTGGGCCTGCTTCCAGTTGGTGAAGAGGGTTTCGGACATCTGCGGCACGTGGACGAACAACGGATCGGCCACGGTGTTGCCCGCGCCGGGGCCGGTCCAGGCGATCGGCAGGAGGTTGTTGTTCCAAGTGACGATGGAGGCGACCTGGTCGCGGACCAGTTTGTCGGCGTCGTAGACGATGTTCCCTTCGAAATACGAACCGAGGCCCTCGGTCGCCCCGTTGTCCTGCATGACGATCACGGCGTCGTCGGTGTCCAGGCCGCCCTCGTGCGTCACGCGGACGACCGTATTGTTCATGAACGTGTAGAAGTTTCCCTGTTTGGCGTTGGCAGCTTCATCGACGTCGTAGAAGATGTTGTTGATAATCGTGATCTGGGAGGTGTTGCCGCTGTCGGAGCCGCCGCTGACGCCGCTGGAGGTGTCGGGCGGTCCGTTCTTATGGACGTGCAGGAAGATGTTCCCTTCGACCCAGGCGTCGGTGCCGTCGAGGTCCAGGCAGTCGTCGCTGGCGCCGACGAACACGTTGTCGATGAACTGGATGATCGGCCCGGCGGACCGCTGGCCTCCCGTGAAGTCGATCGCGTCGTTGTAGCCCTGGGTCTGTCCCCAGTAATTGCGCGCGAAGATGCCGCGTCCGCCGGCCTTGATGCCGCCGGTGCCGTGTACGGGCTCGAAACCGGCAGTAGGCGCGGGGAACTCGCAGTCCTGCACGACGAACGAGGAGCCGGCCAACTCCATATACTTGACGCCCGTATTGCCGAACGTCAGATGATCGAAGAAGACGGTGCCGCCGTTCGAGTAGATTGCCGTGTCGGCATTGTAGGCGATGTGCGCGTACCCGAGGCGGGTCTCGGGCGTGCCCGCGCCGCCGTTGATGGTGATCCCGCCCCAACTGGTCGGGCTGGCCGCCGGCTGGCTGGTGAAGAAGATCCGCTGCGTGTCGGTCCCCTCGGCCAACAGGCGGCCGCCGCTGGCTACGATGAGGTCGACGCCGGAGCCGTTCGCCAGGTAGACCGTCGTGCCCGGCTGGATCGTCAGCGTGGCGCCGCTGGCGATGGTCAGCGCGCCCGGAATGAGATACGGCCCGCCGGCCGGCGTCCACGTGGTATCGGTGGCGATCGTTCCGCCGGCCACGTTCGTCACGGAGCCCTTGTCGTACCAGATATCGACGTAGCCGCGGTCGAACTCGACGCCGGCGGCGTTGAACGACTGGATCAGTACGCGGTTGATGCCCGGGTTGAGCGCCACGCCGTTGGCGGTCCACTTGGCCTCCCAGGCCGACCACGTGGCCAACACGCCGTTGACCTTGACCGAGCGGGTGTCGATGGCGTTGGCCTTGCCGTAGAGATTGACCGTGGAGGTCGTGGTCATCGGGTAGCCGTTGCTGGCCGCCGGCAGCGCGGCCTTGGCCACGCCGATCGAAAGCGGCAGCGGCACGCTGGCCGGATCGTCCGCAACGGTGCGGTTGAGCAGGTATCCGATGCGGTTGGCCGCGTAGGTCTTCATCGAGTCGATCGTCGCCTGGGGCACCCAGCCGCCCAGCAACTGATCGAGCAGGGGATTCAACTTGGCCGCGGAGAAGGTGGTGTCGATCTGCTTCTTGACCGCCGCGTAATAGAGCGGAGCGAACTCGGGGAACTTCAAGAACCGCTCGATGGAATCGACGTTGTCGGCGTCGGCCGCATTGAAGGGGAACAGCCCGAGGTTGTAGCCGGGACTTGGCCTGTAGTCGCCTTGTCCCAGCACGGTGTCCAGATCGTGGATCAGGAACTGGAACCGCGGGTCGAGCATGCCGCGGTAGAGCGAGTAGTCGTCGCCCACGAAGATGCCTTGCGTGCCGACGCCGCCGAGGCTGTTCTCGCGGTTGCCGATCAGGACGTCGACAGCGAAGTAGTTTACCCACTCGTCGACGTCGACGACGGCGCGGACGGCGGCGGCGAACTGGGCGTCGGGCGTCTGCGTCGGGTCAAGCGCGCGGCACAGGGCGATCAGGTCGGACCAATCGTCGGCCGAGCCGTTGGTCTGCTTGATGTAGCGGCCGTCCTGGTAGGAGGAAGCCGACTCGCCGCGGTAGGACAGGTCGGCCCAACCGGGGTACTGGATGCCCTTGTACACGTTGCCCGCCGGATCCTCGGGGAAGTGGACGTCGGCCCATTCGGTGCCGTAGGGCTCGAAGCGGTAGTAGGAGCCGAACTGCGGCGAACCGGAGCCGGCGAGGTTGTTGCCGTTGACGCGGACCTGGACCGGCGTGCCGTAAGCGGCGGGCAGGCCGGCCATGGCGAAGATGGCGTTGCCCGCAACCTGCGACTCCGTGTACTGCGTATTCAGGTTCATCGACGCGTACCCTTCCCACATCCGGTCGTTGGCGAACTCGACCTGGAAGTTGTGGGGGGTGTCGGTGCGCGAGCCTTGGCCGCGGTTCCGCACGCCGCTTACGTAGCGGAGTCCCGTATCCGCGCCGTCGACGGCGATGAACGTGGTGTTCATCGTCGAGTTCTGCTCTGCTCCCGTAGGAGGAGATGTCGCCATCAACGCGTTCCAGGCGGCCCATTCGGTTTGGGTGACGATGATGCGGTAGATGGGCTGGTCGCCGAGGTAGGCCGTGTCGTCGACCTGGTAGAGGGCGTTGGCCCCCTGCGTGCCCGCGTCGTCGCTCGGCCCGGGCCAGGTGCGGACGTTGCCGGCCGCGTCCTGGGCGCGGACGTAGAACTCGACGATCGTCTTGTCGGGCTGCGCTGGGAGGACGGCCGAGTAGATGCCGTCGCCGGCCATCAGGTCGCCGTGCCCGCCCGCGGGGCCGTCGTCGTACATCGTCGTCGCGGTGAAGGCCAGCGGCGGCGTGCCGGACGGTTGATCGACGCGGGACCACAACGTGACCGTCAGTCCGGCCGTCGCTTCATCGACGATCTTCGCCGTGACGGTGACCGCCTCGTTGGACTTGGGGATCAGCGGGGCGTGCGCCAGATCGAGGATGACGGGGGCCGTGTTGAGGTCGGCGTC
>Ga0233425_10005900_pt1 | contig 18771 bp, 20 predicted proteins | sample Watercolumn_Towu_2_FD_181712 | JGI IMG/M metagenome (GOLD analysis project Ga0233425, IMG submission 181712) | Freshwater microbial communities from Lake Towuti, South Sulawesi, Indonesia - Watercolumn_Towuti2014_140_MG | ecosystem: Environmental > Aquatic > Freshwater > Lake | place... | reverse complement strand
GAGCATTGAACGGCCGGATGAAGCCGGGCCGACTGTTGCGACAATCCTTGTCATTCGAGCCATGGGGCCACCTGGTTAACGCTTCCTCCCTGAAAAAAGTGCGACCCCGGATTCAGTGCCGTGCAGAAGGTTTCTTTTCAAGTGGGCGCCTTGATGGATGCTTCAGGCTTCCCCGCAAGGGGCATGCTCAACGGCATCCAAGACTCGGCTCCCTGTTCCCGATACGTTCCTCTGTCGGACGCCTTGTCCAGGGTCGTCTTAAGTCCGTCAACTTCTAATAACCTTATCGGAAGCTTTCCGCGTAACTTTAATTTCAGCAACAGCCTAGAATCCGCTGAACGGCGTTGGAGTGAAGGTGAGCGCGAAGACTGCAAGCGATGCCCATCCTACGTTGCGCCGCATCGGATCGAGCATGACCCACGGCAACTCAACCGGCGGATGCCTGCGCCCAAGAAAGATCAGAAGAACGCCCCAGACCGCCCAGCCGGGCCAGAAGAAATAACCGGGAACAAGCAACACAGGTATCATGATTTTTGAAATCTTCTCATGTCGTTCGGGCCCGAACAGGGCATAGCATATGTGCCCGCCGTCCAACTGCCCCACCGGAAGCAGATTGAGCGTGGTAACGAAAAAACCGATCCATCCGGCAAACGCAATCGGGTGCAGCATTACATCGTGCGTGGCCGGATCCACGCCAAGCACAAGCCATGTGAGGAGCTTGAACATGAGCGAATCGCCAAGGGAAAAAGCGTCGGACGGCGGTGTGCCGAAAGACAGCGATACCGGCGAGTAGCGTAATCCGATGATCGCTGCGGCTACCGACACTGCAAATCCGGCCAGCGGCCCTGCCGCGCCGATGTCCATCAGCGCCCGGCTGTGGATGATCGGCGGGCGCATCCGGATTACCGCGCCGAAGGTGCCGATCAGCGACGGAGCAGGGATGAAATATGGCAGGCTTGCCGGAGTTCCGTGCCTGCGCGACATGAAATAATGCCCCATCTCGTGGGTTAGAAGTATGGTCATAAGCGAAACCGAAAACGGGATGCCCTTCACAAGCAGGCCCGGCGTTTTCCATGGGGCCACGCCCTGCATCATCGCCCCGGCAACAAGCGTGGAAAAGCATGTCGCGATGAACAGGAATACATGAAGCGGTGTCAGGCGTCCTTCAGGCATTTCCACCCTCGCTTTCGACCACCCCGGCAATATCGTAATCCTGCGCCCCGGTTATCCGAACTCGCGCAAAATCACCGGGCCGGGCATCTATTGCGCCATGCGCAATCACGCCGCAGTCTATCTCCGGCGCGTCGGCGCATGTGCGGCCAAGCGCCGTATCGCCTTCAATCTCGTCGATCAGCACGTCGAGCGTTTTGCCGATTAGTCCGGAATTGCGCTCGTAGGAAATCGCGGCCTGCGCAGCCATAAGGCGTTCAAGCCTGTCCTGCTTGCGTTTGGCTCCGATCTGCCTCTTCATGCGGGCGGCCGGCGTGCCTTCCTCCCTCGAATACGCGAACGCGCCCACGCGGTCGAGCCGGGCATTCCGAAGAAACGTCAAGAGATCGTTGAACTCCGCTTCCGTTTCGCCCGGAAAGCCGACGATGAAGGTGCTTCTTATCGCAACACCCGGAAGTTTCGCCCGTATCTTGTCTATCAGCCGAAGCTGCCCGCCTTCAACCGCGCGTCTGCCCATTCTTTTCAGCACGCCTGTGTCGGAATGCTGAAGCGGCATGTCCAGATACGCGCATATGTTGCCAGCGCCGCGCATTACGTCAAGCAGTTCATCGGTGACCGCCTCCGGATAGGCGTACATCAGGCGAATCCACGGAACATCGAGTGCAGAGAGTTTTTTCAGTAATACGGCGATATTTTCGCCGATGTCATGGCCGTAAACTGTGGTATCCTGCGCCACGACGATCAGCTCCTTGACGCCGCTTTGCGCCAGTTTGCGCGCCTCGTCAAGAATCTCGGCGGACGGGCGGCTTCGGTACGGCCCGCGAATGGCCGGAATGACGCAGTATGTGCAGCGGTTGTCGCAGCCCTCGGCAATTTTCAGATAGGCGAAATGCGGGGCGTTCAGGAGCGGGCGCGAAACCGATGCCTCAACCGCGGATTCGGCGCGTCCGAGATGCGCGACTATCCGGTTGCCTTCGCCCACGCCGAAGAACGCCTCAATCTCCGGCATTTCGCGCGCAAGCTCGCCGCTGTAACGCGCCGGAAGACAGCCGAATGCGATCACGCGCTTTCCGGTTGCGGCGGCCTCCAGAATGGTTTCAACAGACTCGGTTTTCGCCGATTCGATGAATGAGCATGTGTTGACCAGAATAACGTCCGCTTCTTCCGGAGATGCGCTGAAATGTCCGGACATGCCAAGCTGAAGCATGAGGTTTTCGGAATCGACCTGGTTTTTGGGACAGCCGAGGCTGACTATTGCGTATTTCATGATGTGTATTTCATGATGCGTCTTGTTTCCTGTATCGAATGACAGCCTGTTTCAATAAAAAGTATCCGGCGACAGCAGAAACGATGCCAACAATCGTTGTGCCTGCCACGAACGGCATGATAAGGTGCGAGCAATCGTTCAGGAGCGATTTCAGCGACAGGTTTTCCCAGTCGATAACCGGAACGGCTGCGCCGGTTCCAGTGCAGATCATGCCGATCCATACGCAGAACGTGGATATCGGAACCAGCGTCCATGGATTGTTCACGTAAACGCCCACAAGCATAACCCGCTTGCTCAGGCGCAGCAGGTGGGCTATCGCCAGGCCGAGAATGGTGTGCAGGCCGAGCAGGGCCGACATCGCGATAAAAACGCCTATAGCAAACGCAAGCGCGATGCGGTGCGGAGTGTCGTCGATGGTGAGAATCTGACGAATGCCTTCGCGGAAACGGCGTCTCATGCGCCTTCGTTCACGCTCCGGTTTTCGAGACTGAGGCCGTCGATCCGGCTGAAATGCTTCATCAGTTCAGCGCTAGATCAGGTATGACGGGATGACCGTAACGCTGTGCGCCTCGGCGTAACGTAAGGTTTCGGGAAGCGCCGTGTATGACACCATGAACAGGAACCTGTCGGCCGGCAGGTGTCCGCGTTTCTCCAGCCGATCCACCAGCTTCAGGAAATCGGAGATATGTTTTTTCGATAGCCGAGCCTTCGCCTCGCCCAGAATCGAAAGCGGCTTGCCGTCCCTGACGCCTTCGCCGAAAACGTTCAGCTCGTCGTGCCGTCCGTCGGGATGCTCGACATATTTGCGCACGAGCCTTCCCGTAACCTTTATGCCGTAGTCGGAGTCCAGTACCGGCGGTAATCCCTTTATGGCCTTGTCTTCCAGTCCGTAGCCGACGGTATCCGAAAGCCCGCCGACCATGTTTCTTGTATCGTCAAGTCCTTTTGCAAGTTTTCGAACCTCTATCTCGGTACGCTTCTGCGCCTCGGCAAGCTCCTCGACTCTCAGTTCAGTGCGCTTCTGCGCCGCAGCCAGTTCTTCAACTCGCGCCTCGGTACGCTTCTGCGCCTCGGCAAGCTCCTCGACTCTCAGTTCGGTACGCTTCTGCGCGTCCGCGAGTTCACGGACAATGTCTCTGAGTTCTCCGAACTCCGTTTTCGTAACGGTATTGCGAAGTTCGTCGTACATCTCGCTCATCGCCTCGGCTATAGCCTTGGCCGATGCCGTATCCATGGATGCGCTAAGCGTGCTGTATAGCTTGAATGTGTTCAGCATGAGGTTATATTACAGTAACGGCGCGGGCGAGTACAGCTTGCGAATCCGCCAGATTGCGAATCTCTCCGGCGCGTTCCTGCCTCAGCCGAAATGATCGTATCCGGCGGGCTGCACACGTTGCGTGCATCCGGCGTCTGTGTATATTCCCGGTTGTTCCACTATCGCACCGATACGGGTTGCGCCCGCGAACTCCGCGCCCGGAGGCGCGGTAAAAAGCAGCTCGTAGTCCTCGCCGCCCGAAAGCGCCAGACTGAGCGCGTCGAGGCCAAGAAGCGGCGCGAGTTTCTTCAGCGATGGTGACATCGGGATTGTTGCCATATCCAAAACCGCGCCCGCGCCGCTTTCGGCGCAAAGGCGCGAAAGGTCGAGCAGCAGGCCGTCGCTAATGTCGATCATCGCTGTCGCTCCGGAAAAACAGCCCACTATGGGTTCGGGCATTAGATGACGGCGAAGCGCGCGCGCAGCGTCGTCGTGAAGTTTCATGCCGGATATTTCGGGCGGAAGATCGAGCGATTCAGGGCAATCCAGGTTCATGCGTTTTCGCGCGCGCCTGAGAATTTCGAGGCCCAGCGCCGAATCGCCGGTGGGGCCGCTTGCGAACAGGGCGTTGCCGGGCCTTGCGCCGCTTCGGTAGGCAGGCGCTATTGCGTCGCCGATAACCGTGACCGAAATCGTCAGGCCATGCGGGGAGCGGCATGTGTCGCCGCCGATGATGTCAACGCCGTATTTCGCGCAAGCCGCCTTCATACCGGAAAATAATTCCTCGAAATCGGCAACGTCCATGCTGCCGGGAACAGCCGCCGACACCAGAATGTAACGCGGAACGCCGTTCATGGCGTGGATGTCGCTAAGGTTTACCGTAATGCTTTTCCATCCGAGCTGAAACGGCGTGGTGGTGGAGAGATCGAAGTGAACGCCTTCGATCATCATGTCGGCGCTTGCGAGAGACACGCCTTCCGGCGGCGACAGAACCGCCGCGTCGTCGCCGATGCCCTTGATTACCGAAGGGCCGCAATCCCCCTGAATGCGCCGGACAAGTCCGACAAGCGCGGACTCTCCGGCGCGGAGCAGATTCATTTCAGGCGGATTTTTTCGCGGCGGCGCGGAGCTGCTTGCGTGCGGTCGATTCGAGCGCCACCGGAAGCACATCGTCCATGCTTTCGGCAAACACGAACTTCATCTCATCGCGGATGTTCTTCGGAATATCGTCGAGGTCTTTCCTGTTTCGGGCCGGAAGGATAATCGTCGTCATTCCGGCTCGGCGTGCGGCAAGCGATTTTTCCTTCAAGCCGCCAATCGGAAGCACGCGCCCGCGCAGTGTGATCTCGCCGGTCATGGCCAAGTCGCGCCGAACCGGATTGCCGGTGAGCGCCGAGGCCAGCGCCGTGGCCATCGTTATTCCGGCCGAAGGGCCGTCCTTCGGAATGGCTCCGGCCGGAACATGCACATGAATGTCCTGCTTGGAGAATATCTCGTCGTCGATGCCGAGCTTGTCGGCCTTGGCGCGGATGTACGAAAGCGCGGCCTGGGCCGACTCCTTCATCACATCGCCCAGATGACCGGTTAGCGAAAGAGCGCCCTTGCCCTTCATGGTGGTTGCCTCTATGTAGATCACGTCGCCGCCGGTTTCCGTCCACGCAAGCCCGGTGGCCACGCCAACCTCGCTGATCTTGAGTTCGTCTTCCACCAGATGGCGCGGAACTCCAAGATATTTGTGAACATTCCTCGGCGTGATCGTGAAAAGCTTGCTTTTGCCCTCGGCGATCTTGCGGGCAACCTTGCGGCAGAGGTGGGCTATCTCGCGTTCGAGATTGCGCACACCGGCCTCGCGGGTGTACTGCTCTATCACAGCCACCATCGCGTCGTCCGGAATGCAGATCTGCTTGTCGCTCACGCCGTGCTCCGACATCTGCTTCGGGATGAGGAAGTTCCGGGCTATGCCCAGCTTCTCTTCCGTGGCGTAGCCGGAAAGGTAAATGACTTCCATCCTGTCGCGAAGCGGCGTGGGAATGGGGTCCAGCTGGTTTGCCGTTGTGATAAACATCACCTTGCGAAGGTCGAACGGAACCGCCAGATAATGATCCACGAACGCGAAGTTCTGCTCAGGGTCGAGCACCTCAAGAAGCGCCGACGCCGGATCGCCGCGAAAATCGCTTCCAAGCTTGTCCACCTCGTCGAGCATGAAAACCGGGTTGTTCGTTCCGGCGTTCTTGAGGCCCTGAATGATGCGGCCAGGAAGCGCGCCCACGTATGTGCGGCGGTGGCCGCGAATTTCGGCCTCATCGCGCATTCCGCCAACCGACATGCGGACGAACTCGCGCCCAAGCGCGCGGGCAATGGACTTGCCAAGCGAGGTTTTTCCCACTCCGGGAGGCCCCACGAAACAGAGAATCGGCCCCTTCATGGAAGCGTTCAGTTTGCGCACGGCAAGGTACTCGAGCAGCCGCTCCTTAACCTTTTCGAGATCGTAGTGATCCTCGTCCAGCACTTTCTTGGCTTCCTTGATGTCCAGCCTGTCCTCGGTGGATTTGGCCCACGGAAGCTCGATCATCCAGTCTATGTATGTGCGGATGGTTCCGGCCTCGGCGCTGTCGGGGTGCATCTTTTCGAGGCGGCGAACCTGCTTTTCGGCCTCCTTCAGCACCTTTTCCGGCATCTGGGCGGATTTGACCTTCTCCTTCAGCTCGTTGATTTCCTCGCCGCGGTCGTCAAGCTCGCCAAGCTCCTTCTGTATCGCCTTCAACTGTTCGCGAAGGTAATAATCGCGCTGTGAACGGTCTATCTCGCCGCGCGCCTCGGTCTGTATCTTCTGCTGCACAAGAAGAAGCTCGATCTCGCGGTTCAGGATCTCGCTCACCTTCTTCAAGCGCTCAAGCGGATCGATTATCTCAAGCGCTTCTTGCGCCTGCTCAACCTTGAGGCCCAGATTGGACGCCACCAGATCGGCCACGCGGCCAGGTTCGTCGAGGTTTTCGAGCACCGTGGCGATGTCCGGCATCACGGGTTTCCCAAGCGAGATAGCCTTTTCGAGCTGCTCCTTCACAGATCGCATCATCGCTTCGTCACGTATGCTCACCTGCTGTTTGGCCGGATCGTCGATCTTTTCGATCCTTGCGATGTAGAACGGATCAAGCTTCGGAAAATCCGTGATTCTGGCTCGGGCAAGGCCCTGCACAAGGATTTTGATCCTGCCGTCGGGGAGCTTGAGCATCCGCATTATCATGCCGACCGTGCCCATGCCGTAAAGATCGCCTGCGCCCGGATTCTCGATCGAAACGTCTTTCTGGGTGACAAGAAGAATCATCCGGTTAACCGAAAGCGCGTGATCGATGGCCTTGATCGAAATATCCCTTCCCACGAAAAGCGGAAGTATCATGTAGGGGAATATGACGATGTCGCGCACCGGCAGAACCGGCAGGCGGTCGGGAATCGCCGCTTCCTCGTCGTTGTCTTTCTGGTTCAATGTCTTGGTTTCATCTTCCACCGTGTATCCTTCTTACTCTTCTTATTTTCTTCATCAACGCATCAAAACCGGCATTATACCCGTTTCCGCCTTCCGGCGCTAGCGCACTCTGGGGATTTTACCAACCGTGCGCTATCGCACACGGGGGATTTTACCAACCGTGAGCTATCGCACACGGATGTTGATCGGCCTTCCCCGCTTCTCGCTCACCTTTGTAAATGTGACGGTCAGCACGCCGTTTTCGAGCGAGGCGTTGGCGCTTCCGGCGTCAACCGGAACCGGAACGCGGAGCACGCGCCTGAACCTGTCGAATACGCGCTCCATGCATAGGAAGCGCACGCTCTTTTCGGGCATTTCCTTGCGCGCGCGCCCTTCCAGGATTAATGTGCCTTCAATGAACTGAACCGATATGTCGTCGGCCGAGATGCCGGGCAGATCGATTTCAATAATGATTTCAGACGATGTCTCGAAAAGATCGAGCGGCGGATATCCCTGCTCCTCGCTGTCGTGCTCTCCGATGCCTATCATGTCCAGTTCAAGCCTGCTCATCGTATTCTCTCCGTCAATTCTATCAGATACTTTCGAAAAGGTTTCTTCAAAGTGCCATCCTTCAGCGCCAGTTCAACCGTTGCTTTCAGGAATCCGAGCTTGTCGCCCGCGTCGTAACGAGTGCCGCTGACAATGCATCCATGCACAGGCCGGGTTGAAAGCAGACTGCGGATTCCGTCGGTGAGCTGAATTTCTCCGCCCGATCCCGGCGTCAGGCCCTCAAGATGCTCGAATATGTCGGACGTGAGTATGTACCGGCCTATTATCGCCAGATTCGAGGGAGCTGTTCCGGCTTTCGGCTTCTCCACCAGATCGACAATGCGGAACAGGCCGTCTCCGGCGGGTTCGGCCTTAACGATGCCGTACTTGTCGGTATCCTCCCGGGAAACCTCCATCAGCGCGAGCATCGGAGATTGCAGACGTTCGTAATGCGCGATCATCTCGCCAAGCAGGTTGTAGGCCGGATCGATCACGTCGTCGCTCAAAAGCACGGCGAAGGTTTCGTCGTTCACGCACGGTTTCGCGCAGAGTATCGCATGGCCAAGCCCAAGCGGGCGGCCCTGTCGAATGTATGCGAAACTGTGGTGGCTGAACCGGTTCACCTGCTCAAGAAGCGACTGCTTGCCCTTGCTTTTCAGATTGTCTTCCAGCTCGTGGACGAAATCGAAGTGATCCTCGATGGCGCGCTTGTTCTTGCCGGTTATTACAATGTAGTCGCGAATGCCGCAGCGCACGGCTTCCTCAACCGCGTACTCTATCTGCGGCTTGTCGACAATCGGAAGCATCTCTTTCGGAGACGCCTTTGTGGCAGGAAGAAAACGCGTGCCCAGCCCGGCGGCTGGAAACACTGCCTTCGTAACGTTTTTTTTCGGCATGGCATTCATTGTATCACACCCCTCCTGCGGCGTCTTGCCGTTCTAATATGCTGTCAAGTAGCGATATTTACCATCGTTCAGGCGTAGAAGACCGGATGGCTGAGGCCGTTTCCGATCAGGAAGCGGACTACCTCGACCGGGCGATAGTAAAGGCGAAGCTTCCATGCGTTTCGGCCAATATTCTGGCCGACATTTTGGCTGGTCTTGCGGCCTGTCTTCCTGAACGCGGCATCGCCAAGGGAATCTAGCAGCAGCGACAGCGTCTGAAGCTCGTCCTCGCTGAAATCCTCGCGCGGCGTTCCCGCATTCGCGCCCGCCGCGGTCTCAGGCTCCGCCGGCCACTCCGGAGGGAAATTCTTTTCGAGATCGGCAAGCAGTTCATCCGCGGCGCTCATTATCTTTGCTCCGCCGGGCGACGCAAGAAAGGCGGGCAGCCCCACAAGCTGCTCGGAAAGCCCCTGAACTCCGGGCAGATTACCAAGATAACGCACCCTTAGCGCCAGCCTGTGCAACACCAGCTTCTGAAGGTTGTCGGCATATACCGCCGACACAAGGTCTGTAACACGGTTCATTATGATCGCGGGGCGCAGCATGCGGACGGCTTCGTCAACTATCGGCATGACCGATTCATCAATCTTCCGAATGGTTGCCCGGAAGGATTCGAGACTGAACGATGTTTCATCGCCGCCCTCTATCTGGGCGCGCCGTATTTCGGGGCCGATGTCCGGATGCTTGCCGAAGATGCCGGTCAGATGGCGGAAAACGCATTCCTTCAGGAACGAATAGGCGTTCAGCACCGAACCCGGCTCAGGCGCAAGCACAAGCAGGCTTGGGTGGCTGATTGCGAAGAAGTCTATGGTGTCGAAATGAACGCCCGCGCCGAGGTCGAGAATCACAACGTCGGCGTCGAGGTTTTTCAGGTGGCGGATGATCTTCTGCTTCGCCTGATAGGTCAGGTTCGCCATGCCGGAGTAGTATCGCGCGCCGCTTATCAGCCTGACGCCCGGAAGCGGTGTGTCCATAAGAAGTTCATCGAGCGAGGATACCCGTTTCATCAGGAAATCGGCTATGCCAGGCGCGTCTCCGTGAAGGCCGAGATATGTATGCAGATTGGCCGCGCCCAGGTCGAGATCCACAAGCACGACCTTCTCGCCGCGGCGTGAAAGCGCCGAGGCCAGCACAATGGACGCGACGCTTTTCCCCACGCCGCCCTTGCCGCCGCCGACGGCAAGAATTCGCCCGGCCTTCGATCCGCCGTGATCCGGGCCTGGCGTTGCTGATGCGTCAGGCTTTTTCATCGGTTCTCCTGCCTGCCCCGGCCGACGACGTTAAATCGTTCCCGGCGTTTCCGCCTGATCTGCTTCTTGCCATGCGCCGTTTCTTCTGCTTTCGTATTTTATCGGCAATGCCCGTTGCCGCGGTCTTTTCGCCGCCTGATAATCCCATGAGTTTTTCAACCAGCATCCGGCGCGCGAAAAACCTGTTCAGCCCCTGCGAACGCTCCTTCGTGCACTTGACCTCCGCTCCCGTCGGCCTGTGAAGAAGATACACGCCGGACGAGGTTTTGTTCACCTTCTGGCCGCCATGTCCGCCGCACCTGATGAAGCTTTCCTCCATATCCGCCTCGAAAAGCCCGGCTTGCGCCATCTTTTCGTAAAGCTCCGTTGCCGTCTCCGGACGCACCGGGAATTTTTTAGCGCCTGCGTCCATTGCGGAAATGTGGTCAGCCGTCCTTCGGAATGCGCCGGAACTCGAAATCGATCTTCATCCGCCCAAAATACTTTTTCAACTCGTCCGGCGTTGTAAACCGATGTGAATAGTATTTCGACTTCGAATGGCGCGTGCAGTTTTCCAGGCTGTATTTCCTGCATATCATAGGGCGGCCTTCGTAATCGCCGCACCGCCCGTCGGCGGAAAGGTTCGCGCAGCGCGAGGCAAACTCCACGTGCCATTTGTTGTCGTGATCGATATGGACAGACACTCCTTCATGCAGCAGATGCCAGATGATGTCGGAATAGTCGCGCTTGCATGTCGGCCTGTCGATTTCGAGCGCAACATACAGGCAGCACTCGCCGCAGCCATCGCAATTGAGTTCCCTCGAACGCCCGCGTTTTTTCCCGCTCTCCATTGCCATTGACGCTATCTTCACACAGAAACAGCGATTATGTGAAGCTGGAGACCGTCAGCCGCCGATAAACGAGCAGCAATAATCCGAAAGCGTCCGAACCCTCATTACGAACCTGGAGTTCGCGGCAACCTCGAACGATTCTCCGCCGGTTATCGCCTTCCACGCGGATGATCCGGGCAGCATGACATCGAGTTCGCCCGACATGATCTCCATGATTTCCTTGCTGCCGGTATTGAACTCGTATTCGCCCGGCATCATGACGCCGAGCGTCTTTTTCGATCCGTCAGGGAAGATGACGGTGCGGCTTGTAACGCCGCCGTTGAAGTAAACATTCGCCTTTTTCACGACCGTGACATTCTTGAATTCCGACATGACGATTCCTTTCCAGAATTGATCTGGCTGATATTTTAAACCATGAGGCCGCTTCAAGGGTTAACGATGCGTCGTCCTGCCAGACCAGTCCTCTCCCAAGCAGTCCTCTCCTGGGCAGTCCTCTACCGGACAGTCAGGGCCAGCCCTTTCAGGTAAAGCCCCTCCGGGTGGAAAATGCTCACCGGATGATCGGCGGGCTGAAAGAGATGGTGCAGTATTCTTATGTTTCGCCCGGATTCTATGGCCGCCGCCGTGACAGCGCCTGTAAACGCCCCTGGCCCCACGGCCTGCGAGCAGGAAAACGTGAATACGATCCCGCCCGGCGCAACCTTTTTCAGAGCGGCCAGATTGAGCCTCCGGTATGCCTGAACAGCCTGATGGCGCGCCGAGATATTCTTGGCAAACGCTGGAGGGTCGAGAACGATAACGTCGTAATAATTGTCAGCGGCGTCATGCAGGAAATCAAAGACGTCGGCGGCGAATGATTGATGTTCGCAGCCGCCAATCTTATTAGAAGTAAATTTTTCGTTTAGCGCTATGTTTTCGTCCGTCCATTCGATTGCCCGCGCGGAGCTGTCCACCGAATGCACGAGCGATGCGCCCGCGCCCGATGCGTAAACCGAGAATCCGCCCGAATAGCAGAATGTATTAAGAACGCGCCTTTCACGGGCATAGCCCGAAAGCAAGGCTCTGTTGTCGCGCTGGTCGAGAAAGAAACCGGTCTTCTGGCCGCGCTCCCAGTCCACATTGAAGCGATGCCCGTTTTCGGTGATGACGCCGCCGGTTTTCTCCCCGAACGGATAATATCCGCCGGCCTTGCCCGATTCTTTCGAGGAATGCGGCTTGTGATAGACGGCGCGCAGACGCCCGCCGTAAATAGCTCCAAGAACTTCCGCGAATGTCTGCACTTCACGGCGCATGCCCTCCGAGTGTGTCTGTATGACGGCGGTTCCGTTGTACCAGTCAACGATCAGGCCGGGCATTCCGTCGCCCTCGGCGTTTATCAGGCGGTACGTGTTTGTTGCGGCATTTTCAGCCAGTCCGGCGGTTTTCCTGAGGGTATACGCATTCCGGAACCGCGCATCCCATAGCGTACTTACATCGGAAACGCGTTCGAAGCCGACGATTCTTACCGCAATGCTTCCGGGCGCATAGTGGCCGAGAGCCAGATATTCGCCGTCTTCCGAGAAGACCTCGACGAGATCGCCCTCGCCTGTCCCATCGTCCATGCGCTTGATAGCGCCGGAGAATATCCACGGATGAAACCGCCGGACGGAGTCTGTTTTGCCTCTTCTCAATACTACCTTGGGACATGTGGACATTGATGTTATTGCTCCGGTTTCATGCGCGAATTATTCTGTTGACAGCGAGGCTTCGACGGAGTAGATTGAAACTGTAACAGGAGTTTGAAGACGGCGTTTCAGAGTCGAGCGGACAAGGTAACGAGTGAAGTAGGCAAGGGTAGAAACGTGCGGGTTGCGGTGAGCACGCCTCAAGCAGCAAGAGGAAGCCTGAAGCACCGGCCGCGAAACCCACTTGTAAAACGTCCTGTCGACGTCCACTCTGAAGCGCCGCGTCTTTTCCCGTGAAATCCCTTCCATCATTTCACCCATAAAAAACAGGTCACGCATAAAAAAACAGGAACGACACCGCCGCGTCCGCTATGAACACCAAAAGCAGACTTCGCATAACCGCGCGGGTGGCCACCTGTGGCACGGCTGTCAGGCTGCTCCCGGCGTTCATGCCCTGCGCGCAGCATATGGCGGCGATGCCAAGACCAAACAGGATGCCCTTTGCGAATGACATCAGAATATCGAGAAGCGTGAGCGACGAGATAACTCCCATGCTGTATACGCCAAACGGTATGCCGAGGGCGAGCGACGCAACCAGCACGCCGCCAAGAATCGCGGCGATTTCGAAATAGAGCACCAGAATGAGCGCGGACATAACCATCCCAAGCACACGCGGCGCAAGAAGGTAGACCGACGGGTCTATTCCCATCAATCGCAGGCTCTCAATCTCTCCGGTCACCTGCATGGTTCCAAGTTCCGCCGCAACCGCTGTTCCGCTTCGTGCCACAACGATAATCGCGGCCAGAAGCGGCCCCACTCCCCTCACGATCACCCATACCAACGTTCGCCCGGTTAGCGCTTCGCTGCCGTGACCGGCAAGGCCGATGATCTGGGCGATGATCGCAACGCCGATCACAAGGGCCAGGAACGTGACTACCGGAACCGCCTGATACGCCGTGAAGTATATCTGACGCAGAAATACGGTCATCACGGCGCGCCGCCGAAGCGCGGCCACAACGCCGCCATGAATAAACAACGTCGCGATCATTCGAAAAATATCGACGACCGCCCCGATGAAAACCATCGCCCTGCGACCCGGATATTCGAGCATTTCGGCTGGATGCACGGAATTCGGCGCCTCACCAAAAGCGCCACTGGCCGCTTGCAAGCACGTAAACGCCGAGCATGAAATTGGTTACGCCGTGCGCCATCACCGGATACCAGATGTTTCCGGTTCGATACAGAAGCAGGTTGTATGCCGCCCCGGCCATTATTCCGGCAAGCCATAGATAATGCTCAAGCCCGAAGAGAACCGACGAGATGGCAAACGACGCAAGCGTGTACGCGCCTATTCGTACCGAGAGAAAATCCGGGTTGATGATGTAGCGCAGTATGAGCGACCGCCAGAAAAGCTCCTCGAAGACAGGAACCACAATAGCCGCGCCGAATATTCTTACCGCGAAGAACAGGTTTCTGTAACCGTCCGGAATGGACGCCGGATCGAACACCTTCTGGCCGCCCATCACGGCGAAATCCCAGTCCATGTTTATCCAGAGCGCGAACACTACGGCTCCAGCCGCAACCGAAAGCAGGCAGCCTGACATGTTCGGGTGAAATCCCTTCAGTTCGTCATATGATTTCCTGAACGCAAGCAGCGCCGCGATTACGCACATGGTCTTGGCCGCGTAAACAAGCGCCGGCATCACAGCCGACATGCTTGCAGGCGCAAGCTGAGTGATGTACGGCTCCAGCGCGATGAACGCCATGTACACGCCAAACGGAAGAACACGCGGAACCCACGGTTTTTCCAGCAATCTTTCCGGCATAACCAGTCCCCTTCCGAAAAATGAGATGAGGAATTATATCATCGGGCGCAATATTGTATTATCAGCGATGGATCCGGTCACGCACATAACCGCCGGCGCTCTGATGGGCAGGGCAATCCGCCTGCGCGCGCCGCGCGCGGACATCACCATTTTCGCGGTCATCTGCGCCTTGCTGCCGGATATCGACAATCTCATCGGACTGATCGGGCCGGAACTGTACCTGCTGCATCACAGGGGAATAACGCATTCGCTGCCCGGCATCGCGGCGCTTTCGGCGCTCATGGCCCATCTTTTTCGGCGCTTCAGGCGCGAGCCGCCGGATTTCCAGCCGATGTTCCTGATCGCGCTTGCCGCGATGGCCGGCCATGTATTCCTCGATCTGATAACGAGCTACGGCACGCAGCTTTTTGCGCCCTTTTCCGGCAGGCGGTTCTCGTTCGACAGCGTATTCATAATCGATCCCGTATTCACGGGCCTGCTGGCGATCTTGCTGGCGCTGTCTTATTCAAGGCGGCGAACGCGGTTTGCGCGGACGGGAATCGCGCTTATCCTGATCTATCCGATGCTCTCGCTTGCCGTTCGGGAATATACGCGCCCGAACGCGGAGGCGGCTCTTCACGCACAGGGTTTTTCGTGCGAAAAACTCGAACTGGTTCCCGACGCATTCGCGCCGCTTCGCTGGAAGGCGATAGCCGCCTGCGGCGACTCGCTGCTGTTTTTCGGCGCGGGCGCGGGGAATAATTCCACGCCGGTGGATGGAATAAGGTCTTTCCGCCGCGCCGACATGCCGATGCTGCGAATCGGAGCGTCGCGCGTCTCGATGTTCCGCACATGGGAATGGTTTGCGCGTTATCCGTTCATGGAGACGAGCGAAACCGGCAGCGGCGGAAAGATCGTCAGGTTCGGCGATCTTCAGTTCGAAAGCACATGGGATTTCATAAGGAAACGCTGGAACGGCGGAGTCAGGCCGTTTTCACTCGGCCTGACGCTTGACGGCAGCGGCGCGATGACAGGCTGGAGCTACACGCGTCCGGGCCGCGAAACCGTGACGATGCATGTGCGGTAAGGGCGGGTTCCAAACCAGCCCCGTAATCCATTGCCGTGTCGTTTCAGGGGGAGGGAAAACCCCGCCCCTACGCCAAGACAGCCTTCTGCGCCGCGATCAGTTCCGCGATTCCGCCTTCAGCAAGCCCGATCATCAGATTCAGATCATTCCTTGGAAACGGCTCCGATTCCGCCGTTCCCTGTACCTCCACGAATCCGCCCCGCCCGGTCATGACGATGTTCATGTCCACCTCCGCCTTCGAATCCTCCTCGTAGCAGAGATCAAGAAGCGGGCGGCCATCCACCATGCCCACGCTTATCGCGGCCAGATAATCGATGACTGGGTCTTCGGCTATAAGCCCCGCCGCCATCGCGCGGCCAACCGCAAGCCGCAGAGCGGCATAAGCCCCGGTTATCGATGCCGTGCGCGTGCCGCCGTCGGCCTCTATCACGTCGCAGTCTATCCAGACGGTTCGCTCGCCAAGCTTTTTCAGATCGACCACGGCGCGCAGGCTTCTGCCGATCAGGCGCTGAATCTCGTGTGTGCGCCCGCCAACCTTGCCCCGCGTCGATTCCCTCGGCGTCCGTTCCTTCGTGGCCCGCGGCAGCATCGAATACTCCGCCGTGACCCAGCCCCGCCCCTTGTCCTTCAGGAATGGCGGAACCTTCTCCTCAACGCTCGCGTTGCAGATCACCCGCGTGCGGCCAAGCTCGATGAGCACCGAGCCTTCCGCCGCGCCTATAAAATCCTTCACCATCGTAACCGGGCGAATTTCATCCTCCCGCCGTCCGTCCGTTCTCACCCTGATGCCTCCGTCTGCAACTGTATTTTTGAAAGATTTTCGACCGGGCGGCCAAGGAACCTCTCCACGACAAGCGCGAACTTCCGGGGCTTGTCGGTTACGAAGTACTCGCGCGAAGGCCGCGCCTCGCCCCTGTTCAACATGCCGTCCGCCGCCAGAATGCGGCGAACCTCAAGCGCGGTTTCCACCGCCGAATCCACAAGAAGCGTGTCCGGCCCCATCACCCGGCCTATCACGCCGCGAAAAAGCGGGTAGTGCGTGCAGCCAAGAACCAGCGCCCCCGTGCCGCGCAGCTCCTCCAGATAGCGCCTGGCCACAAGCTCGGCAACGTCGTCGTCAACCCAACCCTCCTCGGCAAGCGGCACGAAAAGAGGGCATGGTTTGCACCTCACCTCCGCGTCCGGATTCAGCATGGTTATGGCCCGCTGATACGCGCCGCTTTTGATTGTCGCGTCGGTTCCGATCACCGCCACGCTGGCCGCGCCCGACGCAACCGCCGCGCGCGCCCCCGGCTCTATGACGCCGACAACCGGAGTGTCGATCATCGCGCGAATGCTCTCCAGCGCGATGGAAGACGCGGTGTTGCAGGCAACCACAAGCAGCTTGATTCCGCGCGATTTCAGGAACGCGACGCTTTCGGCGCAGTATTTGCGCACGGTTTCGTCGGAACGTATGCCGTATGGGACGCGGGCGGTGTCGCCAAGATAGACGGTGCTTTCCGCCGGAAGCTCGCGGTGAATCTCCCGAAGCACGGTCATGCCGCCAAGGCCGGAGTCGAAGACGCCTATCGGCAGATCATTCCTCATCGTATTCATCCGCAACCGGACGCCCTGCGTCCAGATGCCCCCAGAGAGTATCCAATTCCTTGCCGTCGATCAGAAACTTCACAGCCCGCACGCCGCCGACGTTCTGTTTCAGGCTCTCATAAAAACCCTGAACAGAGAGATATTCGCCTGTTGCATCCTTCGGAGCGCCGGACAGCGCGGATCGATCCAGATCGATATAGACCGTGCCGTCAGCGTCGATGAACAACCCCTTCAGCGTTGTGCCGGAGGGAACAAGCGGCTCGGCCAGTCCGGAGAGAAGTATCGGGCCGCGCAAAAGCTCGTCCATCACCGCCCCGGCGCGAGCCAGAGCGGCTGTATCGGCCAAATTGGCCGAATTGGCGGAAGCCCCGCGCAGTGTAATCCGCCGCTCTTCGGCTGCCAGTGCGTCGCCTTTCGGGAAGAAAAGACGCGCGTTCACCACTTCCCAGTCGTTGCCTTCAACGGCGGATGGCAAACCGGGCAGCGTTCTCTGTTCAACCGATCTCATCCGCCCCTTGTAAACGCCCGCGGCAAGCGACGCGGCAATGAGGGCAAGCGCAAGAAATATCCACAAAACGCGCATATCAGTGCCTGTTTTCCGGGGATGGCTCAAGCGCCTGAAGCAATTTGGTGATTATCGACGCCGAAACAGTCTCGTCGTCCAGATCGATATTGGCCGGTATTTCAACAAGAACGCCCGGCGCGTGAATGTGCTCGGTCATGTAAAGCGGAACCTGCCGCATAGAAACAGCGTCTTCGCCGAACGCCACGGCAAGCCCCGCAAGCATCCTGTCCCGTATCGCCTCGCTGTCGGCCCGCGCGGAATCTTCCATAACCGAAAAGACCGAAAACTTTGTCCGGCTTCTATGCAGACCGATATAGAGATCGGGCATCTCGTTGTTCACCCTCGATGCCCGCTCCTGAAGCGACACATATCTGTTGGCGTCGCGCGTGAGCGCAACCTTTGTTCCGGCTTCGCGAAATATGTCTTTCAACTTTCCGGCCAGAACCAGCACCGATTCCTTCTCGCCCGGAAGCCCTGAATCGAAACCGCCGTGGCCCGGATCGATAACGATCTCGCCGACGGAAGCGGCATGGCGCTTAAGATCGCCATCGCCCTCAGAGGCGTGAGCGGCATTGGCGAAACAGGCAGCCGGCAGAATCAGGAGAATGATCAGACAGGCAAAGAGTTTTTTCACGGCGCTATTATAGAACAGCCGGTTCGGGTTTGTTGCAGTCAGCCGCGCTGTCGCGTAAACTACATTTCCGTTACGTCATGCGGCATGCGGGAGCGTACAGGGTTCTGGTGTCCCTCCCGGACTTCAAATCCGGTGTTGGATCCCAAAAGGGTTCAGGGTGGGTTCGATTCCCACACGCTCCCGCCAACGAAAAAGAAGATGGGGACTCGCCGGTCAACGTAACCGGCCGATTCCCCATCGAATTCTGGAGCCGAGAATCGGATTCGAACCGACGACCTGCTGATTACGAATGAATTCCGGCCCGACCGGGAACTGAAGTTGGCGCGCAAGCGCATGAAGGAGGCATCAAATGGCTGAACTGAAAGTTGAGCTTCCCCCGATTTTTCGTCTTCCAAGGCAGTTCAATCGTGCTACCATTCTTTCCTGATTTTGTGTCTTGAGCCAGTTTTCCATGAACTCAGCCGTGTACTCCCGTTTCGGTATTTTCATAGCCTTCCTTTCCATGATAACGTCTATCTTATTTCACGTCATCCGTGGAAGACTATTTTTCGGGGGAAGGTCAATCGATTTGAAACCGAATTTTCATCGACGTCGATCTTGTCCAGCACGGCATCTAGCCAAACCTGTTACCGTCAAAGTTACCGTCATTTGATGGTTGCAAAGCCGACTTGTAGTTTTTACGACAGGATACTGAAGTGATC